>ODAI013648226.1_pt1 | contig 27787 bp, 18 predicted proteins | sample 1539321 | NCBI WGS metagenome assembly ODAI01 (sample SAMN02144231, study PRJEB22623) | gut metagenome | biome: sheep rumen | host: Ovis aries | place: New Zealand
ATAGCCTTACGACGGTCGCCGAAGCCAGGAGCCTTCACGGCACAAATCTTCAGACCGCCACGCAGACGGTTCACCACAAGCGTGGTCAGCGCCTCAGAGTCAACATCCTCAGCAATCACGAGCATCGGACGACCGCTCTCAGCTGCCGGCTGCAGAACGGGCAGGAAGTCCTTCAGGTTAGAGATCTTCTTATCATAAATAAGGATATATGGGTTCTCCATCACACACTCCATCTTCTCTGAGTCGGTAATGAAGTAAGCACTTAAGTAACCACGGTCGAACTGCATACCCTCGACCACACCAATATGAGTGTCGCGGCTCTTCGACTCCTCGATGGTGATGACACCGTCTTTCGACACCTTGCGCATAGCCTCAGCCAGCAACTCACCAATCTCCTTGTCGTTGTTGGCACTGACGGTAGCCACCTGCTCAATCTTATCGTAGTTGTCGCCCACTTGCTCGGCATTCTTGGCAATGAAGTCAGTAACACACTTCACGGCCTTGTCGATACCACGCTTCAGGTCCATGGGGTTGGCACCGGCAGTTACATTCTTCAGACCCTCGCTCACGATGGCCTGTGCCAGAATGGTAGCAGTGGTCGTACCGTCACCGGCATCGTCGCCAGTCTTAGAAGCCACGCTCTTCACCAGCTGGGCACCGGTATTCTCGAAGTGGTCCTCCAACTCAATCTCCTTGGCAACAGTCACACCGTCTTTTGTTATCTGCGGAGCACCGAACTTTTTCTCAATCACCACGTTACGTCCTTTCGGGCCAAGTGTTACTTTCACTGCGTTAGCCAACTTGTCCACACCGTTCTTCAACAGGTCGCGGGCATCCATGTTATATTTTATTTCTTTAGCCATAATACTATTTGTTTATTCTTGTTTTACTTCTCAATTACTGCCAGCACATCACTCTGACGCATCATCAGATACTTCGTGCCCTCAAACTCGAGCTCAGTGCCGCTGTACTTGCCATAAAGCACCTCATCGCCCTCTTTCAGAATCATCTCCTCGTCTTTTGTACCATTGCCAGCGGCAACAATAGTTCCGTGCAAAGGTTTCTCTTTTGCGGTATCAGGAATGATGATACCACCGATTTTCTCTTCTGCCGGTGCCGGTAATACCAACACGCGGTCTGCTAATGGTTTGATGTTCATAATTCTTTGTTTTTTGTTATTTATATTATGTTTTTTCGTTCTGCCCACTGTCATGCGAAAAGCATGCCAAAAGCATCAGGTATGACAAAGTGTCACACTCGCCCCTTGGAACAATATACACATTTTGTTAGGTTGGCAAGTTGGTTTAAGTGATAAGGGAAAAGGATGATTACCTTTGGCAGAGCAGCCCTCCAGACAGCCCGGAACGCTCTCGGCAACTGCAGAGCAGCCCTCTGTACGATGTGGAAAGTGACATAATAATATAAAGCCCCCCTCCAGCTCACATAGAGGGAGGGGGTGTTATCTCTCAAGCAGGAAGACTATTTTCCTTTACTCAAAATGCTCAGAATACTCCTAACACTCAGAATACTCCTAGCACTCAGAATAATCAGAACACTCAGAATAATCAGATTACTCAGAATACTCCTAACTCCTCTTAGTTTCCATCAGGCTTTTTCACCTCCATAGCGGGGGCTGGATACCAATGCCAGGCGTTGAAGTCGTCGGGATGGCTAGGGTCGAAGTCGCGCCAATCGTCACGCAAAGCCTTAAGCATGGGCAGCTGATGCTGCTTCATTCCCATGACCACCATCTTAGCCACCTCATAGGCTCCGTAGGGGTTGAAGTGGGTGTTGTCGGCCAGCGGTTTGTCCTGTCCCTCGAAAGTGTTGGCGGGGTAGTGGACGAGCGCCCGTTTGCTGTCTTCGAAACCGAGGGTCTCAAAGAAGACGCGCGTCATTTGGTTGAGGTCGATGAGGGGCACTTGCTCGCGCTCTGCCACCGTGCGCATGGCAGCGGGGAAATCGCCATGGGTGGGCACCATGCGCTGCTGGGCGTCGTCGAAACGGCGGCGGGTGGTTGGTGTGAGAAGGACAATGTGGCCGCCACGCTCTCTGACGCGGTCGATGAAGATTTTCAAGTTGTAGACGTAGTGATACCAGGCTCCATCACCGGGGCGGTGTTCTTTCTCGTCGTTGTGTCCAAACTCGCAAAACACATAGTCACCGGCTCGCATCATCGAGAGTATTTTGTCGAGGCGGTTGCTGGCCAAGAAAGTACGGGCGGTGAGTCCGCTCTCGGCATGGTTGGAGATGGCCACGCGCTCGTCAAACCACCTGGGTATCATCTGTCCCCAGCTGGCCCACGGCTCGTTGTTCTGGTCGACAACAGTTGAGTTGCCACAGAGGAAGACGGTGAGTGCCGTGGTGTCGGGTTCGATGCTGATGCTCCTGACGGCGGGTGCCGCGCCATTGAACTCGAGGGTGAGCGAATCATCCCAGTTGAGATAATCTTTCTCGCGCTCTTTGATTTTCACGACGGTACGGTCATCAATACGTGGTGAACGCTTGTTGACGATAAAGGTACGGGTAGCATACTTTCCTTTCTTCGTGGCCACTTCCTCGACAAACAGGCGGCGACTCTCGGCACGAACAACGGTACGGGCAGCCCGTCGACGGGCTCCCAGGGTGACGGTCACCTTATAGTTGCCGTCGGGCACAGCCACCGAATAGTAGAAGGGACGGTCGCTCACCTTGTTCAGCTCTACGGTCTGTGCCTTCAGGGGCGTATTGGCGAGCAGGCAGAGAACAGCCACGACAGCTGCCTTACAGGAAAAACTTATTTTTCTCATGGTTGTATGTCTTTATTGGTTACATCATCGAAAAGCATCTCCGGGCGCTCGTCGGGACGAAGCAGCTCGAAACGCACGTTGTGCAGGCGCAGACCATCTACATGGCGGGCATAAAGGCCATAGGCAGGCGTAGGACCGGCCCAGCGGGGCTCAGGATAGTGGGTGCTCTGCTCGCGGTAGGGTTTGTCTACAACCTTGCCCCCGCCGCGGTACTGAATGCGGATATCGCTGAGCGACACGTTCTTGATGGGGTATCCCTGCATGCCGGTGACGATGATGCCTGCCAGCGAATCGCAGTCGTCGGCTATCACATTACTTATATATATATCGCGTGCCGACGACACATCGGTGCGTTCCTTAGGTCCGCGGTTGCGGCAGCCCGTAGTGATGTAGATGGGATAATGGTGCACGTGGCTCATCGAGATGTTGGTCACCACGATATTCTTCATGCGCCCTTGGTCAACCTCCTCGAAAGCCAGTCCGCTGCTCCACATACAGGTGCAATTGGCAATGGTGATATTGCGGTAGCCGCCATTGCTCTCGGTACCGAGCTTGATACGGCCACACACCCAGTTCACCTTCTCGGGCACATACGTTCCGTCGAGGAAGGTGCCCAGCTTAAACCCTGTGACGATGCAGTTGGTGATGAGAATATGTTCACAGAACACCGGCCGCTTGAGGGCATACGAGCTCTTCAGCACAATGGCGTCGTCGTTGGGGGTGTTCACCTTGGTGTTGCTCACGGTGAAATACTTGCAGCAGTCGATGTCGATACCATCACGGTTGGTGTCGATGGTGACATTGTCGATGGTCCCAATGTCGCAGCCAGTGGCAATGATGGCGAAGTGACCGCCACGGAAAATGGTGATATCACGGATAAGCACATTGCGGCACAGCTTGAGGGCAATGGCCTTGTCGCCCGTGCCGATGCTGCCACCCTGCACATTGCCGGCATTCTCGGTGTCATGACGGGTGAGGCCGTCACCGTCGATCATGCCTTGTCCGGTGATGCTCACGTTGTGCTGCCCCTCGGCCCATATCAGACTATTATGAAAATAGGTGTGTCCGCCATCCTGGTACTCTGGCCCGCCAAACACCTCACTCTCGTCGTAGGCCTTCATCGAGGCAGGGGCTGCCAGAATGGTAGCACCTCCCATGAGGTGCAGGTCGACATTACTCTTCAGCCGGATGCTGCCACAGAGATAGGTTCCTACCGGCACGAGCACCTGACCACCGCCGCCCGCCACACAGGCATCGATGGCGCGGTTGATGGCGGTATGGTCGAGCGTCTGTCCGTCGCCATTGGCACCGTAGTCGCGCACATTATACACTCCAGTGGCTTGCATGGCTGCAAACACCATCCACGCCACACTTAACAAAAAAAATCTTGCTCTCATCATATCACAATTCTCCATTATCAATTATCGATTGCCTTGGGCTTCCAATCTCCATTCGTCTACCACCACATGTTGGTCAAGGGCCTCGATGACGAGCTGATGCTGTCCGGCTGCCAATGTGACGGGCAGCGAGCGCAGAGCTTGTCCACACAGCACATTCTCTTTCCAGCGCTCCGAGCGGAAGGGTTCCTTCAGCGAGTAGACCACCGGCTCTGCACCATCGATGCTCACACTGTAGCGCAGGTCACCTTTGTCGTTGGGCTGAGTGGGAATGAGTGCCGTTGTCAGCACTACTGCCCCACCCTCCTGTAGTGAGAAATCGTAGGTCAGACGGCCGCCCTTGGGCAGTTGCACCGCCCTCATGCTATGCCCCAGCATCTGTGTCACCACGGCACCTTCTGTAGCAGTAGTATAGTCGGCTGCCGCACAGTTGAGCATCACGCTGCCACGCACGCTGTCGGGCAACAGACGGGCATTCACATTCTCGAAGACGGGCAACCGGCGTGGTGCAGCGTCCATCAGACCGCGCCACTTGCCGCCAGCCAGCTGGTTGTAACGGACTGTAAGCTGTTGTATCTCGTCGTAGGCACGTGAGCTCTCGGTCTTGTCTGTGGAGAGTATCTTATGCGCCATGGCAGATGCGGCACACACAGGATATATCACGTGGGCAAAGTAGCTATCGGCCCATTCGCCGCGCACCTCATGCCGAGCGTCGGTCACCAAGGTGGCAATGCGCTCGTAGGCCTTCAGGTAGTCGCGGGCCTCGGCAGCAGTCATGCCCACCTGAGTAACGGTAGAGAGACCGCGGTCGTACTTGCGCTTGTCGAGCTCCACCTGTGTCCACCCCATGAACTCGGGGCGGCGGATGCTGCACAGACGATAAAACTCGCGCATGGCGGGGAACACACGCTCTCCCACCCGCTGCCCATACTGCCGGCAGAGCCACTGCCGCAGATGCTGCTCGACGGTCGACGGGCCGACACTGTTAATATCCCAAGCCATGTCGAGAAACAGCTCGAGGTCGTAGGCAGCGACCTTCACATCATGCACATTGGCAATCCACTCGCGTCGCACACCGTGGTCGTAGGCCTGCCGCATTTCCTCGAAGATGAGTCCCGGCTGGGTGGTGGTCAGCCACAGATAGTCGTGGGGCCGCCCCCAGTAGCTCAGATGGTAGTACACACCGGCACCGCCGCTGCGCCGTTGCTGCGCCTCATCGCTCAGGCGCGTCAGATAGCCATAGTTGTCGTCACACCACATGAGCATCACGTCGTCGGGCACGCGTAGTCCGTTCTCAAAGATTTCAAGCACCTCCTTGTAAGGCACAAACACCTGCGGAAAACGACTCAGTGTGCTGGCGGCAAGCATCGTGCGCTGGTCGTCGATGACCTGCTGCAAGGCGGCAGTCTTCTCGGCCATGGTGCTGACGCCCTCCATCGAGCCGTCGTGAATACCACGCATACCGATGGTGAAGAGATAATTGCCTGTTCCGGTGCTTACCTCGTCGAGGCGTTCTTGCCAGTACTTGCACACGGCATCGCCATTGGTAATATAGTTGAAACGACCTCGCTCATCGACATCCCACTCGCCCACGTTGTTACGCAGCATGGGTTCACAATGCGACGTGCCAATGACAATGCCACAGCTGTCGGCCATCTCGCGGGCTCCTTCAGTCAGAAAGAAGGCTGTGGTGCCTTCGTGCATGGCAGGCCACAACGTATTGGCACGCAGACGCAACAGCAGTTCGAAAATCTTACGGTAGACGCCCGTCGTGACCTCTGTGGCTATTCTCGTTCCCTGCCTGGAGCTCCTGGCACCCTGCTCCTTGCTCCACACACGTGTCGACCAGTCCTCATCGTTGATGAAGATGCCACGGTAGGCCACGCTCGGCACATGTTCCATGCGGTAATCGCCGGCAATGGTCAGCCGCGACTTCTGCTCAGGAGCCAGGTCGCCCCACCACACCCATGGCGAGACACCTGCCATGCGCGAGAGCTCCAACAGTCCGTAGGCAGCTCCACGGCCACTGTGCCCCACCACATGGATGCGGCCCTTGCTCACCGTCAGCGAGAAGCCGTCGTCGCCACGATTCTCCTCCACCACTTCGATGATGCCCTTGCGCTTCAGCACGGGTTCCATGCCCGTCACTGCCAACATATCGTCACGGAAGAGTTGCAGGGCCACATCGAGCACTTTCGAGTGTTGCTTTGGCACAGACACCGAGACAGGCTGACGGCCGTCGAACCATACTAGTTCACCACCGAAGGCCGAAAGGCTCCAAACTGCCAGAAGAGAGAACAACAGTCTGTATTTCATAATGGATGAAGTTTGGGGTCTGTTGATTACTCAAACACACACGGCAGCGTCAGCAACTGATACATCAGCGTGCGGGCCATACGCTGTTGGCCTTTGTCGTTGGGGTGCAACTGGTCGATATCGGGCTTGGCGAAATACTGCAGCTGGTTGTCAATCAGCGGGAACAGTCCGCACGAAGCGTTCCAGTCGATGACGGGCACCGCCCAGATGTTGCCGGCTTCTTTTACTGAGTTCACATAGGCGTCGACATACTCGCCGCACTCGTTCTGGTAGCTTTCGTTGGGCTGCCAGTTCTTATCGTTGGCGAAGAAGTTGGCACGGTGAATGGGCGTCAGCAACACAATCTGTTTGTCGGGGAACATGCGTTTGAGCGAGTCTAGTGCAATATTAATGCGGCCGCGGTAAGTCTCTGCCGTCTTGGCCGGCACACGCTGCCGGCGCGTCACCATGGCCTTGGGTTTGTGAATGCCCGCCATCACCTGAGTGGTCCGCTCGTCCCACCACTCGCCGATGGGCACACCGGCATTATAGTCGTTCGTACCTACGAAAATCAAGATGGCATCGAAGTCGGTACCATGCTCCTCACGCAGCTGATTGGCCTGCCGCGGGATATCGTTCCACTGGCGGCCGCTCACTCCGTAGACGTAAGGTGTTATTTGCAACCAGTCTTGCAACCAGCTCCAGTATTTCTTCTTTGCCCCACTGTTGCGGGGGTCGGTGATGGAGTCGCCCAGATAAGCTACGCGCTTCCCTTGCCAGGGATGCTGGAACATTGCCTGCGACCAACTCTCTACGGCCAGCATCAGACAAAGTGTCATCAAAATCGTCTGTTTCTTGTTCATATGCAGTAATGGATTCGTTTCTCGTGCAAAAATAGTGGTTTTCAGATTTTCTTCACCTACATTTTTTGTTTTTTATCTAGACTATTTGTCATCCACGCACTTTTTAGAGTGCAAAAAGTAACAGGGGAAACATGTCGGAAGAAGCCTTGTCTGTACGAACTCTCTTGTTGACCATCCTTCTTTCTCTTTGACATAAGTGCCGTCAAAACCTACAAATTTTAAAATTTTTCGATATTTTTCTTATAATTCAGAATTATTATGTACCTTTGCGGGCAATTTTTATTATTTAACTCATTTCAACACATATCTTATGTCTAGAGAACATACAACCTTCGTTGGGTCTAAAATCAAAGGAATCAGAGAGTCAAAGAATATCAGCATCGACGAGATGGCGGCTCGAAGCGGACTGTCAGTCGAACAAATCAACTCCATCGAGAACGACCAGCACCTGCCCTCACTCGGGCCACTGATCAAGGTAGCTCGCGCCTTGGGTGTGAGGCTCGGAACATTTCTCGACGACAACGACGAGCTGGGACCCGTCGTCAGCCGTGCTCAAGACCGGCTGAGCCACAGCATCAGTTTCTCGAACGACACCGCCGACGCCCGGAAGCACATGGAATATCATGCGCTGGCACGACAGAAGACCGGCCGCCACATGGAGCCTTTTATCATCGACATACAACCCTCGGAGGAGAGAACCTTCAAACTCTCTGCACACGAGGGAGAGGAATTCATCTTCGTCATGAGCGGCGAGGTGGAGATTGACTACGGCAAGACCACCTACACACTGGGCGAGGGCGACAGCATCTACTACGACTCCATTGTTGAGCACCATGTACACGGTGCTGCAGGCCAACAAGCCCGCATCCTGGCTGTGGTTTATATCCCATTTTAGTGAGAACACAAGAACTATGCAACAACAGTTATCAGAACGTACACTGGGGCAATGGCTTGAGCATTGGGCCACCGCAACCCCCGACAAAGAATATATCGTATATAGCGACCGTGACCTGCGCTTCACCTATGAACAGTTCAACAGGCGTGTAGACAACCTGGCCAAGGGCCTCATCGCCATCGGCGTGAAGAAGGGTTCCAATGTAGGCATCTGGGCCACCAACGTGCCCGACTGGCTCACCTTCCTCTATGCCACGGCCAAGATCGGCGCCGTACTCGTCACGGTGAACACGAATTACAAACAGAGCGAGCTGGAGTATCTGTGCGAGAACTCCGACATGCACACACTCTGCATCACCGACGGCACATGGGAGTGCGATTATGTTGACATGACCTACAAAATGCTGCCTGAACTGCGGCAATGCGAGCGAGGCCACCTGCAGAGTGAGCGGTTCCCCTGCATGAAGAATGTGGTTTACATCGGCATGGAGAAATACCGAGGCATGTTCAACACCGCCGAGCTGCTGCTCCTGGGAAGTAACATCGACGACGACACGCTCCTCGAGATGAAACGCAACGTCAACTGCCACGACGTTGTCAACATGCAGTACACCAGCGGCACCACAGGCTTCCCTAAGGGAGTCATGCTGACCCACTACAACATCGCCAACGACGGTTACTACACCGGCGAGGCCATGGGCTTCACAGCCGCCGACAAACTGTGTGTCTGTGTACCCTTGTTCCATTGCTTCGGTGTGGTGCTGGCCACCATGAACTGTCTGACACACGGCTGCACACAGGTAATGGTCGAGAAGTTCGACCCTCTAGTTGTGCTTGCCTCCGTCCACAAGGAACGCTGCACCGCCCTCTATGGCGTGCCTACCATGTTCATTGCCGAACTCAACCACCCCATGTTTTCCATGTTCGACATGTCAAGTCTCCGCACAGGTATCATGGCAGGCAGTCTCTGCCCCATTGAGCTCATGAAACAGGTCAGCGAGAAGATGTATATGACCATCACGTCGGTCTACGGTCTCACCGAGTCGTCACCCGGCATGACACACACTTGTCTGAGCGACACTTTCGAGCAGCGGTGCACCACCGTGGGCCGCGACTATCCGCATGTGGAGGTGAAAGTGCTCGACCCCGACACCGGCGAGGAATGTCCCGTGGGCGTACAGGGGGAGATGTGCTGCCGCGGCTTCAATGTGATGAAAGGCTATTACAAGAATCCCGAGGCCACTGCTGAGGTCATCGATGCCAACGGTTTCCTCCATTCGGGCGATCTGGGTGTGAAGGACGAGCAGGGCTACTACCGTATCACCGGCCGCATCAAAGACATGATCATCCGTGGTGGCGAGAATGTCTACCCGCGTGAGATTGAGGAGTTTCTCTATCACATGCCGGGCGTCAAGGATGTACAGGTGGCTGCCGTCCCCTCGAAAAAATATGGTGAGGAAGTGGGAGCCTTCATCATCCTCTACGATGGCGTGAAGATGCAGCCAGAGGACGTGCGCGAGTTTTGCCGCGGCAAGATAGCCCGTTACAAAACCCCAAAATACGTCTTTTTCGTCGATGAGTTTCCCCTCACCGGCTCTGGCAAGATACAGAAGTTCAAACTGAAGGAACTCAGTCTGAAGCTCTGTGCCGAGCAAGGCATTGAGGTCATCTAAAAGGCAGAAATGTAACAACAAAGGGCAAGGGAAGGTTGACACTGGAGTTACCCCCTTGCCCTTTGTCTTATGTTGTTTTCTTATTTCGTTTTCTCCAGGAACTCCACCTCAACGATGCGTAGTTCATTCTTGGTATCAGCCCCGTTTTTAGCCTTAAACATATCGAGTTCACCGGCAGCAGGCTCAGCCACCTCCACAATACCGCCAAAGGCGTCACAGTCCTTACTGGCTCCTTTCAGGCGGATGGTGATTTGGTCTGTTCGCACACGGTCGGTGGGCGTGAGATGGATGTAGCCAAGGCTACGCGGTGTCTCTCCAGTCCAGATAAGCCGCTTGCCTGCATAGATCTCAAGCGGATAGCTGCGCAGGCGCCAGCCGGTAAGTTTCAAACAGATATCATCGACCACAGCCTTGCGAGCCAGGCGGTAGGTAATCCATGCAGTGCTCTTACGGCCGTCGTTACGCCACTCCGACAGTTCGTTGTCATCGTAGCTAAGCATGGCCTTGTCGGCCTGATGACCAGCAGTGGCGGAAAAGATGGGCACGGCGTTGGCTCGCTGTGTAAAGGAAGGAGTAAGGGGTGTCTCTCCTCGCGAAAGATTGCCCTTAAGAGTAAGCGCGGGTACATCATTTCCACTGACTGGCTGCGTGTGGAGATTGACACTGACAGGAGCTCCAAGGCCATCGGCACTGGCATAAACAATGAGTGCACCAGGATGCGTAGTGCTGCGCACAAGGACACGGTTGACACCACACTCCACGGGCAGGCTGGTGGCAAGCACGTAGTTGTCGGAGGTATTTTTGACATTGGCGGCATCGAGGAGCGACTTGTCACGTTGCTTCTCTTCCTTCTGGAAGTCTTTTTTATTGCGTGTGGCCAAACCGCCACGCCACTGGCCCTCGCCTGTAAGCGTGAAATGCACCATACGGTCGTCGAGCGGGCAACGGCGCCCTTGCGCGTCGACCACCTCGACTTGGATGATGGCCATGTCGGCACCATCAGCCTTGAAGCCCTCGGGATTCTCAATGGTGGTGAGACGCAGGTGATGAGGCGTTCCGGCTGTCTCTATCTGACAGGTGGAGCCATCGCTGCCTTTGGCCTCAATGGTGCCAGCCTCGAAGTGCACATCCTTAAAGGTGAACAGCCACTTGTAGGACCGCTCGCCCTTGCCCACGCTTCGACCGTTGACAAATAATTCGACATCATCGGCGGTACTAATGACGTAAACGGGCTTCACGGTACCTGCTTCATAGTTCCAGTGGCCAATGATATGGGTGCGAGGCTGCTCGTCGTCGACCCATCCTGTCCACATCACCTGATGGGCGTAGAAGGCATCTTTAGGAATACGCATGGCATCTGTAACGCCGCTGGTGCGATAGTTAGACTCGCCGCGGTGGTGGGTGTTGGTATCAGAGAATACTATCTTGACGCCACCCGATGACACTCGGGTGCCCGTGCCAGGACGCTCAAGCCAGTAGTCGTACCACCGACGCACCATTTCGATGGCAAACTCATCCATATTGTGGTTGTACTCGCGGGCAGGCTTTCCACGATATAGAGGTCCTTCACCCTCAGGATGGAAGGGGTAGCTCTGAGCGTCCCAATACTTGCGGAGTCCTTCATCGCGGCAATACTCCATGGCCCACATGGGGTGTTTGTGACTCTTGTTGATGTAGAGCATCTCACCGCCATACTCAGCTTCGTCGATATCCAACATCTCACGCGAGCCAATGGCACGTCCCCCATGCGGATCGTAAGTGTCGCGCAGTTTCTTCATCTCGAGCATATGCTCGAGGCTGATGCTCTCGTTACCGCACTCATAGAAGATGATACTGGGGTTATTACGATTGTAGATGATAGCATCGCGCATGAGGTCAGTGCGCTGGGTCCAACGGGGCCCTTCAACATCTTTCTCCGCATCTCCGGAAGGCATGGCCTGCAGGAGTCCCACACGGTCGCACGACTCGATGTCCTGTTTCCAAGGTGTGACATGCATCCAGCGTACAAGGTTGCCTCCCGATTCGACCATGAGCCGGTTGCTATAGTCGCTCATCCAGGCAGGCACACTGATGCCTACTGCCGGCCATTCATTGGAGGTGCGTTGTGCATAGCCATGGATCATCAGACAACGGTCGTTGAGCCAGAACTTCCCCTCCCCAAAGCGTGTCTTACGAAAGCCTGTACGGATGACGACCTCGTCGAAACGGGCAGAGAGGTTCAGAGGAGCAGAGGCCGTCTCATCGTCGGCAAGGTAGGTCTTCACGGTGTAAAGATAGCCATAGCCCCACGACCAGAAGTGCAAGCCATTCAGCCGACTGCTGATGCTGACGGTGCGCGTCTCGCCGGGGTGAAGTGTGACACGTTCGCCAGGTATAATCGCACAAATATAATTGTCGGCATTCATCACCTTGGCAAAAAGCCGGAAGGTGCGCTCACGACTATCTTCATTGCGCACCTGCGACTCTACATGAACGACGGCCTCACGCTTCGGAATGTCTATATCTGTAGCATAGACATAGATTCCGGTCGTGCCAAGGTTACTATAGAGAGGCAGTGTTTGGTACAGTTTATCTGTCGTATGCAACCACACATTCTTGGGGATGCCGCCGTAGTTGGCGTTGAAGTTACGGTCGTTCCATTGATAGCGGCTGTCGTACTGTCTAGAACGGTACTGCCAGCTATTGTCACAGCGTACGGCAATGACATTCTCCCCTTCTTTAATAAAAGGTGTCAGGTCGAAGCCTACAGCCATGACACCATTCTCGCTGAAGCCCAGATGATGGCCGTTGAGGTAGAAGTCAGCACCTTGCCTGACGCCCTCGAACTCGATGAAGCGCTTAGCATCAATATCTGCGTCGACTTGAAAATGCTTGCGATACCAGACGATGGTGTCGGTGAGGTCGACAATGTCGCGGGCGAAGGCTTCGTCTTCGTTGAAGGCATGGGGAAGCGTCACGCGCTGCCATGAATGATCATCGTACTGTGGTTGAGACATGGCGGCATCGTCACCGATATGCAGGAGCCATTGGGCGTTGAAATTAAGACGTTGCCGTTCTACAGCCGCTACATGGAGGGTAAGCATGAGCATCATCCATGTGAGGGCAATCTTGAGATGTTTCATGTGATTAGCTTTTTTATTGTTGATGCATGATAGCTTTTTCTTATGCAAAAGTACAAATAAGATGTAAAGAAAACTAGTAAAATTGTACAAAATATCTGAAAAATATCCAATGAGCGTTTTGGGTGCGCCGAACAACCCTAAAAAAATGCTCTTTCAACTTTAATTTTAGATAATCGGCTTGGCACTTTTCCACTTTTTCGCTATCTTTGCATTCATGGTTAGGTGGTAGACAACGTGTGTGAAGTGCTTAACTTGAAGAAACAAAAATAATATAAATCTATGAAACGAACAATTTTGACATTAATGGTGTTGCTGGTGGGCTTCGTTGCCATGGCACAAACGGCAGACGACGTGATGAGCACGTTGAGAAAGGCCAACAACTATTTCATGACAAAGTACAGCGACCCTACCGTTCCTACCAACGTGAACAAGATCAGACCCAGTTCGCTGTGGACGCGTGCGGTCTACTACGAAGGACTGATGGCACTCTACGAGATTGATGCCAATCCGGCATACATCGACTATACCGACCGATGGGCAAACTTCCACAAATGGACGCCACGCAACGGTGTGAAGACCAACGATGCCGACGACCAGTGTTGCGGACAGACCTACGTTGACCGTTATGTGCAGGCTGGTGGCGAAGAGAAGATTGCCATGGTGAAGCTGAACCTCGACAACCAGATGAAAGCCCGCAACCCAAAGGCCAACAACGAGCTGTACGGATGGTGGACATGGATTGACGCCATTCAGATGGCCATGCCTCTGTATGCACAGATGTATAAGGTAACGGGCGAACGCAAGTATATCGACCATGCCATGAAGATGTATAACTGGAGCCGTAACACGCTGGCTGGAGGATTGTTCAACCAGAAGGAGGGCCTTTGGTGGAGAGATGCCGACTATGTGGCTCCCTATCAGACACCCGACGGCAAGAACTGCTATTGGAGCCGTGGAAACGGATGGGTGTATGCCGCCTTGGTGCGTGTGATGAACCAGCTTGACAAGAAAGATAAATACTACAAGCAACTGAAGAAAGACTTCCTGCTCATGAGCAAGGCAATCCTGAACTGCCAGCGCGAGGATGGACTGTGGAACCCGAGCATGGTATCACCGGCCGACTACGGCGGCAAGGAACTGACAGGCACCGCACTCTTCCTCTATGGCATGAGCTGGGGCATTCAGAAGGGCTTCTTGAAAGAAAAAGTATATCGCCCTGCCTGCGACCGGGCATGGAAGGCCATGGTGGACGACTGTGTGCATGCCGACGGATTCTTGGGATGGGTGCAAGGCACTGGCAAGGATCCCTCGGCCGGACAGCCACTCTCTTACACGAAGATTCCCGATTTCGAAGATTACGGCACTGGCTGCTTCCTGCTGGGCGGTGTGGAGTATTATAAGCTTTTAATTAATAATTGATGATTGGCAATGATCGCTGAAATCAATTAAGAATTGACAATTATCGGAGTTGATTGATGATTGGAAAAGCAACGAGCGTCGACAAGCATTTAAAACAAGTCAAAAGAATGAGAATCAACATGACAATCAAGAAATGGGGAAAGGGCATCATGTCCCTTTTCCTTTTTGCGTTTATATCTATTACATCATTCGCACAGCCAGAATGGCCCAAGGTTGCCCAGGAAGCCAAGGCCGGCGCACGCTGGTGGTGGCTGGGCAGTGCGGTTGACAAGGCCAACCTGCAATGGAACATGCAGGAATATGCAAAAGCCGGCATCGGTTCGCTGGAGATCACTCCTATCTACGGAGTACAGGGTAATCAAAAGAATGAGTTGTCGTTTCTGTCTGCCCCGTGGATGGAGGCACTGAAATACTCTGAGGAGGAAGGACGAAAGAACGGCATTGCCATCGACATGAGCACCGGCACAGGATGGCCTTTTGGCGGTCCGAACGTACCACTAGAGGAAGCTGCCTGCAAAGCTGTGTTCGTTGACACGACACTGACGGGACGCAAGTTCAAGGACATCGATTTGGCAGCACCTACCAAAGAACAGAAATACGCCAAACTGCAGAAGGTGATGGCTTTCCCTGTAACGCTCTCCAGTACCTGGACCGACAACGAGGGCATCGACGTGACGGCTTGTATGAACGGCAGCCGACTGACTTGGAAAGCGCCAAAACTGAAAAACGGCACAGGCAACTGGCGCTTCATCGCCTTGTATATCAGCCGCACTCGCCAACAAGTGAAACGCGCTGCCCCAGGCGGACAGGGGTATGTCATCGACCACTTCGACCGTCTGGCCGTGAAGCACTACCTGGAACGTTTCGACTCCGCCTTCAACGCCTCAGGCACGCCTTATCCGCACAATTTCTTCAACGACTCGTATGAAGTATATGGTGCCGACTGGACCCCTACCCTGCTCGACGAGTTCGCACAACGACGCGGTTACCAGCTGGAAAAACGACTCAACTTCCTGCTCGATGGTGAGAGTCAGACACTCTCTGACTACCGTGAGACCCTGGGCGAGATGCTGCTCGAGAATTTTACCGAGCAGTGGACAGCATGGGCTCACAGCCACGGTGTGAAAACCCGCAACCAGGCACATGGCTCGCCCGCCAATCTGATTGATGTCTATGCTGCCGTTGACATTCCCGAGATCGAGGGATTCGGACTCTCGGAATTCGGCATCAAAGGACTGCGCCGTGACCCAGGTTTCACAAAGAAGAACGACAGCGATGTATCGATGTTGAAATATGCTGCATCGGCAGCCCACATCACCGGCAAAACGCTCGTAAGCAGCGAGACGTTTACATGGCTGACCGAGCATTTTCGTACCTCGCTCTCACAGATGAAGCCCGACATGGACCTGATGTTCACCTGCGGCGTCAACCACATGTTTTTCCACGGCACTTGCTACTCGCCGAAAGACGACCCATGGCCAGGATGGAAATTCTATGCTAGTGTGGACATGAGCCCCACAAACAGCATCTGGCGTGATGCCCCCTACTTTATGAAGTATATTGAGCGTTGTCAGAGTTTCCTGCAGATGGGAAAACCCGACAACGACTTCCTGGTTTATCTGCCGGTGCGCGACATGTGGCGGCAACAAACGGGCAAGAACCTCCTCATGCAATTCGACATTCATTCGATGGATAAAAAGGCTCCCGAGTTTATTAGAAGCATCCTCGAGATTGACAAAGAGGGCTTCGACTGCGACTATATCAGCGACAAATACCTGATGACGACCACTTACAAGAATGGGATGCTCGAGACTGCCGCCGGCACACGCTACCGCGGACTCATCATCCCTGGCAGTGGCCGTATGCCTGAACAGCTGAAAGCACACCTTGACCAACTGAAGGCACAAGGTGCCCACATCATCTACGGCATCGACACCGCTAAGATGAAAGAGGCCGCAAAACCAGAGCCGATGCGCACAAAAAACAGATTACGCGCTATACGCCGCAGCAACGGATCCGGCCACCACTACTTCATTGCCAATCTGACACCCAATGATGTGTGCGAGATGGTGCCGCTGACGGTTGATTTCAAAGACGCAGCCCTGTTTAATCCGATGACAGGTGAAATATGCAAAGCCGTGACCGAAGGAAAGAGTGTTTTGCTGAATCTGCGTTCGGGCGAATCCATCATCCTGCAAACGTATGACAAGGCTGTCAACTGGGAGTCTGCTCAGCTGATTGCTCCGGCCTCTACACCCACTCCCAAAACGACGATTGCCCTCTCCACCCCATGGACCCTCAGTTTCACAGATGAGACGCCCAAGGTAGAGCAGACTTTCCAGTTGGACAATGTGCAGACATGGGAGACGCTGGATGACGAGGCTGCACGAGTGACCATGGGTACAGGTGTCTACACCACCAGCATGAAGCTGAGCAAGGCCGATGCTGCCAAACAATGGGCAATCGACTTAGGTGACGTGCGCGAGAGTGCCCGGGTGTACATCAATGGCACATTCGTAGGTTGTGCCTGGGCCGTTCCTTATGTTCTCGACACAAAGAACACCCTCAAGGCTGGCAACAACGAGATCCGCATCGAGGTGACCAACCTGCCTGCCAACCGCATAGCCGACATGGACCGCAAAGGCATCAAATGGCGTAAGTTCAATGAAATCAACATTGTAGACCTGAACTACAAAAAGACAGGTTATGAGCATTGGGAACCGGTGAAGAGCGGATTGAACACTGAAGTAAAACTGATTGAGAAATAAATAGTTATCATCATGAAGAGAATAATTATAATGCTACTGGCTGTGGCATCGTCCATCGGCGTGACGGCACAGGAGCGACAAGTAATCAACCTCAACTTCGGATGGGAGTTCCGTTTGAACAACGAAGGCGAATGGCGCAAAGTCAACCTACCGCACGACTTTCAGATAGAGCAACCATGGGTGGCGCCTGCTGCCGACGAGAAGGCTGACAATACCGATGTGGCAGCCAACATCAAGAGCCGTCTCTCCAGCCGCGGTTTCAAGGAGATGGGCAAAGGATACTACCGCTACCAGCTGACACCCTCCGCAGACATGAAGGGCAAACGCATTCTGCTCGACTTCGGCGGTATTATGTACACAGGCGATGTCTTCCTGAACGGGAAACGCATTGGTGGTACCGACTATGGATACGTAGGGTTTGAGATAGACATTACCAACGAGTTGAAATGGGATGCAGCCAACGAACTGGCTGTGGTGGCAGACACCCGCGAGCCCAACAACTCAAGATGGTATACCGGTGGAGGACTATTCCGCGATGTCAAGTTCATCGCCACATCAAAGGATTTGTATTTTGCCCGGCACCCTCTTTACATCACCACACGCGAAAACCGTTTTGTCAACATCTCGGCCGAGTTTACCAACTATACCAAAGCCAAGGCTATCGACATGAATGTAAAGGTGATGGCTCCCAACGGACAAGTGGTCTACGAGGGTAAGAGCACCCGTCAGCGCAACATACCCACACGAACATTGGTGAACCAAGTGCCAGAGATAGAGATTCAGAACTCACAACTGTGGGATACTGAGACGCCCAATCTCTATACCGTAGAGGCCACGCTGTTGCGTGAAGACGGCACCGTGGCCGATGTGGCAAGTGCACAGTTTGGCATCCGCACCATTGAGATGGGTCCCGATTACGGACTGAAACTCAATGGCAAGAAAGTTTTGCTAAAGGGCTATGCCAACCATCACACACTGGGCGCACTTGGAGCAGCGAATTACCCGCGGGCTATCGAAAAACGCCTGCAGTTGATGAAACAATTCGGCATCAACCATATCCGTACATCTCACAACCCGTACAGCAGAGAGTTTATTGAGCTTTGTGACAAATATGGCATCCTGGTGGTCGACGAACTATATGACAAATGGACACGCCAGCACACAGGAGGTCGCGTGGCGTTTGAGCAATTATGGCAGTACGACGTGCCCGAATGGGTGAAACGCGACCGCAACTCGCCATCGGTTGTGCTCTGGAGTCTGGGCAATGAGCTACAGCAAGATCCCAACCAGCCGTTCAACGACTTTGGAGTGACCATGTACAAGCTAATGCGTACCCTGCTCCACCGCTACGACTCTACCCGACTCGTCACAGTAGCCATGCACCCCCGTTATCGCAACTGGGAAACCGACTCGCTACCATGTGAACTGGCAAAAATCACCGATATACAAGCCTATAACTACCGTTATATGTACTTTCCGGGCGATGGACGTCGCTTCCCGTGGATGACATTCTATCAGAGCGAGGCCAGCATCTCGGCCATGGGACCAAACTTCTTCGAGATGGACCTCGACAAGGTGATTGGCTCGGCCTACTGGGGAGCTATCGATTATCTGGGCGAAAGCCAGGGCTGGCCTGCTAAAGGTTGGGCCCAAGGTGTGTTCGACATCTCGCTGGAGCCAAAACCAAAAGCCTACTTCATGCGCTCCTTCTTTGTTCCCGACGAGCCCATGGTCCATATTGCCGTCATCGACTCGAAAGGCGACATGATGTGGAACGGTGTGCAGACGGGCAACGACGGCATGAGCGACCACTGGAACAGACAACCAGGCAAGAACGTGCAACTCATTACATACACAAATGCCGACGAGGTGGAGCTTCGTCTCAACGGGAAGAGTCTTGGCAGAAAAAAGAATCCCAAGGACGACCCCAAACACCGTAATCAAATCAGATGGGACAATATCACCTATGCTGACGGTACCCTGCTGGCCATTGCGTACAACAACGGAAAGGATGTGGCTCACCACCAGATCCAGACAAGTGGGAAATCAGTCAGGCTCAGTGCATTAGCCGACAACATTGAATGGAAAGCTGATGGCATAGACTTGATGCATGTGCGCCTGGAGGCGATTGACAGTAAAGGGCGTCGGGTGCCTATGGCTCAAGACGAACTGACCTTCGAGATAGAAGGTGACGCACAGATTGTGGCTGTCACCAATGGTGACATCAACTCCGATGAGCTGAACGTGCAAAACCACCGCCGTTTGTGGAATGGATCTGCAATGGTCATCTTGCGCGCAGGAAGGAACCCGTCGAAGGTCGTCCTAAGAACTAAAGCCAACGGATATAAGACAATCACCACAAAACTGGAAACGAAGTAAGTCTTCCTTGATACCATACGAAAATCTGCACCCTTCGAGCATGAAGAACAACGCTCAGGGTGCAGATTTTTGATGGGTATAACCCCAAATATGATGTGGGAGTTTATTTCCCTTTCAGATATCCAGCCAGTTTGCTATTGATATCGCGTAAGCCTTTCGCCACACTCTTCGCGTTGGTCTTGGCACCTAACAGCGATGTATGTGTGTGATCATGCTTGAAATACTTGGAAGCCTTTTCTTTGCTGCCGCATTTCTTATCCAGAAAGTCGGCAGTGATATTGTGTAAGTCGACAAACTCAACGCCCGTCTCCTCTACCACCTCACGATACCATTTGCCGTACGAATCATTGCGGCGCTCAATCTTACCACCCGGCCACTCATTACGTGGTGTCAGTGAGACAAGAATCGGCGTAGCGCCCTTCTCACGCACATCATCAATGAACTTCTTCAGATACCATCCAAAGGAATAGACCACCACATAGTCGCCCGGACGGATGCCGGCAGTGACGGGCAGCGTCTTGTCTACCACATTGCCATTATTCTTCACGGCCTTGTCGGTCATCTTGTAAACATGACAGGTATCCTTGGCACTGGCAATAGCACCACGAAACTTCGGCTTGTCAATCTCGCCAATGTCATTATGTCCGAACTCTATCAGCACATAATCGCCGGGCTGCAGACTGTTATACACACGGTCCCAGCGTCCCTCCGCGAGATAAGAACGGCAACTACGTCCAGCCTGTGCTACATTCATCACCGTAATCTTCTTCTGGTCGAACACATCGTAGGCCACTGCACCCCAGCCCCACATGTCGTCTTTTTCTTTGTCTTTGTTTTTTACCGTACTGTCGCCGGTAATCCAAACCACAGGTTTGCCGTCAGAACGGTCAACCTCGTGACGCGGCAATTCTATGTTCTTCATCATAGCCTGCAATGGCTTGAGCATCGGATTACGGCTGTTCCACAATCCTTCTGCAGCCGAACGGGCATTCATCTCAGCACCAAATTTGCTTGTGTGGATGTGGTCGCCAAAGAAGTGGTATTTCTCCTTCCACTTGCTGAAGCCATCCAGCTTCTGACCTGAGATTTCGTTTAAGTCAACAAACGGAACCCCCTCTTCAGCAGCCACTTGCATCAGCCACTGTGTGTGAGGCTTGCGCACAATCTTACCCTTCTCGTCGTAAGCATCGCGCGGAGTCAGCGACATCAGGATGGGATAAGCGCCGGCAGCACGAATATCGTCGATGTACTTACGCATATATCCGCCATAGGTATAAACCGTCTCCTGTTTGCCCGTCTCTTTAATGGTCACATTCAGTGTGTCGTTGCCCACACCAGGAATGCTGGCACGTGCACGTCCGCTGTCGTACGGACCATTGTCGTTATGTCCGATGGATACGATGACCCAGTCGCCAGGCTTCAGAGCCTGACGGATAGGCTCCCACAGGTTATTGTAGAATGTACGACTGCTCATGCCCCCCAGGGCTTGGTTTTCCACCGTAATCTTGTTCTCATCGAAATACTGATAGGCAAAGTAGCCCCAGCCCCACTGGCCGTTGTTGCCGTTGCCCAGAGTGCCATTGCGCATGGTAGAGTTACCAATCAGGAACAACACAGGGTTGTTACCGCGTCTTGAGCTACCAGGAACAGGACGGGCAGTCTGTGCGATCTTCAAGCTGTCGAAAGTATTGTCAACCACCTTGTTAACATCCTCTACACCCTTTCGATTGTTCACCTGAGCCATCGCACTGAGAGTCACAAACAGACATCCCGCCAATACCAAAGATTTCTTTATCATATCCAAAATCATCAACTTTGAACGTTAAACAATGAACTATAATTATTCCACAACCACTTTCATACCTTTGTGAATATACACGCCCTTGGTTGTAGGTTTATCAATACGTACGCCCTGCAATGTGTACCAGGCATCATCCTTCACTGCATCCGTCTCTACAGACTGAATAGCTGTCGCTACACCCTGGAACGAGTCGATATAATCGGGCAGATAGTATCCCAAGTGAGGAGGTTGGTTATAAGCCACATTCTGCCATGCCACACCCATACGGTACACATGGTCGTGCATCAACGTGGGAACACGATAGTCAGTAGCGCTAATGGTTGAGTAGATAATCAGTCCGTCATCAGTATTGTTCCTGACAATCAGTTCCTCGCGCCAATCACCAAATATATCGGCCACCAAGCAGGGATTAGCCTTCGTACTGTTGTTTGACTGGCCTGAAATTGTCGTGCGGCCAACTCCTAATGCAGCAGAGTTGGGGTATTTTGTAATCGTTATACCATCCAACAACTCATCATACTGATCACCATCCCAATAGATACGGAAATTCATAGAAGGTTTGGATGAACCAGCTTGCTGACCACTAATTGCATTATACGGATTTTGGTTTCTGCTGCCACTGTCGAATCCTCCGTAAGCCGACCAGAATTCATAACCACGGCTATCGCCCACAATGTCGGCAGCTAGTCCGCGACCATTATCCTGTCCACTCTGTCCGCCTTTATATAAAATCTCACCCGTAGCTGCATCATGCATATCCCATGCATATGTACCCTTTTCCTCATGGACTTCAAAAAGCTCCAATCCTGGACGGTCAGGATTCAAATCAGCCAAATGAATGGCGTCACCATGACCAAAGCCAGTGGCATAAAGCAAAGAGCCATCATCATCAACAGCAGCAGAACCCCAGATAATCTCATCTTTTCCGTCGCCGTCTAGGTTAGGTGCAAAGATAATCATTTTATTTGATTTCTGCACCATTAATCTTCAAATTTTTAACGACAGTATTGGTAATCATTGCCTTATCGAAAGCATTTTTCTCATCTTGCACATCACTATTCTCGAAAGTGAAGTCAGTGAGATGATACTTGTCGGATGTGCCAACGTCAAAAAAATTCTTACACTGCATACGGATACCGCGCATGACGATATTGTTGCATTGCGACAATGGCATGTCGTCGCGTTGTTCGGGCTTGAAGAATTGTGTCCAGGGACGCACCACCAGGAAACTGCCGCAATTGCCAGTAAAATCCTCAACGGTGACATACTCATAATGCTGCGGCGTGTCGGGGCGCATCTTGAGCCATAGTACGCGATTGGCATCTTCGGCATGGCAACGACGGAGAATGACATTACGGTCGTGTACCGACTCGCTGCCCAGTGTCAGACATCCGTGCACGCGCCCGTAAGTACAGTCTTCAATGATAATGTTATAGTTGGGACCGTTCTTCGGGTCTTTGTCGGCCCAGGTTCCTTTGCCGCCTTTAAGGACGACGGCATCGTCGTTGACATTCATATAGCAACCATGCACCAGCACATCGTGGCAATAGTCAATGTCGATGGCGTCGCTGCTGGGCGCGCCACGGTTGGGCTCAGCGGCAAACACACCACTGGTCGGAGCGTAGATAAAGCAGTCGATATAACGGATGTGGTCGCTATGATAAACATGATTGGTCCAGAAAGGGCTATTCACCAAACGCACGTCTTGCACCGTAACATTCTTACTATTAGATATGTACGTAAGACGCGGACGCATGGCCTCGAGATTGGTGCACTGGCGGTTATACTGGCGTCGAATCCAGAACTCCTCCCAATAGAGATGACCGTTACCGTCGATGGTTCCTTGTCCTGAAATTGTGAATCCATCTACATTGTCGGCATTGACTAAAGCGGCAAAATACTTGATTGACTGGCCTTCCATGCGCGTATCGACCAACTTGAAGTCGCGTATACGCTCAGAGCCTTTCAGTTTGCCTCCTTCGACCACATGCAGATGGGTTCCCTGCTTGAAAAACAACGAACCACTGAGAAAGGTGCCGCGCGGAATGACCACAACTCCCCCACCCTTGTCGGCAGCCAGGTCGATGACGTGCTGAATGGCTTCAGTCTGTACCATCGTACTGTCGTTTTTCACTCCTAAATCGGTGATAACATATTGTTGGCCGAGGGTGTTGACATCTACTTTGGTCGTATCGCTAAACCATGCTGGTATAGGTGTTCCGTCAGGGAACAAAGCGGGTGCTTTTTTCCTCGGTTTTGCGCTGGCAGGAATAACAAACAAGGCTATCAGCAGCGGCATTAGGTATTTGTTCATAAGTCGACTATATATAGTTTGCGGTGCAAAAGTACTCATTTCCAGTTAGTGGCCTCATGGAATTTTGATTTTTGTTGTTTGATTTTTGATAAATGAAAGTTTTTACTTTTTTTCTCGTCATTTCCGTTTTTTTTTTATAATTTTGCGACAAAAGTCGCGAACTCACCCTATTTTGGCAAAAAAAAGAACAAATTCCTTTGTTTTGCTAAAGGCTTTTCGTAACTTTGCAGAATGTTATTTAGAAATAAATCAAACAAATAGTAATTATGGGTGATTTTTTTAAGTATGTAGGCGCCACCGTTGTGGGTCTGATTTTGTTTTTTGTGATTGCAGGCATTTTCGGTGCCATGAGTCTTGTGGGTATGATAGCCTCGAGTGAGGCCACCAAGAGCGTGAAAGATAACTCGGTGTTTGTGCTCAACCTCTCGGGTGCTATGAGCGAGCGCTCCGAATCGTCTATCAGGGACCAGCTGATGGGCCAGGCCACTGGTGTCATCGGTCTTGAGGATGTTCTGAAAGCCATTGAGAAAGCCAAGGACAACGACAGAATAAAAGGCATCTATATCGAGGCAGGCCTTTTCACTCCCGATTCGTATGCAGGACTTCAGGAGATTCGCAATGCTTTGCTTGACTTCAAGAAAAGCGGCAAATGGATTGTATCGTATGCCGACACCTATACGCAGGCCACCTATTATCTGGCCTCTGTTTCCGACAAGATCTTCCTGAATCCACAAGGACAAGTGAACTGGCAGGGACTGGCCTCACAACCTTATTTCCTGAAAGACTTGATGGCGAAATTCGGCGTCAAGATGCAATTGGCAAAAGTGGGAGCTTATAAGAGCGCCCCAGAGGTGTTTACCGCCGACAAGATGAGTGACCCGAACCGTGAGCAGGTAACCGCTTACGTCCAGGGACTGTGGGAGAATATCTTGAAAGGTGTGTCGGAGAGCCGCAAGATCAGTGTGGAGACACTGAACCAATATGCCGACAACATGATTACTTTCACCGACCCAAAGAACTATGTTGCCTATAAATTCGTTGACAAACTGATTTATTCAGACGAGGTGAAGGGTGAAGTGAAGAAAATGCTGAAAATCGGTGACGACGAGACTATCAACCAATTGAGTCTGGCCGACATGGGCAACGTCAAGAAAAAGAAGAACGAAGGCGAGCAGATTGCCGTCTATTACGCCTATGGCGACATCGTGGACAGCCGTGGCGGTGGTTTGATGAACACCGGCGGGCACAGCATTGTGTCTGACGAGGTTTGCAAGGACTTAGAGGGTTTGATGAAAGATGATGATGTGAAGGCTGTTGTCATCCGTGTCAATTCTGGCGGTGGCAGTGCCTATGCCTCAGAGCAGATTTGGCACAGCGTGAAACTGCTCAAAGCCAAAAAGCCCGTGGTCATCAGTATGGGTGGCATGGCTGCATCAGGCGGATACTATATCAGCTGTATAGCCGACTACATCTTTGCCGAGCCCACCACTCTGACTGGCAGCATTGGCATTTTCGGAATGTTCCCCGATGTGAGCAACCTGCTGACCCAGAAGCTAGGTGTGAAGTTCGACGAAGTGAAGACCAACAAGAACGCAGGCTTCGGTACGATGTCACGTCCGTTCAACGAGGAGGAGATGTCTTACTTGAATGCATATATCGACCGTGGTTATAACTTGTTCCGCTCGCGTGTGGCCGAGGGCCGCAAGATGTCGGTAGAAGAGGTTGAGAAGATTGCCCAGGGACATGTTTGGCTGGGACAAGAAGCACTGAAAATCAAACTTGTAGACCAATTGGGCGACCTCGACGAGGCCATTGCGAAAGCTGCACAACTGGCTAAGCTGAAGGAGTATCATCCTGCTTATTATCCCGGCAAGGCCGACTGGATGACCCAGCTAATGGAATCCACCACTGGCAAGGGCAGCTATCTGGACGAACAGCTCCGCCTGACGCTCGGTGAGCTCTATGAGCCGATGATGCTGTTGAAGAACATCAACCAGCACAACGCCATCCAGGCACGTATCCCGTTTGAGATGAACATTAAGTAAAACGAAAATCAACCTCATTCTCAAGATGTCCGAGGGTTCCTTGTAACCCGGAGAGAAAGACAGAGAAAAAGACCAAAAGATGGAAGGCGACTTCATCAAAATCAACGAATGGCTGCTACCGCTGAGCTGGCTTTACGGACTTGCAGTGAAGACGAGGAACCAACTATTTGAGCTTGGTATCCTGAAAAGTCGCAGCTTCAAGACGCCCGTTATTTCAGTGGGCAACATCACGGTGGGTGGTGCCGGAAAGACTCCTCACGTGGAGTATCTCATCCGCCTACTGAAAGACCAGCATCAAGTGGCAGTGCTCAGTCGTGGCTATAAGCGCAAGAGCAAAGGCTTTGTGCGTGCCGACGCAGATACCACCATGCGGGAAATTGGCGACGAGCCGTTCCAGATGAAACAGAAATTCCCTGATATCACCATAGCTGTCGACCGCAACAGATGTCACGGTATCGACCTGCTGACCAGTGGGGACGAGAAAGAGACTGCCGATGTGATATTGCTCGACGATGCCTTCCAGCACCGCTATGTGAAGCCAGGTGTCAACATTCTGTTGGTCGACTACCACCGACTGATCATCTACGACAAGCTCTTGCCCGCAGGACGGCTGCGCGAGCCCAAAGACGGCAAATCGAGAGCCGACATTGTCATCATCACTAAATGTCCAGCCGACCTGAAGCCCATCGACTATCGCGTCATCACCAAGGCTATGAACCTGTTCCCCTATCAGGCGCTGTTTTTCTCAACCATCGACTACAGCCCGCTGGAAGCGCTCTTTAGCAACGTGGAGATGCCCTTGGAGCAGGTAAAAGGCACAAATGTGCTGCTGCTTACGGGTATTGCCTCACCCAAACAAATGCAGGAAGACCTGACGGCCATGGGCGCGAACATCACTTCGCTTACCTACTCAGACCATCATCAGTTCAAGCGAAAGGACATTCGGCACATCAATGAGGTGTTTGCCTCCTTGCCAGGCCCGAAGATGGTCATCACGACCGAGAAAGATGCCGTGCGGTTGCAAGACATGGAGGACATCAGCAAAGAAGTGCGCGAGAACATCTACAAACTGCCCATCAAGGTCAGTTTCATGCTCGACCAAGAAGAAGAGTTTAACCATAAAATCACAGGCTATGTACGAAAAAATTCAAGAAACAGCATCCTGGTTAAAGCAAAGGATGAGCACAAGCCCAAAGACAGCCATCATACTGGGAACGGGCCTCGGACAATTAGCTTCAGAAATAACTGACAAGCTGGAGTTCGCCTATTCGGAAATTCCCAATTTCCCCGTATCAACCGTCGAAGGACACAGCGGCAAGCTCATCTTCGGCAAGCTGGGCGGCGTTGACATCCTGGCCATGCAGGGCCGCTTCCACTTCTATGAGGGCTACTCCATGAAGGAAGTAACGTTCCCCGTTCGCGTCATGTACGAACTGGGCATCAAGACGCTCTTCGTCAGCAATGCTGCTGGAGGTTCCAACCCCACTTTTCACGTGGGCGACCTTATGGTTATCACCGACCACATCAACGCCTTTCCAGAAAACCCGTTGCGCGGCAAGAACATACCTACAGGTCCACGCTTCCCTGAAATGAACGGAGCCTACGACGCACAACTCATCCAACTTGCCGACAGCATCGTCAAGGAGCAGAATATCTCTGGTGTAGTACACGGCGTGTATTATGGCACACAAGGTCCTTCCTACGAAACACCAGCCGAATACCGTGCCTTCCACATCCTCGGAGCAGATGCCGTAGGCATGAGCACCGTACCCGAGGTAATAGTAGCACGCCATAGTGGCATCAAGGTCTTCGGCGTTTCCGTCATCACCAATATGGGACTATCTGACCATCCCGTCTCAGTATCTCACGAAGAGGTGCAACAGGCTGGTGAGCAGGCAGGCAAACGACTGAAGATGATTATCAAAGCGATGCTGTGCAAGCTTTAGTTACAAGTTGAATTTTCAATCTTAGCTCCGCTGACCCTCTTGATACCCCCTGACAGTGAGAGCCTTACCCCCTTCGCTCCCC
>ODAI013341793.1_pt1 | contig 27760 bp, 15 predicted proteins | sample 1539321 | NCBI WGS metagenome assembly ODAI01 (sample SAMN02144231, study PRJEB22623) | gut metagenome | biome: sheep rumen | host: Ovis aries | place: New Zealand
AAAAAAATAACCTTGGGGGGAACAAAAGTGGAAAAAATTTTTTGAAAAAAAAAACCGTTTTTTTTTTTTTTTTTTATCAATAATTAACAATAATTAACATTATGAACAATCACCGAAAATTCCCTATCACGCACGCCTCTTTCTTCTCAAAACTCCATCCCGTATCGTCCACTGCCTTGATTACCACTACATAAATCCCTGATTTGCAATACGAACCATGATTATCCCTGCCGTCCCAGGCAACTGAAAAACCCTGGTACGCCATCACCTCGTCGGCAATGCAGCGCATACGGCGACCGTGGTCGTCATAGACCGTTACGGAAATCATCGGGTCGGTCGGACGATTGAAATTGAAAGTCATCGTAAACTCCTTGTCGGAATCGCCCGGACGCATCAATTGGTTTTCGATGGCAACGGCTTGATCGGGCAAATCACGATTGTCGCCACCGGCATCCGACGAACACGAATTTACAAAACCCGGCGTTGCAAATCCGAATTGTTCCGATGCCGACATCCAATTTTCCTTGTCCATTGCCGACTTAACAATCGAAATGCGCTCCAACGCCACGCCGCGCTTTACAGTCAACAACGCGCTGTGCATATCATTGTCATAATACATTGAATCCAGCACCACACCGTCCGCCGACCGCAGCGAAACATAGCCCCGCGCAGTGTTGAGAGACGGAAATCTCGACGCCTCCAAGAGCTGTCCCTTCGCATTATAATTGAGAGCGACACTGGCAGTATCGGCGGTAATTACAGCAAATTCGCCGTCCTCCAACATTGTATAACCGTCAACAATACAACTCCTTAGCAAATCGCCGCTCGACGTATAGCCGCTCAAAACCAACCCAAACAAGAAAATATCAGAGCCGCTATTATTGACGATTTCCACATAACGTTTCATCCCGACACTTGGATAATACAAAACTTCGTTGATAATCAAATCGCCCTCCCCTACCCTATGATAACGGAACGTAACATTTTGATTTTCAATGCGGTCGTGGATATTATTTTCCACACCGTCAATCGTGAGCCGCATTTTGGAATCCTGCGCAAAATCGTCGGCAAAGGTCAACAAAAGACTATTGCTGCCATCGTTTATAGGCTCGCTGAGCGACGGCATCGCGCCATTTTCGAGGATGAAATTTTCATTTTCATACACGGAAACCGCCGTCGTGAAATTCACCAAAACCTGATACGAACTCACGGCATAGACGCTCTCAACTTTTAGCGGCGTATAATTGACCTCTGCCGTCAATGCGTCCGATTCTGTATCGCAAACATCCACTGCACGACCTTTTATACTTGTAATGCCAGATTTCAATGGTTCCGGCATTATAAAAGTAACGCTCTGTCCGTCAATCTGTTGAGAAGATGGCTTTTGACCGCCAATCGTAAAATCTACTGTCTTGATATTCTCCGTAAAATCTATCTGCAAAGTGCTGTTAGTCAGGAGTTGACAGCCATCAATCGCCGGAATGGTCTCGTCAACATAAATCTTATAAACCGAATTTCGCCGCCCTGGTGTGCCGCCCGACAAGTCGTTGGAAGAGTGCCAATTAAGGATGCCGGTGCAATTGTTGTAAGGGTCGAGTCGCTCCATCGAAAATCCGCCTTCGCAGCGGTCTCGGTCATTATAATAATCAGTCGAATACGTCAGCGAATCCACCACCGCGCCTAACTTGTTAATCAGCGCAATATGCTTGCCGGCAACTGTTAGTTTCGATTCCTGAAACGCCGCAACGCACTGCCCATAACGCTCAAAATTAGCCTCATCACTCGCCAAAATCAAATAACCATCCGCCTTGATTGTCATTTTTGGCAAATTATAATCAACATCACCAACCCGAAAAACATAGCCGTCCAAATCGAAATCAGCGGCAGATGTATTGTAAAGTTCTACGTACTTTTTAACCGGCAAGGAATACGGCACGGGATTGATGTCAACCATTATTTCGTTGATAATAATTTCATCCGCAAGTGCCTGACGGAATGTATGTTGAAATTTCACAACCTTATCGCCGTTGCTATCGCGCAAACCATCCACAACCATCAAAATTTCGCCCTTGTTGGAAATCGTGTCGGGATAGTGTAAAATAATGTCATAAAAATTATAATCAACCTTCGTCGGCTTTACACCACCCACAGAATAATTTGTTACATCAGTTGCAGATTCCACATTCAACCTGCCCGAAACATCTATTTTAATGGCAGTTGGGCTAATAATCGTCGCATTGTCGATTGATGCAGGAATGTTGATGGAATTGTCTGACTGTGAAAATTTATCAAACTTAAACGCAAATTGCCCCGCACCAGTTTTATTGAATGTGAACGCCGCAACGATATGATTTGCAAGGACGGCGGACGGCGTTTCAGGCGCGTAAATTTCGTCATCGCCAATCCTCCACGCACCGGCGGCACTGCGCACAATGTCAATAATTGTTACTTGATTTTTCTTGAATGTAATTGTCGTTGTACCAATCACTTCGGAGATTCCGTCGTGGCGATATATCAGACTCAACGCCTTATAATCGGGCTTAAATCCTGTACCAACAGCCACGCCATGAAAACCTTCCGCTTCAGGATTGTCGCCGTTGGCTATCAAATAAAACTGAAAATTATTGACCGAAGAATTTTCATATCCACACATCAGCGAAATCCGCCAATATGTATCGCCATTTTCGGGAATGTAATTATCTATTTGCTTGCTGATTACGTCTGTATCATAAACATTTGAAGTATCTAAAAACCAACCATCTTGATTAATAAAATTCGGTGCGTCCTGTCGCCAATTTGCCACGTCGTTGAAACCATCTATAAAATAATTGCGAACATCTTGCGCAACGGCACACGCAGCAGAAAGCAACAGTACAAGTAATGATAATATTATATGGCGAATCTTAACCCTCATTCTGATAAAACAACTCCTTTTGTTGCGTTATTTCGCGCAAGAGTTCTTCCTTTGTCGGCATAAATGTCAGATACTTTGCGGCAAAAAGTTGTTTACTGTCGTTGAGAATAGAATAACGCGCTATATCCTTGTCTGTTTCGGCGCAGAGCAAAAGTCCTATCGTGGGATTGTCGCCCTCGGTACGTTTCAAATCGTCAAACATACGGATATACATATCCATCTGTCCAATGTCTTGATGTGTTATAGTGGTAGTTTTCAAGTCGATCAGGAAGTAACACTTCAAAACCACATTGTAAAAAACAAGGTCGATATAATAGTCGCCAGTTTGAGTTGAAATATGATACTGCTCATTCAAAAAAGCAAATCCACGTCCTAATTCCAATAAAAACTCCTTCAAATGCGCAATAATTGCCCTTTCAAGTTTAGTTTCTGTAAAATCAGAATTAGGTTTCAATTGCAAAAACTCCGCGACTACGGGACTTTTGATAAATTCGAGTTTATCTGATTGAAACTCAGCTGTTTTTTGCTGCATTTCAGCGACAACATTTTCCTTTTTAGGCGATTGCAAAAGACGGTAATAATATTGTGAGCCGATATTGCGGTCGAGGGTGCGTGTACTCCACATCGATGTCGATGATTCTTTTAGATACCAATAGCGAGCATCTTCGTCCTTAACCCTAAGGAGAGCCCTATAATGTGTCCAAGTAAGATTTGGTACGCGTGCGTACCAAATCTCTAAATCTCTGAAACACAAATATAACTGTCGATAATTACGCAAATCACGGGCGGTATATCCCTCCGCAAAATCTTTCGACAATTCTTCTGCAAGAATCTGCAATAGTTTTTTCCCGTATTCAGCACGTTTTTCGCCGTGTTGATCTTCTTCCACAATACGCCTACCCACCTTCCAATAGGTGAGAATCATCACTTTGCTAACATCGGCGTATGCCGTTTTGAGGCCGTCGCTTACAATATTCTTAACATCGGCAACAAGTGTCTTGATATTATCAGGACTTATATTGGGTGTGTCCATAATCATTTAAGTTTTCCGCAAAGATAAACATTTTTTCACATTTCACATCAAACTTTTTTGTCCATCAAAAAATTTTCTCAAAAAAATATTTGCACATTCAAAAATTACTTATTACCTTTGCGGTCTGAAAATACGAAAACATTTTACATAAGCATAACAAATGAAAAAGAATACGCATCCTGAATCATATCGTCTTGTAGTTTTCAAAGATATGAGCAACGAACAGACTTTTATCACTAAGAGTACTGCCAACACCAAGGACACCATCGAGATTGACGGCGAGACACTCCCCTTGGTAAAACTCGAAATTTCGAGCAGTTCGCACCCCTTCTTCACCGGCAAGATGAAGTTGGTTGACACAGCAGGTCGTGTCGATAAGTTCAAGAAGAGGTACGAAAACACCTACTCCTCGAAGAGCGGTCGCTAAGATTTAATGAGCGAGAAGCCTTATTAGGCTCGCCACGCTCCGCGAAAACTACAAAAGAGCCCACGGCATAGAAGCCTATGGGCTTTTTTGGTTTGTGTTTGTACCCAATTTTTAATTTTTAATTTCACTCCCAACTATGAACCTAATCCTCTCCGACGACATAGAAAACCGTATGGATCTCCTGCCGCTCACTTTCACACGTCCGGCGGGCGACTTGCGCGTGGGAATCCTCACCATACAAGACAAATGGCAAAAAATAAGCGGCGAGCAGACTTCGCTTCTCGGCGACCCGTACCTCCGTTTGAAATATACGCCAATCATTGAGGACGACAATTTTGTGGTGGATTCGCGAATATTGCCGACCAAAGAATTATTAAGCGAAGTGGCGTCGCTCCACAAAGGCGAAGGCATCGAGATGGACGGCTACCTCGTGGCAGCACACATAGACGGCGAAGATACCATCAGGTTTTACAACGACCGCAAATCCCTGTCCCTCAACACAAAGCCTCACGCCACAATCTCCCGCATCAACAATACCTGGGACATCTTCACCCTCAATGAGCAGGAGATCGAGCGCGACTTCCACCTATTGACCGACGGCCGCAAAAGCGCGGAACTTTCGGAGACCAACCGCTGCCTACAACGCGAAAGAATATTCGTGGAGGAGGGCGCGAAGGCAGAATTTGCAATCATCAACCCCGCCGGCGGATACGTCTATCTCGGCAAGGACAGCGAAGTGATGGAAAACGCCGTCATCCACGGCTCATTGGCATTGTGCGAACATTCGTGCATAAAAATCGGCGCAAAAATCTATGGCGCCACCACTATGGGCCCGCACACCAAATGCGGCGGCGAAGTCAATAATTCAGTGATTTGGGGCTATTCCAACAAGGGACACGACGGATTCCTTGGCAATTCGGTTTTGGGTCAGTGGTGCAACCTCGGCGCCGATACCAACAATTCCAACCTCAAAAACAACTACGCAGAAGTGAAACTTTGGTCGTATGCCAAGCACCGTTTTGTGAAGACTGGATTGCAATTCTGCGGCCTCATCATGGGCGACCATTCCAAGAGCAGCATCAACACGATGTTCAATACTGGCACGGTAATCGGCGTAAGCTGCAACATATTTGGCACGGGATTCCCGAGAAATTTTGTGCCGTCGTTCTCGTGGGGCGGCGCGGATTCGGGCTACGAGCAATACCCGCTCAAAAACGCCCTCACCACCGCCCAAATAATGATGGCAAGGCGCGACATAGCCCTCGACGACGTGGAATCGGCGATATTGACGCACGTTTTTGAAGAGACCATCGAACTCAGGAAACACCTCTAAAACCCGGCAATGAAAGGATTTTCAGACATAATGACAAACGGCATCAACGGCATATCGCAGGTGATAAAAATTCCGCTCAACGACGAATCGGAAAACATCGATTGGCAGACCATTGGCGAGGAGATTCCCGTATTGCCGCTCAAAAACGACGCCCTTCTGCCCAATAGCGTCCTGCCCATACAGGCGAGCCGCCCCACGTCTGCCGCGATGCTCAAAGACGCCTTTGACAGCAAGACGTATTTTGCGGTGATGACACAATCTGACCCCGCCATCAACAATCCCAAAGTGGAAGACCTGATGGAATACGGCACGCTGTCCAAGGCTGTGCGCGCCATCGAAATGCCCGACGGCTCGGTGTCTGCGCTCGTCATTGGTGTTGCACGCATCAAGATAACAGCCCCCGGCTCCTACAACGCCCCCGAAAATCATTATCTGACAATCCGTTACCAACCTTGCCAAGACGAATATCCCGATAAGGACGACAAGGAATTTCAGGCTATAATTTCGTCAATCAAGGACACAGCCAAGAAGATTTTTGCGCAGTTTGGGACGCAGGCGGAGGCGATGTTTGCATTTACCGACATCGAATCGCCCGCGCTGATGATGAGCCTCATAGCCGCCCACACCGAAATAAGCGGCAGAGACAAGGCGGAGCTGCTCACAATAGATTCCGTAAAAGAACGCGCTGCCAAATTTCTCGAGCTTCTCGGCAAGGAGGAGCAGAAGGTAAAACTCCAAATAGATGTAGCCCAACGCGTAAAGCAAAAACTCGACAAGGATCAGCGCGATTACATTATCAACCAACAAATCAAGACCCTCCAAAAGGAACTCGGCAACGACCCTTCGTCGGCAATAATCGACATCGAGGAACGCGCCAAAAACAAGGATTGGCCTCCGCACGCGAAGGCGGCGTTTGAGAAGGAACTCAAACGCCTCAAAACCCTCAATCCGCAATCGCCCGACTTCGCCACAGAACTCAATTACGCGCAAACCATCCTCGACCTCCCGTGGAACACCTGCACCGACGACGATTTTACAATTGCCGACGCCCGCAAGACCCTCGACGACGACCATTACGGTCTCGAAAAAGTAAAGGAACGCATACTCGAATACCTCGCCGTCCTCAAACTCAAAAAAAACCTCAAATCGCCTATCCTCTGCCTTTACGGCCCTCCCGGCGTGGGCAAGACCTCGCTCGGCAAGAGCATCGCAAAGGCGTTGAACAGAAAATATGTCCGCGTGTCGCTCGGCGGTCTGCACGACGAAGCCGAAATCCGTGGACACCGTCGCACCTACATTGGCGCGATGCCGGGGCGCATCATCCTGAATATCAAGAAGGCGGGCGCGTCAAATCCAGTGTTTGTGTTGGACGAGATAGACAAGATTGATTCGAGTTTCAGGGGCGACCCGGCATCGGCGATGTTGGAGGTTTTGGATCCCGAACAGAACGCAGAGTTCCACGACAATTTTCTTGACCTCGATTACGACCTCTCGAAGGTGATGTTTATAGCAACTGCCAACAACATCTCCAAAATCTCCGACGCCCTCCTCGACCGTATGGAGTTGATAGAGGTGTCGGGCTACGTGACGGAGGAAAAAATCGAGATTGCCAAACGCCATCTCATCCCCAAAATACTCGCCGACCACGGATTGAAGTCCGACGACCTCATCATACCCGACGAGACTTTGAAGTTGTTGATTGACAGTTACACCCGCGAATCGGGCGTGCGCGAACTCAGCAACGTCCTTTCGTCCCTCGCCCGCAAGACCGCCGTCAAGGTGGCCTCCGACGAACCATACTCGCCCACCATCACGCCCGACGACGTTCAGAAGGCTCTCGGCATACCCAAATACAACCACGACGAATATTTTGAGACGCATCAGCCGGGCGTCATCCCCGGTCTCGCGTGGACGTCGGCGGGCGGCGAACTTCTCTACATCGAGGCTCTCCTCAGCAACGGCACAGGCACTCTCAATATCACCGGCAATCTCGGCAAGGTGATGAAGGAATCAGCCGAAATCGCCATCAACTATCTCTGCGCCAACGAGGACGCTCTCGGCATCAATCACAAGATGTTTAAGGAATTTGACCTCAGCCTCCACTTCCCCGAAGGCGCAGTGCCAAAGGACGGGCCAAGCGCGGGCATCACAATTTTCACGGCGTTGGCGTCGCTCTACACTCAACGCCCTGTACGTCCGCACATTGCGATGACCGGCGAACTCACCCTCACCGGCCGCGTACTCGCTGTGGGCGGCATCAAGGAAAAAATCCTCGGTGCCAAACGCGCCGGCATCAAGCACATATTTATGTCGGAACAAAACCGCCGCGACATCCAAGAAATCAACCCTCTGTACATCGAAGGTTTGGAATTTCATTACGTAAAAACAGCAATGGAACTCATTCCACTCGTCCTCGAAGACAAGCAGGTGGAGAATCCGATAAAAGTGAAGGCACGAACATCCAAGAAGAAAGGCGACAACAAGAGCAACGCCTGACGGCGGCGGGGGGAACAAAAATTAAAAGAATTACCACATGTTAGAAGATAAAATTCTTTTAATTCATGGTAATTCTTTTCATTTATGGTAAGAAGCGGGCGAGCCGCCCGCACTCCAATCAACTACTTTTTCGTCATCACAACCTCGCAGGTCGGCATCTTCAATTTTAATGTGGTCTTGCTTATCAACGCGCCGGAATATTGTGCGCCGTCGTTGCCTTTGCCGCTGAATGTACCTTTTGCCTCATCAAAGGTGTAGGCAATTGAAACGGTCTGCGCCATGAAATTGTCGGTATTCTTGGCGAGAGTTTTAGTGAAGTAATTGAGGGTCATGTCGGTGGCGGAGTTTATCTTGATGGTAACATCCTGATTGTTGCCGTCCTTGCCACCCCATTCCGAGCCTACAAATTCCTTCGCCGAAAGGTAGGTAACCGTGCCTGATGGCGTGGGATTGGGTGTTGGCTCGTTGCCATTGTCGTCGCCACCGCTGCTGCTACCACACGATGCAAGGCAGATGAGGGCGACAAATATGAATATGATTTTTTTCATTTTTGTTTCGCGTTTAATGTATGGGCGTATTATTTAATCATTACCTTCTGCGTCTTTGCGCCAGTCTTTACGATGTAGATGCCAGATTTTTGCATCTGGATTTCCATGCGGTCAGCAGTTGCTTTGACGGTCTTTACCAAGCGACCAGACATATCGACTATGCGGATTTCTTTGCCAGGATTCTGGACGTAGATGGTTTTGTCAAAAGACCAGATGTCAGTATTGTAATTAGCAGGAGTGATTTCTGAAACAGGCGTGGGTTCTTCATACGGCTTTTCGCCAGATTTGGTGAAATAGCCGGGATTGTCCTTGCCGCCGTCAATACGGGCGTAGGATTTGTCGGTCTTGCCAGAATTAAACGCAGTACCTTTGCCACCAACGAGGGAAGAGTTATCATAAAACATATATTCGCTCTCTGTTACCGCTGATGTACTCCAATTATCACTTACATAGATTGGTTGGAGTGTGTTACAAGATGTGAACATATAACTCATATCCGTGACATTCTTGGTATTGAAACTGCTCAAATCAAGATTTTGAAGACTGGAACAACTTTGGAACATTGCCTTCATATTCGTTACATTCCTTGTGTCAAAGTTGCTCAAATCAATGTTTTGGAGTTTTCCACAATCGGAGAACATAAAATCCATATCGGTAACGTTCTTGGTGTCAAAACTGCTTACATCAATCGTTTTAAGATTTGTGCATTTGTAGAATAAGCCACCCATATCTGTTACATTCTTGGTGTCAAAGTTACTCAAATCGATGCTTGTAAGGTTGTAGCAATATGCAAACATATTGTACATATCCGTAACATTTTTAGTATTAAAACTGCTCAAATCTACCGTTTTGAGATTGACGCAACTATCAAGCATGAAACACATATCGGTTACATTCTTGGTGTTGAAACTGCTCAAATCAAGTGTTTGCAGATTATTACATTTGTAGAACATAGACTTCATCGTTGTAACTTTCTCTGTATTGAGATTTTTGATATCTATGATTTCAGTCAAGTTCTCGCATCCATCAAACCACCATGAACAACTTGTAGGTCTGTATTCGGCAAACGAATTGTCGAACACGACTATTTTCATGTCAGATGCAACTGAATACCATTCAGAATCGTATGTTACTTTCATTCCATACGCGCCATTTGGCTTCTTATTGTCATAATAGAATGTCAACGTTCCATTGTTGAAAACCGCGTATGGTTCGGAAACTTTGTAAGGCTCTTGACCTGCTTTGGTGAAATAGCCCGAATTTTTGCCGTCGATTTTTGCAAAATCCTCGTCAGAATTGTTGGCATCGTACTGAGTGCCGTTGCCGCCGACCAATTTTTGACAATTCTTGAACATATCCTGTGTTTTTTCAACATTAGACATATTCCAAGTGTCGCCAACAAAGATAGTAGTCAACTCCGTGCAGTTGCTGAACATCTTGCTCATATCGGTAACTTTCGTTGTATTAAAACCGCTCAAATCAAGACTTGCAAGTTTTTCACAGTTTTGGAACATTGCGGTCATGTCTGTGGTGTTTTTGGTGTCAAGATTCTCCATGCCGTCGATGCCAGTCAAGTTGTTACAACCGTTGAACCAATACGCACAATTTTCGGGCTGATAGTCAGCGAAAGTATTGTCAAACACCACTTTCTGTACATTCTTCGCGGCAGTTATGTCGCTTGCAATGTAATTGGAGGATGTAGATTTTGACAAGGATTGCACAACTTCGCCGCTGATTTTGGTGGCATCATTGGGAATGTCACTTCCATAGCCAAGAGTGAGAGTGCCGTTGGCGAAGGTAGCGTAGGGCATCGGACTCTTTACTGTAACTATAAAAGAAGTCTCTTTACCCATATATTTTACAGTCAAGGTCTGTTCGCCTGATTTTGTTTTGTCAAAGCCAGAGATTTCGGCTTTTGCGAGGTCGGCGGTTTCAATGCTGCCATTGTTGTAATTAACGGAAACAACGCCGCCGTCAAGGTTTAAGTCCTCGCCTTCAAGATAAGTGGTTTTTGGCAAGGTTGTTACAGAGATAGAAACGATTTCCACAGCCGTCAGATAACCGGGATTGCCTTGACCGCCGTCAATGTGGGCGTAAGTATAGGTAATGTTGTTTTCGTCGAATTTAGTACCTTTGCCGCCTACAAGAGAGGTGCAACCTGCGAACATATCGCCGGTGATATATACTTCTTCGTCCCACCTTTCCAATACAACTTCATCAATGCCTACATAAACAGATTTCGTACTCCATTTGTCGCCTGCAAATATTGTAGTAAGATTGCTGCACCCTGTAAACATATCGCGCAATTCAGCTTTTTCTGTGTCGAAACTGCTAAGGTCGAGAGTGGTTAAACTGCTGCAACCTGAGAACATTTCCATCATGGTGGTTACATTTTGTGTGTTGAAGTTGCTCAAATCAAGCGTGGTTAAACTGCTGCACCCATAAAACATTCCCCAAATGCTTGTTACATTTTTTGTATTGAAGTTGCTCAAATCAAGACTTGTCAGGCTGCTGCAATTTTCGAACATGGCGTCCATATTTGTTACGTCTTGTGTGTTAAGATTTTGCAAATCAACAATTTCCTTTATATTTTCGCATCCAAAAAACCAATGATCAAGTTTATTTGGCTTATATTCTGCAAAGGACTTGTCGAACACCACTTTGGAAAAGTCCGCTTCAAGCCAGTTCGGCATATACCAATCGTCCCTAAACTTTGCTATCTTGTACGCATCGTTTGGACATTTGTTGTCATAATAAAAAGTGAGTGTATTGTTTTTGAGTGTGGCATAAGGGCATTTCCCGTTAAATTTATTGCCTTTTTGAGTGAAATAACCTGGGGCGGACTCGCCGCCGTCAATTTTTGCAAATTCATGTCCTACTTTGTCAGGAACACATTCTGTTCCTTTTTCTCCGAAGAGGTTTTCACAGCCCCAAAACATATTTTCAGATTCTGTTACCTCTGAGGTTGACCACTTGTCGCTTACGTAAATAGTTTCAAGTTTTTTGCAGCCCTTAAACATTCCGTACATGGTAGTAACATTACCTGTATTGAAACTACTCAAATCAAGGTTAGTAAAACCACCATATTCGAACATCCATCGCATATCTGTAACATTCTTGGTATCAAAATTGCTCAAATCAAGGGATTTAAGAGCATAACAACCACACTCATCATAATTTCCATAAAATTCATCTGGGTCCTCTGGGTAGGAATCATAATCCCCTACATCACCTCCAAACATCCCTTGCATATCAATAACTTTTGCAGTATTAAAACTGCTCAAATTGATTTGTGCAAGTTTGTTGTTACCATAGAACATATAGCTCATATCAGTTACATTTCGGGTGTCGAAACTGCTCAAATCAAGAGAAGTGAGGCTGCCGCAACGACAGAACATGCCACTCATATCTTTTACATTACTTGTATTGAATCCATTCAAATTAAGATTTGAAAGCCCGCTACAACAGTAAAACATATCTGACATATTTTCAACACTCCCTGTATTGAAACTGCTCAAATCAAGAGTTGAAAGGTTGGTACAACAGGCAAACATCCATTCCATACTTTCAACATTTTCAGTATTCAAGTTTTCAATGCCTTTAATTTCTGACAAATTATAGCATCTGTAAAACCAATAAGCGCAACTTGTCGGTCTGTAATTGGCAAAGGACTGATCGAAAACAACTTTGGTAATTTCTCTACGAAGAGAATACCACTCATCCTCTTCATCAGTTTTCATTCCAAACGCACCGTCGGGTTTGTTGCAGTTGTAGTAGAATGTGAGTGTACCGTTTTGTGTGTCGAATGTAGCATACGCTTCATTTGGCTTGTTTGTGAAATATCCGGGATTTGAGGCACCGCCATCAATACATGCATAAATATTGCTGATAGCATTGGCGTCAAATTCAGTACCTTGACCACCGACAAGGGCGGAACAACCATAAAACATTGATTCTCCCATTGCAACGGCAGATGTTGTCCAATTTTCACCAACCCAAATAGTCCGCAAATTAGAACATCCATCAAACATATTGCCCATATCTGTAACGCTGGCAGTATTGAAACCACTCAAATCAAGAGAAAGCAAACTACTACATCCTTTGAACATCATATTCATATCTGTAACATTCTCGGTGTTAAGGTATTCCAAGCCCTCTATTGCTGTAAGATTGCTACAACCGCAAAACCACTGTTTTAATATAACAGGTCTAAAATTAGAAAAAGACTTGTCAAATACAATTTTCGTTACATTTTGGGCTTTAACAATGCTATATGCAATGTATGATTTCACACGTCTTCCTGCCGAAGTATGAGTTTCATCTTTATAATCTGTTACAGAATAATCAAAAAGTTCATTTATTTCATAAGCACCGTCAGGAATTCCGTTTGAATCGTATCCCAAAGTCAAAGTTCCATCGTTGAATTTGGCGTATGGCAGAATTAGATTGTAAGGTGTGTGCCCAGATTGAGTAAAATAACCTGGCGTGTTTTTCTCTCCATCAATTTTTGCATACGCGATGTCAGCATCGCCATAGTATCGTGTGCCTTTTTCTCCGACCAATTTATAACATTTACTAAACATTGATTCGGAATTACTAACCGCCGAGGTGTTCCACTTGCTGTCTACATAAATTGTTCTCAAATTACAGCATCCGCTAAACATATTGCTCATGTCTGTAACATTCGACATATTCAATCCGCTTAAATCGATGGTTGTCAGTCGATTGTTATCTTCAAACATGTGGCTCATGTCGGTTACGTCCGAGGTATTTATATTATTCAAACCTTCTATAATCTCTAAATTCTCGAAATTTTGATTTGAAAACCAGTATGCACACGTCGTAGGTTTGAAATCAGCAAAAGAAGGGTCTATTATTATTTTTTGTGCAGCATAGTAATCTCTATGTGGGCGACTTCCATTACTCCACTCATTCCCCTTGAATTCCTCAACGCCTTCAGGTAATTCCGAAGCAGATTTCAATGTTAGTGTTCCGTTATTAAAAACAACGTAGGGTACTGATTGATGCGGAGTTATTGTTACATCAACAGAAGCACCTTGTCCCATTGCCATATCCACTGGACACACCATCATCGCCACAAAGACCGCCAACAGCAGTCCCACAATATTCCATTTCTTTTTCATAACGAATTGAATTTTAATTAATTGAACAATGTAGAAAGGGAATTGTACGGACACAAAAAAAGCGTAGTCTATTAAATTATGTGTCATACCTATTGTGAGGTCGTGGAATGTACCCGGGAAATAATATAACACAACAGACCACGCCCGTATACGGGAGGCGTGGCAGTTGTGCATAACTATTTCCCTGAAATTTTCCACGTTTCACAATAGATTACAGCACAACGCCATTTCTAATTTACCTGCACGGATTACTATTAACAATCCACGGCAAATATGCAAAGATTATATAAAATAAACAAATATTTTTGAAGATTTTTTTGAAAGATTTTTTCAACTGGGTGAGAATCAAATGGTTGATGGGATAAATGTAGGGACGCGGCGCGCCACGTCCCTACAGTGGGGCAGATTACAATTTTTCTATTTCTTCTTCGGATTTGCAAAGTTAAATAGCCAATAATCACTTTTTGAGGTGCAGTCCTCCATTTTCATATTGTGTTTTGTGCCGCAAATCTAACAAAAATATCTTCTTGCAAAATTTTTTTTTTTGCAGGGAAATTGGAATCTTAAAACAAATCATCGGCGGTAATGCATTTCCGCACGTGTCCGCTGTACTCATTCTTGGACAATCCGTATGTGGTGATGAAGGTCAGATGCGGATTCTTTTGGAGTTTGGTTTTCTCCATAAAGGTATTGATTTTGCGGTTGAGCCTGAGGTCGTAATCCTTGTCGATTGTGAAAAAATCGGTGCAAAACTTTATTTCACAGATGTTGACAACACGGTCGTCGCGGTCAATTACCATATCTATCTGTGCGCCGTCGTCCCCTTTTGCACGCCAAGGCAGGATATTGGTATTGACGCCTGCAATGCCGAGGGCGTTTTTTATCTGTTGACGGTGTACATAACAGACCTCATCAAATGCAAACCCGCGCCAAGAGTTCAATTGCGGTGCCCTCTGATTATCAGCCCAAAAAGTCGCGCTGTCAGCCTTGTGCAACACCTTGAAATACATATAAAAAAGCGTAAACAAGTCTATGAGTTTGTATCTCAGATTTCTCGGTGCTTCGCCGTACAGAGGGTACGACACAATGAAATTGTTGGCTTCCAACGACCGCAAAATCTCCGTAAGCCCGCCTCCCGACGGAATTTTTAAACCGTCTGAAATTTCTTTTCTCGTCATACCGTCGCGTCGTGTGCTGAGAAGTTTCAGGACGGAGATATATTTTTGAGGGTCAACGAACAACGAGCCGCAAAGCCTTTCAAATTCGTTGTTGAGTTTGCTGCCCGAGGAAAAGAACATCTCGTCGATATTCTGCGCAAGGCTCATCCCTTTTTGTAGATAAGACATATAATAAGGTATGCCGCCCAAAATCATATAAGCCTGAATTTGGTCATAACGGTCGAGGACGATGTTTTTTTGCTTGTAATACAACTCGCACTCACTCAACGAGAAAGGGCGAATTTCTATCTTGTATGTAGCGCGACCATAGAGGCTACCCATGTTATTGAGGATTTGGTTTGTAATCCACGTTGGCTCGCTGCCACAGACAATCAGCAAAAGATTGTGTCGTCCCACCCCCCAATTGTTCCAAAAATGTTCAAAAGCGGTTACAAAATTGGAGCGTGGAGTATCGAGCCACGGCATTTCGTCAATGAAAACCACAAGGCGTTTTTTTACGGGATTTTGTTGATAGCAGTTCTTTCAGCCTGTCAAACGCATCAAACCAATCCTCAGGCACATCACGGTATGGCGACCCGTACTGCCTGAGCGACTTGGAAAACTCCTTCAACTGCTGCTGCATCAGGAGCGATTCGTTGTCTTTCATCTGAAACGGCGACAATGCTGTATGATAGAACGAAAAATCGCCATCAAAATACTCTCTAACAAGGAATGTTTTCCCCGTCCTGCGCCGCCCATAAACCACAAGAAATTCCGACATCTTCGAGTCGTACAAATCCTGTAACTTGCTCTGTTCCTTGATTCTACCTATAATATTACCTTTCATAGCACCAAAAATTATTCCGCCGCAAATATATAAAAAATACCAATTCGGGCGAAATAATTTTAGAAATTATTTCGCCCGAATTACACTTTTTCACCCAATTCGGGCGAAATAATTATGAATTATGCATTGAAAAATCCTATTTCATCACAAAATGCGTCATCTTCAAATCCCTGTCCCTCGAACTTGTGCCGACATAGACTAAGAAGTTGCCCGGCTCAAATACTTTTTCGAGTTTTTGGTCGTAGAACATAAGGAGGTCTTTTGTGATTTCAAAGGTGATTTCCTTGCTCTCACCGGCTTTGAGATAGACCTTTTGGAACGCCTTCAATTCCTTGATGGGGCGTACAACGGTGGCAAATTCGTCGCGGATGTACAATTGAACCGTCTCCGAACCGTCAACATCGCTTACATTCTTGACCGTAACAGAGATTTTTGCCGGCTTGTATTGCGATACAGTATAATCCTCCACCTTGGGCTGCGAAATCTCAAACTTGCTGTAACTCAATCCAAAACCAAACGGATATGTGGCGTGGTTTGTCGGCGGCTCCCAACCTCCCTCTACATATTTATAAGTGTTGGAGGCTGTATCCAATGTGTACGGGAAAATCGTGTCGCCACGGTCTTCATATACGTAACTGCGGAATCTGTTGGGCTTCATATTGTAATAGCAAGGCAATGCGCCCGCCGACCTCGGAATCGTTACAGAAAGTTTGCCCTCAAAATTGTAATCGCCAAACAAAACGTCAGCCACGGCGTTGCCGCATTGTTGACCTAAATAAAAACATTGTACCAAGGCATTGGAATTGTTGGCGGCGGGGTGGATATTGAGCGGGCGACCACCGAAAATGAGTGTTACAACTGGTTTGCCGGTAGCCTTCACCTTTTCAATGAGTTCGTTTTGGAGGCCGAGGAGTTCGAGATTGTCGCGGTCGCCACGGTGATTTTCGCCCCAAGCCTCACGCGAGTACGAAACATTTTCGCCAACGCAAAGTATCACGACATCAGAATTTTTGGCAACGTTGACAGCCTCGCCTATCATCTTGCGGGCGCGGTCTTCGGGGATGAGGGTTTGATTGTCGTTCTGCCAAAAAGCAATAGGACTATCGCTCAGTCGGCAACCCTCGGCGTAGGCAACTGAGATTTGCTTGTTATCACAATAAGCCTTGATTCCGTCGTACACCGACACACCCGGCGTAACAGGCTCGGCAGTGTAGCCGCCGTAATCGAGGGTCTTGGCGTTTGGACCGATGACAGCAACGCGCTTTACCTTGCCGGCATCCAACGGGAGAACGCCGTCATTTTTGAGGAGAACCATAGTCTTGCGGGCGGCTTCGCGGGCGAGGTCGAGGTGTTCCTGGCATTGATTGATTTTCATAAGAGCCGGTATATCCACAGGATTGTCGCCATTGTCGTCAAACAAGCCGAGCCTCCACTTCAAGATGAGAAGATGACGGAGCGCACGGTCTATCTGCGATTCGCTTATCCTGCCCTTTTGCACGGACTCCTCCAACATTTGGAATGTGCCGTCCCTGCCGATGATGTCTATCTCGATGCCGGCCTCGAGCGAAAGTTCGGCGGCCTCGCGGTACGACGGCGCAAGATGATTGACATCATACATACGGTCGATGGCGTTTTGGTCAGAAACAATCAAACCTCTGAATCCAAATTGCTTCCTCAAAACGTCCCTCAACAGCCACGGATTCGCCGTTACGGGCAAGTCGCAGACATCGTTGTAAGCGGGCATCACGCAAGCCACGCCCGCCTTCACGCACATCTCAAAGGGCAATGAGTGATTGTTCATCAGGTCGTTGGCAGAGCCGGGGAAACAAGCCACATTCCTGCCGCCTTCCATCTGTCCGTGTCCCATAAAATGTTTGAGCGTAGCAGCCATACGGAGTCGGCGGCTGCTCTTGTCGCCACGTTGAAATTCTCGAACAGCTGTCCTGCCGTAGATGCCACAGAGATATGGGTCTTCGGAATACATCTCCTCGATGCGACCAAAACGAGGCTCCCTCGCCAAATCGAGTATCGGCGAGAATAGCATATTGATGCCGCGTGCGTGGGATTCGTTGGCGGTAACGGCGTAAACCTTGCTCAAAAGAGTTGTGTCCCAGCTACATCCGAGCGCAATTGCCTGTGGAAATACAGTGGCGTCCACACCCATCAAACCGTGCAAACCCTCTCCAATAAAAATAATCGGTATCGGGTGAGCGAGGGTCTTGTTGTACTCTTTGAGCGAATTGACGGTGCGGGCGTACTTCTCGGGCGGGCATCCGCCAAAATCGATGTTCATCAATCCCATTCCGTAGGGATAATATTTGCGGAGGGTGTCAAAATTGAGGTTGCCCAACGAATCGGAAGCGTCTTTGATGACATAGATGCTGCCAGATTGGAGTTGTGCAAGTTTCTCTTTGAGAGAGAGTTGCGAAATGATTTCCCTCGCCTTTGATAGCGCGGTGTCGATGTAATGCGCCTGACGAGCATCGGGATAGTCGGTGATGTCGTCGTTGTTGTTGCCGCCGCCGCAGGATGCCATCATCAGCGATGCCACCGCCGTTGCAGCGAATAATGTTGATAATTTTTTCATTTTTAGTAATTGGTTGGTGATGTTTTTTGGACTACGACGGGCTGTCCGTCTGTTTTCGGCGTAAAATTAATAATAAGATTTGTCAAACTCAAACATTATTTGAAATTTGTTTTATAATTTTGCAGTCTGAAAAGAAAAAACACTTATGGACAAGACAATGATAATATCGCCGTCGATACTCTCGTGCGACCACGCCAACATCGAGAGCGAGGCGCACAAGATACAGGCGAGCCAAGCCGACTGGGTTCACATCGACGTTATGGACGGAATGTTCGTCCCAAATATGACATTTGGACTCCCGATTGTAAAGGCGTTCAAGAAGCACACTACCAAGATGTTGGACGTTCATCTGATGATTGCGACGCCCGACCAATACGCCGAGCAATACATCAAGGCGGGCGCGGGCATGTTGACATTCCATCAGGAGGCTTGCACCCACATACACCGCCTTGTATCGCACATCAAGGAACTCGGCGCAAAGTGCGGCATCGCCCTCAATCCCGCCACGTCGCTCGCCACCCTCGAAGAAATTATCTGCGACGTGGATATGGTATTGATAATGACCGTCAACCCTGGTTTTGGCGGACAAAAATTCATCGAAAATTCGTATTCCAAGATTTCGCGCTGCAAGGAAATGATTTTGAGGCGCGGCTCCAAGGCGTTGATTGAAGTTGATGGCGGAGTTGACAATACCAATGCCTACAAACTCGGCGAGGCTGGTGTTGATGTCTTAGTTTCAGGCAGTTATCTCTTTGGCGCAAAGGATTTTGACGCTAATGTTAGGCTCATCAAATATCCGAAAAAAGTCGTTGAAGTTTAAAGGCTTGCCAACACCTTGACCGTAAAATCATTGTTCCATTCGCAATGATTAACGGCAGAAAAATACGACAGAGACACTCTTTGTGGTAACGGCAATTTCTGTATCAACTGTCGGAAATCTTCGTCAGGTATTGCGCGGGCTGCAACAATCTCATTAACAGCAACTTTCTGAGGATTGAAAACGTGAAAAACCGCCGAAGTTGATACGGAGATTAATCGGGCGACATCGCGGGCGGCGCAATCAACTGGCGTAAAGTCAATGCGCATATTTTCAAGGCTTTGAGGATAACAGCCAAGTTCGCGGACGGTATTCAGAAAATTCATAATTGCATTTTCGTTGGCGTTGATTTGAAACATACCGTCCGTGCTGCGTGGCGCGAGATTGCCGAGGCGTATCAGTTTGAGTTTCAATCCGTTGGCAGCGGCTGCAAATGCTAATTGCTCCGCTTGCCACTTGCTTGCGGCGTATGGCACAGCATCCGGCGGCAACGGGCATACTGTCTGTTCGTCAACTACTTCGCCAGGCAATACGGCGGCACTCAGCGTTGAGATTTGCACAAAATTACAATCGTGTTTTTTACAGCAATCAATCAAATATTTTACGGCATCCACATTGACGGCTTGCAAAATCTTTTTTTCGGCAAAATGTTTTACGATAGCGGCGCAGTTGATGATGGTTGTATTTTGGGTTATAACAGAATCTAATTTATTATAAATCTGCGGATTAGTAATATCACCACAAATTATTTCTACACAATCCAACAACGATTTGCCAAAATAATATTCAGTAATTTTTTTCAACCGTTCGGCGGCAGTTTTGCCGTTCTTTGGGCGGACGATGCAATAGATTTTTTCATAATTATTATCAATCAATTCCTTCAACAAATGCGCCCCAAAATAGCCAGTCGCGCCGGTAAGAATTATGGTTGGAGTGCGGGCGGCTCGCCCGCTGGCGGACGTGCCGTCCGCTTCAAAATCCGCAACAAGTGAAGTGCGCGCGGCTGAAGTGGACGCAGTTGGAGCGCAGGCGTCCCGCCTGCCAATAGCGGGCGAGCCGCCCGCACCCCAATCTGTGCGGCGGGCAGGGATGCCCGCACTCCAATTACCTGCCAATTCTATCGCTGTGGGATGCTCGAAGATGTCGCCGTACTTGATTTTTAAGCCTTTGTTTTCAAGATTGACCACTACTTGCATCGCGGAAATTGACGTGCCGCCGAGGTCAAAAAAATTTGCATCTGCACTGATTTCGGCGATGTTCAAAACTTCTGCAAATGCTTGACAGATAGTTTTTTCGAGTGTTGATTTGGGTGTGACGAAATTGTTAGTTGCTGATGGAGTAATTGGGTTGGGCAGATGTTTACGGTCGATTTTTCCGTTGGGCGTGGTGGGCAAAATTTCTATCTGTTGCAACGATTGCGGCAACATTTGCGGCGGCAATTTTCGACTGAGTTTTTGGCGGATTTCGGCGAGGTCGAGGCACGGATTGCCGACTATAAAAGCCGAAATTTGCAACGCACCAGTTGCATCTTCAAAAGTGGTTGCGGCGGCATCCGATACGCCGTCAATTTGTTTCAATGCCGATTCCAATTCGGTGATTTCCACACGATAGCCACGAATTTTCACGAGATTGTCCCGCCGCCCATAAAATTCCAAATTGCCATCCTCGCTCCAACGCCCAAAATCACCCGTACGGAATACTTGACGGAAGTTTGGATTGTCATCAAAAGGATTGATAATGAATTTGTTACAATTACCATCAACATCTAAATATCCATCCGAAACCTGCGCCCCAGCAATCCAAATTTCGCCAATTGCGCCCACAGGGACGCGCCGTCCGCCGCTATCTACAACATAAATTTTTACGCAGTCCAACGGTTTGCCAATTGGGATAGAGACTTCGTTGCCTTGGATTTCATAAATTGTTGCGGCAACTGTGGTTTCGGTGGGTCCATATTGATTGTAAATGTGATAATTACCGCAATTATGGAACGGCGCAACAGCCTCGCCGCCAAGCACAATATGTCGCAGAGTTTTGCAACGCTTGTTAGCGGCAAAAATGCGACCAATTTGAGTGGGCAAGTCGATGATTTCCACACTGTTAACATCACAAAAATCCGCCAAAGACGACAAATCTTTTTTGATATTCTGCGGCACGATGGCAACCGTTGCGCCCGATGTCAACACCGGAAAAATGTCTGTGATGGAAGCGTCGAAACTAAAATTATTGTAAGCGGCTATTACACAGCCTTTTTGCGGTCTAAAAAATCTGTGATACCATTGGCAATATGCCGCAACATTTTGATGAGTGATTTTGATGCCTTTGGGCGTGCCAGTGGAGCCTGACGTGAAAAATATTGCAAATTCGTTTTTGACATTTTCGGGCGGACTTGCGTCGGGGAAATTAAAATCTAAATCATTGTTGCTCAATAAAATATCGGCATTGCAAAGTTTTAATTGTCGTTGCAAAACTTCGTCGGGATATTCGGGCGAAAGTGGGACGTATGACGCACCTGTTTTCAAGACCGCCAATGGCAAAACCACCAACTTTTCGCTGCGCTCCGTCAAAATTGCAACACGTTTGCCAACGCCCGCGCCACGGCGTATTAGATGATTGGCAAGGCGGTTGGTAAGTTCGTCTAAATGACCGTATGTTAACGATTTGTCCAAATATTTTACGGCGATTGCGGATGGATTTTCAGCGGCAATTTTTGAAAACATTTTTATAATATCGTTGTCAATTGCGGCGCGGGCATCGGCATTGAATTTATTTAATTTTTCAATCGTCTTTTGCGACAAAAAAATAATTTCGCCGATTGTATTAGCATTTTCAATAGAAATCAACGCCGACGAAAACGCATCTATCATATTTTCAACAAGTTGACGAGAATATTTGGCTGCGTCATACTCTACTGCAATTTCTAAATTTTGAGAACCGAACCAAAGTTCCATTCCCAGCGAACTCCCAGTAAATGAAGGCGTTAAAAATGATGACTTCAAATCTTGACCGCAAAATTTGGGCGTATGATTGGTATTGCCCTGATAAACAAAACTAATATCCGAAAATCCGCCGCAATTCTTCTTAATTTCCGTAAATGGATAAATATCATTGACCATACAACGTACTGACTGCCAACGTATTCGCCGCATCAAATCCGTAACCGATTCGCCGTCCTGCCACGTAGCCGACACTGGAATTGTCTTTACCAACATTCCCAAAGTGCGCTCCATATCGCGACCGTGCCGCCCGTGAAAAACAGTGGAAAATCTCGCCACTTCCTCGCCGCAAAAACATCCCAAAACCAATGCAAAAATCATTGTGCTAATCACGTTGCCACTAAAACCAAATTTGTCGCATATTTTTTGCCAATGTTGCAATGTTACAGGCAGTTGACGTGTAAAAGATGACGGCAAATATTCTTTTCCAAAACAATCATACGGCGGAAAAGTGCGCACCGAAACAGGTGGAAAATTTTGAAGAAAAAAATCCCGTGCTTGTTGATACTTTTCGGAATTTTTTTGTTGGATTTCATCAAGAATTATAGTAAAAAAATCTTTCGTTTCACTGACCGCCGTGCCGCCCAAATATGCCGTGGAAATTTCGTCTATAAAAACATTCATCGAATATCCATCAAATATCAAATGATGTACGCAAACAATTAATGTACAGCAATTTCCGTCGTCAACAATGGCAATATTATAAAGGCGGTCGTGGATGGAAATTGTGTTTTGAAATTGTTGGCAATCACCCAAAAAATCCACAACTGGCGGCTCATTATCGTTGCGCAGCATTGCGGGGCTGCCGTCGGTGTTATTTACAATACGTACCTTAAAAATCGGATGGAGGTCAATGACCGTTTCCACGGCAAATTTCAGGCGGCGAGCATCGATGCCGTGGTACGGACCAAATTTCATACAAATCTGATACACAGTATTTTCTGGGTGCGCCTTGCAATAGGCATAGACGGCATACTGCGTGTCGGAAAGTGGATATTTCGTGCCAACATCAATCATATTTTTGCTACTTCATCCACCGAAAGCCCTGTCATTTCGGCAATTTCCGCATCTGTCATAACGCCTTTGGATTTGAGGCGGCGAGCGATGTCAAGGGATTTGGAGTGTTCGCCCTCGGCAATGCCCTCGGCACGACCTTCCTCGATGCCTTTGGCGCGACCCTCCTCAATGCCTTTGGCGCGACCATTGATGAATGCGTCGGTCTCCGCCGTCCAAATTGCCTCCTTCTCGTTGCGGATGGAATCGAGATGACGCTCGTAACTGATGCGCTCGCTCTTAGACATTTTGAGCAACGTGAGTTTTTCCTTGGCGGCTTGAAGACCCGGCACGGTGGTGTCGCTCTTGATGCTGTTGTTTTTCAAAAATTCCATCCATTCGCCCATAGCGTCGGCGATGAACTTCTTGTAGGCATTGATTCTAATCAAAAAATACCTCGGGAAAATGTCGCTCGCAAAGGTCTCTGTATATTTGAACTTGCGGGTGTCGCCTTTTTTGATTTCTTCGAGCGACAACTCCTCGCGACGGTTGAGTTTGAGGATGGTATGCGAATGGACACCGTAAAAATCTGACTTGCACTCATAGAAATAGTCGTCGCCCTCGCCGAGGTCATAATAGACCACGGAGATGGAGAATACTTGCTTGATTTCGCCATATTTGTCGCCCTGCCCAAGTTGTTCGGTGATGGCTTTGGACACACCGTAGAGCATCCTCTCCAAATAGTAGGTGTAGCGCGTGGTCTGCACCTCCACGATGAAGATTTCGCCATTGGTGTCCTTTGCTTTTATGTCAACGCGGTTAAACTTGTCGTCGTCGTATTCCTGATTGCCCTCGCTCTCCAAAATCTCCTGAATCTGGCACTTCTTGCCCAGGAAGACCTCGATGAAGCCTTCAAGGATGTCAAAATTCTTCTTGTCGCGGAGCATATTCTTTATCGCGAAATCAAAACGCACGAGAAAATCTTTTTCCATAACAGTCCATTTTTATCGTTAACATCTTCGCCACAAAGATAATTGATGTTTTTGGAAATTGCAAAAAATTATTACCTTTGCAGCCTAAACAAGAAAATTGGAAATATGAACGATTTCGAAATAATAATGGCATCCATCACGGGTGTCGATAAGCCCGGCTTGACGTCTCAACTCGCCGCCATCATCGCCAAATACGGCGCAACCATTCTTGACATCGGTCAAGCAGACATCCACAGTTCACTGTCGCTTGGCATTATGTTCAAGAGCGACAAGTCGGCGTCGGGCAGCATCTTGAAGGAAATGCTCTTCAAAAGTTGCGAAATGGGCGTGCAGGTACGTTTTGCACCGGTATCTGTAGAAGAATACAACCATTGGGTGAGCCTCCAAGGCAAAAACCGCCACATCGTAACTCTCTTGGGGCGCGACATATCGGCGTCATTGATTGCAGACGTCGCCAAAGTGCTTGCAGATCAAAATCTTAACATCGATGCAATAACGCGCCTTACCGGACGTGTGCCGCTCGTGGAAGACGAGGCTCTCAAAGGCAAGACACGCGCCTGTGTGGAGATGTCGGTGCGCGGTACGCCAAAGGACAAACCATTGTTGCACAGCGAGTTTATGCGCCTGTCTCAAGAACGCGGCTACGACATTTCGTTCCAGGAAGACAACCTCTACCGCCGCAACCGCCGTTTGATATGCTTCGATATGGATTCCACGTTGATTCAGACCGAAGTAATCGACGAACTCGCAATGCGTGCCGGAGTTGGCGACGAGGTGAAGGCAATCACCGAATCAGCAATGAGGGGCGAGATTGATTTTTGCGAAAGTTTCAAGCGCAGGGTTTCGTTGCTCAAAGGCTTGGACGAAAGCGTGATGAAGGAAATCGCCGAAAACCTCCCAATCACCGAAGGCGTGGCGCGTACACTGAAAATCCTCAAACAATACGGCTACAAAATCGCCATTCTGTCAGGCGGTTTCACGTATTTTGGCGAATACCTGAAAGAAAAATTTGGCATCGATTACGTCTATGCCAACGAACTCGAAATTGTAGATGGCAAACTCACTGGCAATTACGTTGGCGACATCGTGGACGGCAAACGCAAGGCAGATTTGCTACGCCTCATTGCACAGAGTGAACACCTTAATCTTCAACAAGTTATCGCAGTTGGCGACGGTGCAAACGACCTCCCGATGCTCAATCTCGCCGGCCTCGGCATCGCATATCACGCCAAACCCAAGGTAAAACAAAACGCCCAACAATCGATTTCGAGCATCGGCATCGACGGCGTATTGTATATGTTGGGATTCAAGGATTCGTATATTCAACAATAACTTTGGGGTGCGGGCGGCTCGCCCGCCTATGAACAACCTCAAACACATACTTCTATTCACCCTCGTCCTATCGTTGCTCGCCTGCAACAAGGACAGCGACCCCGAGCCGCCCAAACCGTGCGCTCAGACGGTCATCGTCTATTTCTATAACCCCGTACATACAAGCGTAGCGCAGGATGTGCGGGGTATATACAAAATCTTATTTTTTCTTTTGCCATTCCAAAAAAACACATTATCTTTGTTCCCAGAAAAACCTCAAAATAATCATCGAAAACTATGGAAACACTCATAGTATTCCAAACTTTACAAAATATGGGGGGGGGGGACAAAAAGTCCCAGATACTTTACAAAATCCCTCTCTTCATACTCTTGACGGTTTTGTGCGGTGCGCTTGATGCCGACCCATTGTACGCGCAGGGCACAGACCACGAGGACTGTTGGTTCGCCGGAATCTCGGGCGCGGCAACACTCGGACAATGCACATTCAGAAGCGTCACCACCGATAGGAACAACCTCGGCGGCACATTCGGCATATTTGGCGGACGCCGCCTCGGCAGCGTATTCGCATTGGAAGCCTCTGCAACCATCGGCTCTATCCAACTCACCGCGCAGACCTGCGACCCTTTTTGGCTCTCTGCCACCGACCACCAGGCCTACTTCGCACCCGTCATCGACCAAGACGGCGATTTTTACAAAAACCTCACCGCAAGCGTCCACACCGCAAAGCTGGCGTTGCAAATCGACATCGACCTTCTCAAAATCTTCACCCAACCACGCAACCGTTTTTCGCTGACCGTCGCACCGCAAATCTCGCTCGTCAGCACCAAAAACAAAATCACTTCCGACCATTTCCACCAAAAATACCACCGTCAAAACCATCTCGGCTGCGGCGCACAGGCTGCAATAGGCTGTTTAGTGTCCAAAAACATTGAAATCCAAATATTTGGCGGCGTCACATCACTCTCAGGCCACCGCTTTGACAACATCCCCAAGCACCACCACGAGAGCAACCTCATTTGGGACGGCGGCATCAAAATCGCGTACCATTTTGGCACGCGCTACCAAGTGCCCAAGGCAATCCGCCCCAAATATATGTCGAACCTCAAATACAGACTATAATTATGAAAATCAATATTTTAGGGACAATCATCGCATTGTTGGTGCTTGCATCGTGCCACAAAGAGCGCAGCCACGAATATTGGGACAGCGAATACGGCGACCGCCCGGTCGGCTACCTCGCATTCGAGTTGTATTGGGACGAATACGACGACATCCTCTCGCCCATCGACGGCGTGCGAATCACCGCAAGCGGCGCGGACGGCTTCCTGAAAAACTACGACTTCGCCTCGCCCTCAGACGCCGCCGACGCACTTCAACAAATCCCCGAAGGCACCTACAACCTATTGGTGACCGTGGATATGTCCAATAAGGACGGCTACATCCTCACCCAAAGCGACGCCCTAAACGCCGCCAACCATCTGCCCCTCACCACCGCCGCGCTCAGCGTCCCCTCGTCGTCGCCGCATCAGGCGTGGTACGGCATCGCTACGGCAACAGTCAACAACGGCGAAATCACCATCGCGCGCTTTCAACTCAAACGCCTCTTGTCGATGATTTCCATAACGATAACCGGCGCACCCGACGGCGCACTAATCACCGCCACGGCATCCCACGTCGCCCAAAACATAGAACTCACCACGCCCACAATAAGTGCCGCGAGCATCGACGACGTATCCCTCGGCGCGGCAACAGGCAGCGGCGGCACATTGACAATCGACAGCCGCACCCTGATGCCCACCGCCTTTGGCAACGACCGCACCATCATCACGCTCTGCACCACCAGCAACGGCGTGACCCTCACAAGCACCATCGACGCCCCCAAGATGGACCCGGGGCGTTACTACATAATGGAAATCGCCTACGACCGCCTAAAAGCCTACATCTACACATCCGGCACGGACATCAACGACTGGCAGCAACTTTGGACCGCCGACGGCGAAATCCTCAATCCCGACGAGTAATCGCTACGCGATAATATTAGGTCGCTTCGCGAGAAATCATACAAATCTTTACAAATCAAACAAATCATAAAATTTGAAAGATTTGAACAGATTTGAAAGATTTCTGCCCGTAGGGCACTCAAA
>ODAI014547181.1_pt1 | contig 27745 bp, 19 predicted proteins | sample 1539321 | NCBI WGS metagenome assembly ODAI01 (sample SAMN02144231, study PRJEB22623) | gut metagenome | biome: sheep rumen | host: Ovis aries | place: New Zealand
TCGTCAAGGTACAAATGCTCGATTCTACCCGTGTTGAACGAACTGCTGCGGCGCAACAAGCCGTGCACCTCATAGCCTTTCTCAATCAAAAACTCTGCCAGATAAGAGCCGTCTTGGCCTGTGATACCTGTTATAAGAGCAACTTTTCTTTCTTCCATCAATCTATATTTTTGTTTTAATCTTGTCAATTGTAAATTGCTAATTGTCAATTGTTAATTGTCAATTGTCCCCTACTCTCCGCTAAACTGCTTGATTCGCTGTTCTTCCGAGAGTTTGCAGATAAGTAACATGCCGTCTTTTTCGGCCACTATGTAATCATCGAGTCCCTGCACAACCACCTTGCGCTCACCCGTAGTGTGTACGATGCAATTATGCGAGTCGAACATCGTGATGTTGGGACCTATGCAACTGTTGCCATACAAGTCGCGTTTGGTCTGAGCCAACAGCGAACCCCATGTGCCCAAGTCGCTCCATCCGAAATCGGCAGGACACACAAAAATCTCTTCGGCCTTCTCCATGATGGCATAGTCTACCGAGATATTCTCGCACTCAGGATAGAGTTTGTCAATCATCGCCTGTTCCTGGTCAGTGCCATAAACATCCATCAAGCCTTCGAAAACCTTGCTGAGGGCGGGCTGATAGACACGGAAAGCATTCACGATGGTACTCACACTCCAAATGAAAATGCCCGCATTCCAGAAGTAATTGTTTTGCTGGATATACATCTTCGCCGTATCCAAATCGGGCTTCTCACGGAACGAGTCAACGCGATAGATTTCCTTATTGCGTGGCGAACTTGTACTCAAATCGGCCTGTATGTAACCATAGCCCGTCTCTGGACGGTTGGGCTTCATGCCAAGCGTGACAATTGCATCGGTTTCGCTCGTGAACTTCAGGCACGATTTCACCACACGCCTGAACTCGCCATCATCAGCCACAATATGGTCGCTCGGAGTCACAACAATGTTAGCCTTCGGGTCTTGCGACTTGATGCGCCAACTCACGTAGGCAATGCAAGGAGCCGTATTACGGCGGCAAGGCTCGCAAAGGATGTTGCCCACAGGAACTTCAGGCAGCTGTTCCTTCACCAATTCAAAATACTTCTGATTGGTGACAATCCACACATTTTCGGGAGCACAAATGCCCTTGAAGCGATCGAGAGTGAGTTGAAGCAACGAACGCCCAACTCCCAACACATCGATAAATTGTTTAGGCCGATCCGTTGTGCTCATGGGCCAAAAACGGCTGCCCACTCCACCGGCCATAATCACTAAATGGTTGATAACTCGTGCCATAAAGAACCTTGTTTTTTGAATATTTAGAATATTTGGCAAAATTACGAATTTTTATCCATTCTCGAAAATTATTTTACCGTTTTTTATTGACCCAAATACAAAAGCGTCCCAACGTCCCATCGTCCCATGTCCCATTAAGGTGGTTCAATACATGCAAAACGGAAAAAAAAGGAAATTGGATGTTAAAATAATATAATATATAATAATATATAATAATAATATATATACTATATTACTATCTTTTCTCCCCTGCACATGCCGAAGCACCTTAATGGGACATGGGACGATGGGACGTTGGGACGTTTGCTGGTGAAGCAAGTTTTCCACGCAATTACCTCCATTTATATAAATCATTGATAATCAACGGATTTTACAAAATCAAGTCTTGCCAAGAAACGAGATACTTGATCGAGGAAGATGAAGAAAAATATTTATGGGAAGCAAAAGAGGTGTTTTGAAGTGGTTAAAGATGGCCTTTAATGTGGTCAAAGATGGCCTTTGAGCGGGTCAAAAGCCCTCTTTCATCGTGTCAAAGGCCACAAATGACGATGCCAGAGAGGGTGAATGATGGGGTTGCTCAATCGAACAGCGAAAGAGACAAATCTACGCTTGGATTTTGGGGCGTTTCGGGCTCATCATCATGTTGCTCACTGAACTGCAACATCAATTCCCTACCCTCTTGTGACTCCGTGTTCAGCCGATAGACACCACGCACAGGCGTTCGTTCTACAACCGAGTTGGGATCTTTGGAATTACGCAAAAGGAACTGGGAGACATAGGCGTGAACATCCTCGAAGGCAATGGGCGTGAACAGCGAATTGTGCGCATTGTACACATGACGCGAGAGTTTCTGTACAGAAATCCCCGTGCTGCCAGCCTCGGTGAGAACCTTGAATATCTCCTTGTCGTATTCCATTCAATATGAGTGATGGGCGTTAAGAAACAAAAAGGAGAGCTGAAATCAAAAAGACCCTCAGCTCTCCTCTCTCGTATTCTCTAACTTGATTAAGCCAATGCGATGAGGTTGTTTTCTCCCTTCACTTTGCCTTCTTTCAGAAGCCAGCCAATTCCCAGGTAAGCCTCTTCAGCGGTGATCTTTGCTGCTTTGGCGATTTCTGCCACGCTCAGAGCCTTTTCGGCTGCTGCCAGTGCGTTGTAAACGTCACCTGCGCGGAAACCTACGCTTTCAGCATTCACTACTACTTCAACCTTCTTGGCTGCTGCCTTCTTTGCAGGAGCCTTCTTCTCAGCCACTGCCTTCTTTGCAGGTGCCTTCTTCTCAGCTGCTGCCTTTGTAGCGGTAGCCTTTGTTGTTGCTTTCTTTTCTGCCATAATTTTAGTAAAACAATTTTTAATGAACGATTGAGTTTTTTGTATCAATCTTTATTTTCGCTGCAAAATTACTGCTAATTTCTTAAACTGTCTAATTTTTTGACAAAAAACTGAAGGCAAAAAACTGTTTTCGCACACAATTACTGATTTTCTTGACTTAAATCAAGGCGTAACTGCAACTCTTCCAGCTGTTTAGGGTCTAATTCGCCTGGTGCATCGAGCATCACGTCGCGACCGCTATTGTTCTTCGGGAAGGCAATGCAATCGCGAATGCTGTCGAGCCCTGCCATTAATGACACAAAACGATCGAGTCCGAAAGCCAAACCGGCATGAGGCGGAGCACCATACTTGAAAGCGTTGATGAGGAAGCCGAATTGAGCCATTGCACGTTCGGGTGTGAAGCCAAGAATCTGGAACATCTTCTCCTGAAGCTTGCCATCGTGGATACGCAAAGAGCCTCCACCCACTTCCACGCCATTGCATACGAAGTCGTAAGCAACGGCACGAACACGTTCAGGAGCCGTTTCAAGCAAGGGAATGTCTTCAGGGTTAGGCAATGTGAACGGATGGTGTGTGGCCATCAGGCGCTGCTCCTCATCGCTCCACTCGAACAATGGGAAGTCAACAATCCACAAGCAAACAAACTTATCCTTATCGCGAAGTCCGAGACGTTCTCCCATCTCAAGGCGGAGCGTGCAGAGCTGCACGCGTGTCTTGTTGGCATTGTCGCCGCTCAAGATGAGCACCAAGTCGCCATCTTTTGCACCCATAGCCTCTTTCACTTGCGCCCAAACCTCTGGCGTATAGAACTTGTCAATGCTCGATTTCACCGTTCCATCCTCGTTGAACTTCACATAAACCAGACCTTTGGCACCCACCTGCGGGCGCTTTACAAAGTCGGTCAGCTGGTCAAGTTGCTTACGGGTATAGTTGGCACAACCTGGCACGCAAATACCTCCAATATATTCGGCTTCGTTGAACACGGGGAATGTTCCTGTGCCCTTCAGTTGGGGCATCAGCTCCACAAACTCCATTCCGAAACGCAAGTCGGGCTTATCGCTTCCAAAGCGGCGCATTGCTTCGTGCCACGTCATGCGTTGCAGGGGCGGCAGTTCCACGCCACGCACCTCCTTGAACAGATGGCGGGCCATGTCTTCGAAGAGCTGGAGCACATCCTCCTGGTCAACAAACGACATCTCGCAATCTATTTGTGTGAACTCGGGTTGACGGTCGGCACGCAAATCTTCATCACGGAAACACTTGGCAATCTGGAAATAGCGGTCGAAACCACTCACCATCAACAGCTGTTTCAGCGTTTGAGGGCTTTGCGGAAGCGCATAGAACTGGCCTGGATTCATGCGGCTGGGCACCACGAAATCGCGGGCACCCTCGGGGGTGGAACCAATCAGAATGGGCGTTTCAACCTCGATGAAGTCCTTCGAATCCAAGAAGTTGCGAATCAAGATGGTCATGCGGTGGCGCAATTCAAGATTCTTACGCACACAATTGCGGCGCAAGTCCAGATAGCGGTACTTCATGCGAATGTCATCGCCGCCATCGGTCTGGTCTTCAATGGTGAACGGTGGTGTCTGGCTCTCGCTCAACACATTCAATTCCTTCACCAGAATCTCAATGTCGCCCGTAGGCATCTTGGGATTCTTGCTCTGGCGCTCGCTCACATCACCTTTCACTTGAATGCAGAACTCGCGTCCTAGTTTGTTGGCACGGTCGCACAATTCCTTGTCCGTAGCCTCGTTGAACACCAATTGAGTCAATCCATAACGGTCGCGTAAGTCGGCGAATGTCATACCACCCATCTTCCTCACACGCTGAACCCATCCGGCAAGCGTCACGCTCTGACCGGCGTCTGAGAGCCGAAGCTCACCACATGTCTTTGTTCTATACATTCCTTGTAATTCTTTTGTTTTTATACATTTTGCATGCAAAGGTAATAAAAATCTATCACAACGAACGGCTAATCGCGAAAAAATGATGGAAAATGGACAAGTGAAGACCATTTTATTTGCCTTATTCGCGAAAAGTTACTATTTTTGCAGAAGTAATCAACGAACTAACGACTCGCTAAAACATGAAGAAAACATCTCTTGTCTTTTTGCTCTTAGGATTGGCTTTGACCATCTCGGCACAAAACGCCAACGATGTGTTGGCCACCGCCCAGTGTGCAAACAACTATTTTATGGCCAAATATGACGACCCCACCCGACCTACGTTCGTCAAGAAGGTGCGGCCCAGCTCGCTTTGGACTCGCGGTGTGTATTATGAAGGACTGATGGCCCTCTATAACATCGACCCACAACGCAAATACATCGATTATGCCACCCGATGGGCGGATTTCCATGAATGGACGCCACGCAATGGCGTGAAGACCACCGATGCCGATGACCAATGTTGCGGACAAACCTATATGATGCTGGCCAAAGGCGACAAGGCGAAATTGGCTAAAGTGTTGGAAAACCTCGACAACCAAATGGCAACGGGCAGGCACGATTATTGGACTTGGATTGACGCCATCCAGATGGCTATGCCCCTCTATGCGCAAGCCTACATGCTGACTGACAACCGCCAATATATGGACTATGCTATGCAATCCTATCGCTGGACACGAAACGAATGTGGGGGCGGCTTATATAATAAGGTATCAGGGTTCTGGTGGCGCGATAAGGATTATGTGCCTCCCTACCAAGAAAGCGATGGCCAGCCCTGTTATTGGAGTCGGGGCGATGGATGGGTTTATGCCGCTCTTGTTCGCGTTATGCAAACCATTGGAAAGAAAGATAAATACTACAAGGAATTGAAACGCGATTTTCTGGCCATGAGCCAAGCGTTTGCTTCCTGTCAGCGTGAGGACGGCTTTTGGAACTGCTCACTCGTTTCGCCCGTGACTTATGGTGGAAAAGAAACCACAGGCACAAGTCTTTTCCTTTATGGCATGAGTTGGGGCCTGCGCAATGGATTGTTAAAAGATAAGCAATACCGCCCCATTGTTGACCGCGCTTGGAAAGCTTTGCAGAACGAGTGTGTTCATGCCGATGGATTCCTGGGATATGTTCAAGGAACGGGCAAAGAGCCTAAAGATTCACAGCCAGTCACTTACACTCGCGTACCCGATTTTGAAGACTTCGGACTTGGATGTTTCCTTCTTGGTGCATCAGAATACTATCTGCTTGTCAGCCGGAAATGAGTTGAGGTTGGTTGTGAGACGTTATAAAGATTCTTAAAAAACGGCATAAACTGATACTCACAATAAACAATTATTGTATCTTTGCATCATATTATTAAACCAACATTAAACGAATATGAAGAAAATACTGTTTGTAGCCATCATGCTCATCGCATTTGTTGGCATAGCTTCGGCACAAGAGAAACAAGCTTCTGTCAAGTTCGACAAAGTTACTCATAACTTTGGAACGTTCTCTGAGTCGGATCCCGTTCAGGAATGCACTTTCACTTTCACCAACGCTGGCGAGGCTCCGCTCATCATCAACCAAGCTGTAGCCAGTTGTGGTTGCACCGTTCCCAATTACACCAAAAAGCCAATCATGCCGGGTGAAAAGGGAGAAATCAAAGTGACCTACAACGGAAAAGGCAAGTTCCCCGGACATTTCAAGAAGACCGTCACCGTACGCACAAACGGCAATCCAGAACTGACGCGCCTCTATATTGAGGGCGAAATGACTGAAGCAAACTAAAAGTGAAATTTTCCTCCCCCGTGTGTGATTTCCCATCACACACTCCCCCGCGCGGCAGACGTTCCCCCGTTTGCCGCGCTTCCTTTTTATGATATCAAAACTATTGGATATAAAAAGCTATGCTTTCGATCATGGAAAACATAGCTTTCATCTTGTCAAAGCAAAGACTTCTAAATCAATTCCAGCATCTTACGGTCGGCCTCTGTCCATTTCAGGCTTTCCATCTCTTCACGCGTCAGCCATTTTGCATCGAGATGCTGCAAGAGTTTGAACTCACCCTCACCACCACGACACCAGTAAGCTGTCAGCCGAATATCGAAATCACGATAAGAGTGCTCCACCGTTCCTATACGCCGACCCACATAGATGTCCCAATCCATCTCTTCCTTGATTTCGCGAACAAGGGCTTCATGATCGCTCTCGCCCTCCTCCACCTTTCCACCTGGGAACTCCCAATGCTCGGAAATATATTTGCGGCGCGAGCGTGTACGCTGCATGCACAAGTATTTGTCGCCTTCTTTCACAACGGCTGCCACCACATTAATGGCCTCTCTTGGAGTTTCTTCTGATTGCTTTTTCATGATTGATGTTGTTTTATTGCACAAATATACAAATTATTTTACATACGAAGCACATCATTACCATTTTTTTTGTATTTTTGCAAAAAATACCAACCATTCAGAAAACTATGGGAGTAGTCATTGGAATCGATGTCGGCATCAGTACAACTAAGATTGTGGGCATCAACGAAACGGGCATTGTTACATCGCCCATTCGAATAAAAGCCACCGACCCTATAACATCACTTTATGGGGCTTTTGGCAAGTATCTTTACGACAACCACGTCAGCCTGAGCGATGTGGAACAGGTGATGCTCACGGGTGTGGGCAGCGCCTACGTGGAATCTTCAATTTATGGATTGCCCACCGCCAAAGCCGAAGAGTTCTTGGCTGATGGATTGGGAGCACGCTATGAAACCAAGCTCGACCGCATGATTGTTGTGAGTATGGGCACTGGCACATCGCTCGTGAAGTGCAATGGAACTGATATCCGCCACATAGGTGGAATCGGCATCGGAGGCGGTACGCTGGCCGGTTTGTCGCGCATCATGCTTAAAACCGACGATATACACCAAGTGGCTGAATTGGCTGAGCATGGAGACATCTCGCGCATCAATGTACTCATTGGTGACATTTCTGCCAAACCTCTTCCTGGCCTTCCAATGGATGCCATTGCCTCTTTGTTTGGAAATGCCACCAGCGACGCATCACGCGAAGACATAGCATTGGGAGTGATGTGGATGGTATTGCAAAGCATCTGTTCGGCTTCTATCCTCTCAGCAATGGGCAGCGATATCAAAGACTTCGTGATGATAGGCAACCTCACACGCCTTCCCCTATGCAAGCGTGTGTTCCCGGCTACCGAAAAGCTTTATGGGGTGAAATTCCATATCCCGTCATATAGTGAATTCTGCACGGCTATTGGAGCCGCACTCTTCTACCTGAACAACAAATAGACAAATCTATAAAACCTAACTTGATAACCTTATGACTAAAATCTATCGATTCATGTTGGCCATAACATTGGGATTGGCCAACATCCCCTCATTTGCTGGTGAGGTGAAATTGTCTACCAGCAAAGCTGTGGGGCAAACCATAACAGTTGCTTTGGATGCAAACATCACAGCATCCATAACATGGGCTGATGGAACAAAAGAGACCTTCCAATCTGATGCAATGCCAAAAGAATTCACAGTTAAATCAACCGAATTCACTATCAGCTCTGACGAGGACATCACTTCACTTTATCTGGCAAACAACGGGTTGACCAGTCTTTCAGTCATTGGCATTAGGGCATCTCTGCAGAGACTCTATTGCCAAGGCAACGAACTAACGGAACTTGATTTAAGCCCGGCAACAAAACTAACGACACTCGATTGTCAAGACAACCAACTTACCTCGTTGCGCTTAGGGAGCAAAGTTGTCAGCCATCTTAATTGTGCTGGAAACCAACTGACATCAAATGGTCTGACTGGCGTAAAAGAACTGACCTCGCTCGTTTGCGCAAATAATGAAATGAACGAAATGAAGTACGGTGCCTCTATGGAGAAACTCAAGGTTCTCATTGCGCAAGACAACCAACTTGAAGAACTAAACCTCGAAAAGAGCAAAAACCTGAAGAGAATGGTTGCCAGCAACAATAAATTGGCAAACCTTTCCCTCAACTCAACAGGGCTGGCAGAACTCTTTATCAGTAATAACAAATTGGATACACTTGACATCACAAGCGCGCGGAAACTGGAAGTCATCATTGCCACCGACAACGAACTGAATCTAATACGTTGGGAACCAGATTGCAACTCAACCATCAAGTATGCAGGCTTGAACAACAACGCCTTGTTCTTCAATTCTTTGCCCACCATCTACGAGCCAAGACAAAGAGTCTATACACTCGATGCCACCATCACTCCACAACGGCCCTTTAAGATAGAGGAAAACCTAAATGCAAATGAGACCTACGATTGGAAACAACTGCTGATTTACAACGGATGGAACAAGGTGGTGCAAACCGAAATTTCGTTCATCGATGCCAATGGCACCCAACTTGTTAGTGGGGATGACTACAACTATTCAGCTGGTAAAGTCACCTTCAACAAGCAATTCAACGACATCAAACTGATGGCAACATCCAGATATTATCCCGATGTTACTCTGACCTCCGAACCATTCAATGTCAATTCTCCATCGGGCATTCTTTCGTTGGAGAATAATAACAATTCTTCTCTCACCCCAATATATACGCTTTCGGGTATCCGCATCGATGGAAAAGCACCTCAAAAAGGTATTTACATCGTGAAGGGAAAGAAAGTGGTCATCAAATAAGAACTTAATAGTCAAGGAAATATGAAAAACAATAGAATATTTACTGCAATTGCATTCTTCATACTTGCAACGGCATACGGCAACGCACAGTCCTTGCGATTTGATGATGGAAAGGAAAAGCTGCCATCCATTATACTGAGTACCGACTCTGCAGAGATGAATTACAAAGGAGACTTCACATCCGTTGCTGTGGCATCCAACTGCGATTTCAATATTACCAGCAATGCTGATTGGCTCGATGTCAAACAGCCTACTCCCGGGAACATCTCTGTCTTCGGCAAATACAACTATCTTGGCACTACCCGATGGGGAACTGTCACTTTCAAATCAAAAGATGGAAAGGCTGAACGAACCTTTACTGTTGGACAGCAACCCAACACGATGAGCACTAACAGCGCAGACCAAAAAATAGCCATCAAGAGCGCTACGGCTTCACAATATCAGAGTGGAAATGAAATATCCAAGTCATACGATGGCAACCTTCAAACGATGTACCACTCCCCTTGGGGCAACGGCACTCATTTCCCTGTTACGTTGACCTACAATCTCAACGAGGCTTCTCATGTGGATTACGTCATCTATACTCCCCGACAAGATGGAGCCACCAACGGTAACTTCAAGGTGGTGACCATCCAATACAAAGTCGGCACAGAAGTATCATGGAAAGAACTGAAAACCGTTGACCTCAATGGTAGCAGCAGCGCAAGCCGCATTCAATTTGGAGAAAACGGAATTGACAACATCTCGTCTGTCAGATTCATTGTGAAAAGCGGAGTTGGAGATAGCGGAGAAGGATTTGCTGCTTGTGCTGAGATGACGTTCTACCAAACCAACAAAGCAATAACTGAAGGCCAAAAGGCCATCTTTGCCGATGCACTTTGCTCACAACTCAAGCCTGGCATCACTATTGACGACATCAACCAACTTCAATCCGATGCCATCAAAAGCATGGCTTATCTGCTCTATAACACTCCTGATTACAACACCAAATTCCGAATCAACGAATTCAAGCCCTACAGGCCTGTCATAGACCTGCAATCGGAGTTGAAAACCAGCTATCGCTACAACGACCACGAGAATCCAACTGGTATCTTCTTTGAGAAGGGCAACACCTACATCGTCATAGCACAAGGCATAGGTGATGATGCCGTAGGACTGACCATCAGAGGTTTCTCGTCTTCCCAATATCCCGATCCGCAAAGCAGTTCCTATGCACTTGCCAACGGAATCAACATCATCAAGGCTCAGAACAGAGGAAACGGATACATCTCCTATTATACTCCCAACTTCCAAACAGCACCGAAGGTAAAACTCCATTTCTTCAATGGAACCGTCAATGGGTATTTCGACATCACTCGCGGAGACACCAACGCTGACTGGCAACAATTACTTGCCAACGCCAAGAGTGACATTATGGATTATGTTGGCGAACGCATTCAAGGAGCCATTCCCGTTTCTGCCCTTAAACAATACTGTCCCACAAAGGGTAAAGAACTCGTAGAACTGTATGACAACATCGTGAAATATGAACACGAAGTCATGGGCATAGACAAATACAACCGCTTCTATGGAAATCACATGGCCATGATATCCGTGAAGCAAAGCGGTGGGCTCTATCATGCCAGCAATGATGGTTTCTGCATTCCCATCAACGCCCTTGAACAACCTGTTTCACAAGACCTCAGCCGATTCGATTTCTGGGGTGCAGGCCACGAATTGGGCCACGTCAACCAAACCAACGGAGTGTTGTGGGTAGGACTGACAGAGGTGACCAACAACATCTATTCCGCTTATGTAGAACATCGGTTGCGCCCTGCAGGATACCATCGATTGGAGAACGAAGACGGTGGATTCAGATACTACGACTTCTATGAATACAGCATCCTGAAAGGTGGACAATTTCTCCCATCGGCTCACAACGATGTGTTTGTCACGCTCATCCCATTCTGGCAGCTCTTTGTTTACACACACGAAGCTGGCAACACGCCCGATACATATCCCGCCCTCTTCGAAATCATGCGAACGATGGACCTCAGCAGCATGAACGATGGGCAGAAGCAAGTGAATTTCATGCGTCAATGGTGTCATGTGACAAAGACTAATTTCATACCTTACTTCAAACAAGTGGGAATGTTCAAAACCGTGAATCAGCAAATCAGCGACTACAGTTCACGACAACTGACCATCACGCAGACGATGCTCAACAATCTGGAAAAGGAAATCACCGAAGCCAATTACCCAGAAGCACCGGCAGGACTTGTCTATATCAACATCAACAACAAAGACGCATTCGCCAACAAGGCTGTTGTGGCCGAAGGAACCCTGAACAACGGTTGCACCAACAACGGAACGTATATTCGCATCCAGCACCAGAACTGGCCAAACGTAGTAGGATTCGAGACCTACGATGTCGATGGAAAACTACTACACATGACCAACTACGGACGCGGCATCAATAGTGGAGCCGCAACATACACTGATGTGGTGTGGACAGCCTCAGAAAAGCCGTCGTATATCATGGCTGTCAGCTACGACGGTTCTAAGGTGAAGTGCTATCAGAAATAACAACAATAAAATGAGAAAAACAATTGCTTATATGTGCCTTGGGCTCATGGCTACAGGTTCCATCCTGACAGCAGGTGCCCAAGGCACTATCGATGACTACCGCCGTGCCTATTCTTTACAAAAGAAGTTCGGCTCAGACAACGTGTTTGGTATTCCCCAAAACCTCAGATGGGAACGAGGAAAAAGCGAACTCACCTATTCGGTCAACACCCCTGAAGGTTGGCGATGGGTAGCCTATAATGCAGAGACCAACGAGAAAAACGTATATTCATCGCGTGAAGAGTTTGCGAGCGCACGTGGAATCCCACAACGCCCAGCGCCTACTGCCCAGCACCCAGCGTTCACCCCACCCCAACGCCATTGGATGGAAGTGGATGAGGAAGACGGCGGACGTCCTGTGAGATCGCCTGATGGGAAGTGGGACGCCTATATTGAAGACCACAATCTGGTTCTTCACGAAATTGGCAAGCCCTACACAGAAAAACGACAACTCACACAAGATGGGACCATCGGCAACTATTATTCCAATCGCATACTATGGAGCCCTGACAGCCGAAAAATATTTGTATGCAAGCGGCGGGCTGTTGAAAAACGGTTTGTCTATTATGTTGAGTCTGCACCGAAATATGCAGAGCAGCCTATTCTTCACAAACAAGAATATGCGAAACCTGGCGATGAACTTCCACAACGCATCCCCTGTATCTTCGTTATAGAAGACTCCATCTCCCAACAGCCTACTCCCATCACTCGCCTGATGGCAGACACCACCTTATGTTCCAACCAATATGAGTTGGGATGGTTCGAATGGACCGACGACAGCCGCGAAGTTAGAATGGAGTACAACGCCCGTGGACACAAGGTTTATCGCGTATTGGCTATGAATGCGCAGACAGGCACCTTGCGAACCATTGTCCAAGAACAGTCCGACAAGTTTGTGAACTACAATCGCACTTATCGCCATTATTTCAAGAACACAGGTTCCATCGCCAATCTTCCCCAGGGCGAATATCTCATATGGATGAGCGAGCGCGATAATTGGAATCACCTATACTTATATTCTCTTCAAACGGAAAACAAGAAGTACGCCCGCAAGAAAACCCAATCCCCAACACCTATCACCCTAGGCGCCTGGTGCGTGCGGCACGTAATCCATGTTGACGACAGCTTAGGCATCATCTATTTCTCAGCCAGCGGTGTCAACAACAACGAAGACCCCTATTTCATACATTATTATAAAATAGGTATAGACGGCAGCAACATGGTTTGCCTGACACCAGAAACCGGAAACCACAACGCCCAGTTCACTGCCGACCACCGATTCCTTGTTGACACCTACTCACAAGTAGACCAAGCTCCTGTAACCGTTGTACGGCAAGTGAGCGATGGAAAAATCATTCAAACGTTGGAGACTGCCAACATTTCTAATCTGGAAAAAGAAGGATGGCGAGCACCTGAAGTGTTTGTCGCCCCAGGTCGCGACGGAAAAACGCCCATGTGGGGTATCATCCAGCGGCCTACCAACTTCGACCCTTCACGCAAATACCCCATCATCGAATACATCTATGCAGGTCCTGGAGATGCTTACACGCCGAAATCCTTCTCCGCTTTTAATGGGAATATGACGGCTTTGGCCGAACTTGGATTCATCGTTGTTCAACTTGATGGAATGGGAACTTCGTGGCGTGGAAAGCAATTTGAGGAGACTTGCTACAAGAACCTGAAAGATGCTGGTTTCCCCGACCGCATAGAATGGATTCGTGCAGCCGCCCGCAAATATCCCTATATGGACATCGACCGCGTGGGAATCTTCGGAGCATCGGCTGGCGGACAGGAATCTTTGACAGCCGTTCTGTTGCATGGCGATTTCTACAAAGCCGCATATAGCTCTTGCGGTTGCCACGACAACCGTATGGACAAGATTTGGTGGAATGAGCAATGGATGGGCTATCCCGTTGATTCGAGTTATGTGGAATCGAGCAATGTCTATCACGCTGCAAAGTTGGAGCGCCCGTTGATGCTCGTTGTTGGAGAATTGGACGACAATGTTGACCCGGCCAGCACCATGCAGGTGGTTGACGCGCTCATCAAAGCCAACAAAGAATTCGAGCTCGTTGTGCTGCCTGGCGTTCATCACACGATGGGCGAACGATATGGCGAACACAAACGTTTCGATTTCTTTGTGAAACATCTGCTTGGAGTTGAACCACCCAAATGGAGCGACTTGGAATAAGCAGATAAGTCCGAAATCAACTTGTCAGCAAATCGGCCATATTCCTGACAAATTGTAAAGCAAAACGGTGGATTAAATAACCGATTTGTTGAATCTTTTTACTTATGGCCTGATTTTCCCATTGATGGCTTTTAAGGCGGTCATTGATGGCTTTTGAGGGACTCATTTGCCACAAATGAGCCCCTTAAAAGATAGCTGTCATTTTGTCAAATGGATGCTTTTGAAACCGACTCTCTTTTTCGAAGTTTCACAGCCCTCCACGTTTGAAGCAACACACTTGTCAGTATCAGCAAAATGCCAACATAGAACGAGAAATTCACTTCGCGGGCTTCACCGAAAAAGAGGAATGCCATGAGAATCGTGTAACAAGGTTCCAGATTGTACGTCAGGTTCACGGTGAATGCTGACAGACCACGCAAAGCCTGAATCTGAAGCAGATACATACCCACCGTGCAGAACAACGCATGGCAGAGCATCCACCACAAATTGCTCCCATCTGGAATAACAAGTACGGATTGATTGGCTGGAAAGACCATCAGGTAAATCGGAATGATGACCGACACCACAACCAATCCAGCCGCCATCTGATAGAACAACACCGTACGGCTTTTCACGCCCACGCTTACACGCTTGTTCAAAGTGGCGTAGAGCGCACAGACAAACGAAGAGACTACACCTATCATGATGCCATATCGGTATTGGGCGTCAAACGAGAAAATAAACAACAACCCGCAAAGCGTGATGAGCGAGAACACAATCTCTATCCACGACAACCGCCTATGATAGACAACGGGCTCGATGAACGCCGTGAAAAAGCCCACTAAAGAAAAACAGATGACGCCTATAGATACGTTTGATGCCTTGATGGAACCATAGAATAACATCCAATGAAGTCCCAGCAAGGCACCACAACCAGCCAATTGCAGCATTTTACGTGTATTCACACGCGGCAGACCCGTGAAGACCAGCAAAATCATCGATGTGAAGAACATTCGATACCAAACGATATCTACCTCGTTCAACGTGATGAGTTTGCCGAAAAGCCCAGTAAAGCCAGCCAGCAATACCGACAAATGAAGCTGGATGAAAGATTTTTTCATCAAGTTCAGAGCAGTCCCATCTTACCAATGAACACCAAGGCGATAATGCCGATGACAAGGCTGATGATACCTACGGTCAGTCCAGTCTTGGCCATATCCTTCTGTTGGATGAGACCTGTGGAGTAAGCAATGGCGTTTGGAGGTGTTGAGATGGGCAATGCCATAGCGCAAGATGCGGCAACAGCAATACCAATGAGCACCGTGCTGGTGCCACCAATAAGACCCAGACTGTCGCCCATACCCGAGCAAACAACTGTCAGAATGGGAATGAGCAGGGCGGCTGTAGCAGTGTTGGAAATGAAGTTACTCAACGCATAGCAAACCAGACAGCTCACGATAAGCACAACAATAGGACTGAGCGAGTCAAAAGGAATGCTCTTCACAGCGTTGTTGGCCAAACCTGTTCCATTCATGGCAAGTCCCAGCGCGAAACCACCAGCCACCATCCAGATGACAGCCCAATCGATGTCTTTCAAATCGTGAGCGGTAATCACGCCCGTGAAAGCAAACACGGCAATGGGCAACATTGCTGTCGTGTTGGCATTCACACCAAGTTGCTTTCCGAATACCCAAAGCAGAATGGTCAAGGCAAAAGTCACAGCAACTACCACCGTGCGCCAATTATGCTGCACGCTGCCCTCGATATTCAGTTCAATGGTCTTCTTGGTAAAGGGGAAAAACTTGAGAATCACGAACCAGCTGATGAGCAACATGATGATCACAAGCGGAGCCATGAACATCATCCATTGGCCGAACGAGATACCCATGTCGAGCCCAGCAGGATCGTTAAGCACCTTATAAGCGAATGCATTGGGAGGTGTACCGATGGGAGTTCCCATACCACCGAGGTTGGCACCAATAGGAATAGCCATCGTCAGGGCAATGCGGCCTTTACCATTGGCTGGCAAAGCCTTGAAGACAGGTGTCAGGAACGTCAGCATCATGGCTGCCGTTGCGGTGTTCGAGATGAACATCGAGAAGATACCCGTGATGAGCATGAAGCCCAGCAACACGTTCTCACTCTTCTTTCCAAAAGGCTTGATCATCGTCTTCGCCATCAGCACGTCAAGTCCTGACTTGGTGGCGGCAATAGCCAAAATGAATCCACCGAGGAAGAGGATGATGGTGGGGTCGGCAAAACATGCCATGATACCTACCGAGTCGAGCAGTTGTCCGTATTCGCCCTCGCTCCCTTGTAGGAACTTAAATGAAGAGTTACTGACGCAGAACAGCAACACAAAAATAATAGTGACACTCGTGGCCCAGGCGGGAATAGCCTCAGTTAGCCAAAGCAGCACAGCCATCATGAAAACAGCGATAACACGCTGCTGCACAACGGTAAGCCCATCGATTCCAAAACTATCGATAGGCAGATTCCAAACAATAAGCGTGATGATGGCCGTAACGGCGAACATCAACATCTTCTTTTTACTGAAGTCTCCAGTGAGAGTCTTCTTGACGTTTTCTGCCATTTGTCTTTCTTTATGATTTTTTGTTTTATTGTTTTCGGGGTGCAAAGGTACAAAGAAAAGTCGAAATGAAAAAAAGTTTGAAAGTTGAAAAGTGTAAAACCAACCATCTTTGTTTACATTATTTTTATCGCTTTCTTTTCTTGCTTCAAATTTGCCAACTCGATATGACAAAATCAATAGGTGTTTCTTTTTGCAGTTTCATATATTATGCTTATCTTTGCACCCGCATTGGGTGGACCTTTGCCTTCATGTTTGAAAGATAACGTAGAGGCAAGACCCTTAAAAGGGAATCAGGTGGAAAACCTGAACTGTCCCGCAGCTGTGAGCAGTCCTTTTGCGAAGTTGAACATGTAAGCCACTGACACGTAATGAGTTGGGAAGGCGTTCTTCTTCAGACTGCAAGTCAGAAGACCTGCCTTGTGTGCACCCTATTTGTAGGTGTGCGTCTCGATACCTCGATGTAAGGAAGAGTGACAAAAACAACATGAAACTATTCAGTGGCCTCATGCTTTCGATGTTGGCCGTTTGCACTTATGCGCAAACGCCAAGCGATTCTGCAACCGTACGCGAGTTGCCGGCTGTTGATGTGTTGGCTGAAAGGGGAATGGGAACAACTTCATCGCTCATGCCTGTCCAACGTCTGAACAAAAACCAGATGCTGCAGTTGAACGTTTCAAGTTTGTCTGATGCGCTGAAACACATGGCGGGTATTACCGTGCGCGACTATGGTGGAGCTGGTGGTATGAAGACTGTTTCTGCACGTGGCATTGGCTCCCGCCACACCGCTGTGGCTTATGACGGAATAGCTTTGAGCGACTGCCAATCTGGTGAAATCGATTTGTCTCGCTATTCCCTTGAAAATATGGAACATATGATGCTGACCATTGGCGATGCCGATGACATTTTCCGCCCTGCACGAAACATGGCATCAGCTGCTATGTTGGAACTGCAAACACGCCCTTTGCCAACCGAATGTTTCCCAACACCCAACACCCAACACCCTCACGAAATGAAAGTATCGATGGTTTATGGTTCGTGGGGCACAATCTCACCTTCATTCTGGTATGGCCAGAGTCTTGGAAAAGGTTGGTCTGTAGGTGCTTCTGGCGAATACCTCTATGCAGAAAACGACTATCCATTCACGCTCAAAAACGTATCATTAACCACTCGTGAACGCCGAACAAACAGCCGAATGAGCGCTGGCCACGCTGAAACAATGGCCACATGGCGTCTTAATGAACTTCACCAAATAGATGCCAAGGCTCACTACAGCGGCAACCTGCGCCGACTGCCTGGGATTGTGCATTATTATACCAATCTCAACGATGAACAACTGCACGACCGAAATGCTTTCATGCAGATGCGTTATCGGGGAGCATTTTCCGAAAAATGGCACATGATGGCGAATGCGAAATTCAATTGGGCTGAGAGTGATTATCAGAATCATACGACAGGTAGCGTTGTGGGCGATGCCCAATACTGGCAACGTGAGTGGTACACGTCTGCGGCCGTACTCTACGAACCTACCAGAATTCTCTCGTTTGACTATTCAGCAGACTACCTGATGAACAGCCTCAACAGTACGATTGGAAACTACGGGCACCCTCATCGCCACACTCTCCTTCAAGCTTTAGCAGCAAAGGCACAGTTTAATCGATTGACCGCCATCACCCGATTGCTGTCAACCCTCTCCCATCACCCATCATCAAACACCCAACACCTCTCCCCTTCTCTGGCTTTATCCTATCGGATTCTGCCATCCGAAGAATTGCTGTTACGCACTTCTTGGAAGCAAACTTATCGCCTGCCAACGTTCAACGAACTCTATTTCTATCACTTTGGCACCAACGACTTGAAACCCGAGAAAGCCACACAATGGAATCTGGGGTTCACATGGCACCACTCATGGAAGAACAAGACCGAATGCCAGTTGACAACTGACATGTATTATAATAAGGTAACGGACAAGATTGTGGCCATTCCTTTCAACATGTTTGTTTGGCGAATGATGAATTTGGCAAGCGTGGCGGTTTATGGAACTGATGTCACTTTGGAAACATCATGCCAATTGAACAACCTACACCAGCTCTCGTTGACGGGCAACTACAGTTGGCAACGAGCCAAGAACCGCAGCAATCCACAATCCCCCAACTATCAGTTGCAGATAGCTTATGTTCCACAGCATTCATTCAGCGCAACATTGGCGTGGCAGAACCCATGGGCAAACCTCTCTCTTAGTGCTGACGGACAAAGCCATCGATGGGCAACCAACGAGCACTCGCAAGGTACTCGCATTGCTGGATTCGTTGAATTCGATGTTGGTACGTGGCGGTCATTTGCATGGAATAGGCACAAGTTCACCCTCAGGGCATCTGTGCGCAACCTGTTTGACAAACAATACGATATCGTTGCCCATTATCCCATGCCCGGGCGTTCATGGCGATTGCAACTGACCATAGAATAAAAGGAATCATTATAATCACGATTATCCAATCATTAACAACAATAACAAAAAAGAAAAAATGAAAAAGCAATTCAAAACTTGCGTCTGCCTCCTTGCTGGCGCATTGCTGTTCGCCGCATGTAGCGACGACGATGAAAAGAATGTACGCGAAGAAGTAACTGTCGCTGATGGTGTGTTCATCCTCAACGAAGGAAGCTATTTCAGTAAGATTGACGGCTCGCTCGACTATTTGGACTACTCCACAGGGACCGTTTCTCGCAATGTCTTCAAGAACAAGAACGGCCGCTCTCTGGGTGGAACGCCTAACAACGCAGTTGTCTGTGGAAGCAAGATGTACATCACCACAGCCGATGAAAACCGCGTGGAAGTGGTTGACGCACGTTCTATGAAAGCCTACAGCCCCATCAACATTGTCACACCACGCGAAGTCTGCACAGATGGTGCGGCTGTCTATGTGACCAGTTACGATGGTACCGTTTCTAAAATCGACACCACAGCATTAAAAGTGGTAGCCCAATCCGCTGCCATCGGCGATGCCCTGGAGGGCATTACCGCAATGGGAGGCTACCTCTACGTATGCAACGCATGGAAAAACTTGGGCGGCTACAGCTATGAGTACCATACCAATGTGGTGAAACTGCAAGCTAGCGACCTCTCGAAAGTGAAGGACATCACCGTGGCAGCCAACCCCAACCAAATCCTCAACGATGGCACCAACATCTATCTGGCCTGTTGGGGAAACTATGCTGACGTGCCTGCAAAGGTGCAACGCATTGATGCCAATGATCAAGTAACCACGCTCACCAATGGTAGGATGATAGCCTTGGACAAAGCAAACGATTTGCTCTACATCATTAACACCACTTATGATGAGAACTGGGCAGAGAAAAACAACTACAATGTATACGACTTGAAGACAAGTAAAGAGCGCAACTTTACACAAGGCGCAGAGGTATTCAGTCCTGCCACCATCGGTGTAGATCCCACAACGGGCGATGTCTTCATCACTTCATATAATGAAAGTGAAGATTACAAAGGCTCAGCCAGCTATACCACCGACGGCTTTGTGGTTCACTACTCCACCACAGGTACCTTCCTCAACAAATATACTTGTGGCGTAGGTCCCGGCACATTGGTATTCGCCCATCACAAGGAACTAAAAAAATTGATAGTTAACAATTAAGAATTGACAATTGACACTGAGAGAATTGTGAATTGATAATTATAAATTGTGGATGAAAGAATCGGGGCAACCAGCGAACAAGCTGATTGCCCCAATTACTTATGAGATAAAAGTGTGATTACTTCACCACAACCTTCTTACCATTCATGATGAACACACCCTTCTGAGCCTTGCCCACCTTCTGGCCTTGCAGGTTGTAGATGTCCTTAGCTGCATTAGCATTCTCGCTTCCAACATTTGTGATGCCTGTAGGAACATCTTGCTTGGAGAGCAGAGTAATGTCACACAACGAAGCCCACTGATAATTGGTTTTGCCCTCAACCTCAAACGTGATGGTCACGCTCTTTTCTTCACTCAACGAGATGGGAAGGAAACACCATTCCCAACCTAATCCGGTACCGCCCTCTGTTGGGACTACATCTTTATCACTATATGCAGCAAATGTATCACTGTCACTCCAACTTGCTTCACCAGAAGTGTTGATACCACGAGTGCTAGCACCATTATGTGGCAGAGCGACTTCGGTAGACGTCTCTGAACTATACATCTTACCAACAGTATTTTCAGATGCACGAGCAGCTACCTTCACCATATAGTCGCCAGCAGGTAATGTGACGGTTTTCTCGAAGAGAATCGTCCATGCAGATGCGCCCCAACCAGCACCAGCCTGCTCATAATAAGTCTTGGGACTTCCACTCCAGTGCTCTTTCTCATTAGTTCCGTAATCAGCAGCCTCTCCGTTTACAGTTGCTGAATTTTCCCAATCTGGGAAGTCGCCTATAAGAGATGACTGGTCATATGTGTAATTGTCTTCCACATAATCAAATTCGCCTACCTTCATCTCGGCGACAGCAGCTGTAGCTTCTGCAGCAGTAGAGGGTTCATCAGCAACTTCACTACCAATCATCTCGGCAACAGCCTTCTCAGCTATGTATGCAGCATAAGCAGAAGCACTCGAAGAGAATGCGGTCGTAGCAGCTACTATAGCCTCTGTTGCTTCACTGATAGATTCGATGGTAGAACCCTTATCTGCAGCCAAAGCGGCCTCAAGAGCTTCATATTCATCACCAATAGTGACAGTAGGATTCGCGTCCATAGCAGCATTTGCTGCTTCAACTGCCTTATTATATGCAGCCAGTGAAGCTTCTATATTAGGCTTTGCTTGTACCGTATAGTCACCAAAGCTTGCCCATTCATGAGTTTGACGAGCACCAGCCTCAATAGCAATGCTCACTGTGGTCTCACTCGTTAAGGTAAATGGCACATAACGCCATTCCCATCCTGAACCATTGTTGTTGTTTGAGAAGCCTGCAGCATCATCAGCATCGAAGCTGGTGGCACCTTCCTTATTAATACCACGGCCTGTATTTCCCTTACTTGGGAAATCATCTACGGATCCTAATACCGTATCACCATCCTTGACAGTAAGACTCATGAAAGCATGGGCGCTCATACGGCCTGCCACTTTCAAGACATATTCACCAGCAGGAAGTGTGATATCCTGACTGAGGCTCATATCCCACGACGTAGCATTCCAACCTTTTCCGTTAGAGTCATCCTGATTCTTATAGTTTCGGGTTGTACCGCTCCAGTGTTCATTATTGAAATTAGCAGCACCACTTTCTGTCCATTCGCCAAGCTCAATAGCTGTAGTATACTCACTGACAACGACCTCATATTCTTCTACCATCATCTGCTCAACTGCTGCAGTTGCCTCTTCAGCAGTTGATGGATTAGTCGCACTAATTCCAAACTGAGCGGCTTTCTCTTTTTCTGCAACGAATGCATCATATGCACTCTTAGCAGCGATGAATGCCTTGGTGGCAGCCACCAATGCAGCTGTAGCCTCTTGATAACCAGCAGCGGTTCCTGGTTCAGCCTTTGCAATCTCGGCATTCAAAGCCGAGAGTTCAGCACCAGTTACATTTTCATAATCATCGTTGTCAACTGCATCCTCTGCTGCGGCAACTGCTTGCTCCCATTCAATCTTGTAGGAAGCAGCCTGTGCAGCATCTATGACATCACCAGCCCCATAGTAAGTTAATGACACGTTATCAATACCCATCCAGTTGGCAATAGCTTCGGTCTGTTCCAATCCAATCTCAATAGTGTTGTTTTCAACTACCGTCCAAACCTCATAGAAAGTTGGACTACCAGTTGTCAGATATGTTTTGTTGTCGTTAGCGAATACGAACTGACTTTCGTTAGGATCTGCCAAATTATTGACAAAGGCAGCAATCTTCAGCTTATATGTACCATTGGGAATGTTGTTAATAGTCTGATACATCCTATTGACCTGGGCGGAACCATTCCAATTCTCGAAGAAAGGTTTTGTAAAGTCACCGTCCTGATTATTGGCTCTGGCTTGGTTTTGGAAACCACCTGTACAAGTCCAACCATTCACATTGTCGGTAAACGTACCATTAACCACAAAGTCTGTCAATATAGGATCACTTGCTGATGCACCTTCAACTTTTGCGGTGTTTTCGTCTAGAATCTTGTTTCCATACTCATATGTGATGGTCACACTATCAAAAAAGAGGTGAGGATTGGCGCCAGATCCACTTCCAGTTGATTTATAACCCAAACAGATACGCCCACTTGTCTCTTGGCTGAGAGTGAAAGTAACTTCCAATGTTTTCCATTCATTCACAGTGGGATTGGTTTCTGCAACATACCAATTGGGATTGTCTCCATCTGTAACGAACCCTATATAGCTGGTATTCGATTGAGTACCACTGGCATTGTAAGTGGGGATTGTGATGGTATAAGTGCCAGCAGGAAGATCTACCTCTTGATAGTAATAACCGCCATTTCCCCAAACTGCAAAGAATCCCAATCCTGCTCCGGAATTAGAGCCATCAGGACCAGAAGCTGGAGCAGCCTTGCTGTTACCCTTCATTTCCCATTCAGAGCCATAGGAAAAAACGGCACCTGCTACTCCGCAATTTTCACCACCGTCATTACCTGTAGCTGTCGCAGTACGTTCTATTTCCCAACCTGAGACTTCTTGCATACCATAATACGTTGTGCCATTTTTTTCCATGTCATGGCTGTAGCCACAAAGGTGATTATCAATAACAGCAGCGTGAGAGAAGTCGGCATTCGTCAAATACTGTGTCGTGACATCCGTCTGTGCCTTAGCCGTTAAATTAACCCCCATAAGGGTGAGCAAAACAAACAAAAGTCGATAATGTTTCATATACATAAGGTTTTAGTTAATAATGATTTTTCGTTCTCTCTTAGTTATCATAGATATATTCGGTGTAAAATTACTGAAAAAAAATGAAACCACACACACTTTTCTTCGATATTTTCTTTTCGTCTCTCCTTTTTTATGAGTTTTTTGCAAATATGCCTCAAACTCTATCTATATAGCGTACACTATTCAATTGAACATGGAACATAAGATACATAAACGGGGCAAACGGCCTTGAAAGCCATTTGCCCCATTCTTGTTATCAACGTGTCCTCACAGAGGAGGACGCAAAGGTCAAATCATGTTAGAATTCCTCGTCCCAAACATTCTTAGTACGCGGAAGCGAACCATTGTCTGACGAAAAGCCTTGCTTAGCGCCCTCTTCGAAGTCATCGCCTACTTCTTCGCCACTAACAGTGACAGCCAACGGCTCTTCGTTTACAGCAAGCACCTTCAACGTGGGCTTAAAATACAATTCCTTTTTCATATTTGTTACTCCTTTTTTATTTTAAAACAATCTTCTTTCCATTCACGATGTAGACACCCTTCTGGGCGTGGTTCACCTTCTGCCCCTGCAGATTGTAAATATTGCCATTCTGCATGTCAACATCATCAATAGCGTTGATGCCATTAGTCTCACCACCGCCAACGAAGATGGCATCCTTAGCACCTGAAGCGGGAACGTCAATCTTCAGATAAGCCTTGTTGGCTGAAACTTTTGTGGCCTTGCCGGTCTTAACCTTATAGAAGGCTTCCTTCTTCGGTGTGCCTTGACGGCCAAATACGTAATATGTTGTACTTTCGTTAGAGGTCAGATAGGTTGGCTCGCTACCTGTACCAACAAGTTTGTTATTCTCAACATTGGTCGTACTTATGGCCAGAATATATGCCTTATAGGTTCCGGGATTAGCCTTCACGTAGACACCCGTACCAGCAGGAACATTATTAACTTTAACCTCTGTGCCATCTATATCAGTAATCAGACAAGCTGTCAGACCTTCAGTATTCGAGAAGTCAAGTGCATAATCAAAATTGCTGTAGGTAGTAGCAGTAAAGCCTTCCTTCACAGTAATGTCGACAGACTGAGCCTTGAAGATGGAAACATTAGTCATCCATGTGTTACCATCATTGGCCAGCGTTAGAACGTAGTTGCCTGCAGCACCTGTCGTAAATACGACAGACCCTGTCTTCCATTCAGTCTTAGAAGCATTGCCTGGGCAAACAACATCTTTAATTCCATCTTCTCCATTGAGCACAGATACAGTAACCTTATTATTGGAGTTGTCTTCATGGGAACGATAAGCAAAATTCAATACATATACCGTATTTTCTTTCAACGGCATAGTATATACACCAGTGTCGCCATACTTCAAAGAACCAGGTTGGTTGTAGTATGCGGTAGCATAATCGCCAGAGATACCAGATTGCATCTGTCCCCATGCATTGGTGCGATTCCAACCCTCAGGATAGTTAGCTCCTTCCTGAACAGTTGCGAACATGCCATTGTGGACAGCATTGACTTCCTCGGTATTGGCAGTCCAAGTGGCTTCTGTCAGAGCGGTTGTAGCATTCAGGACGACTTCCTTCGTGTTGCCATCCTCAGCCTCGGGATTGATAGCCTTAGCAGCGGCAAGAGCCTGGAGAGCTGCAACATTGTTGTAAGGTGCATACTCGCCTTCATCGAAGCCAAGTGTGTTAGCTTCTGCAGCTGAAATGGCGGCAGCAAGTGCTGCATAGTCGGCGGCGTCAGCCATAGGAACCTTGATAGCTTCGAGCTGTACGAGGCGGAAGTTGGAAATGGAGAACCACTCGTGAAGAGTGTTGGAAGATGCTGTTACCAAAATGTCTGCACCAGCACCATCGGTCTCGAACTCTACAGAAGCATCGCCCCATCCGCGGTCGAAGACATTGCCTGTAGCACCAACGTGAGGAAGTTGAACAGAAACCTCACCAACAGCCATTGTCAGTGTGGTGTTTTCAGCGGAACGGCCCTTTGCGGTGAGCAGGTACTTACCGGCAGGAATACTGACGGTTTGCTTCATGGTAGTTGTCCAAGAGTTGGCACCCCAGTAGCCACCGTCGAAGTAAGAGTGGTTGTTCGTGCCATCGGCATCAGTCCAAGACTCATTGCTGGCAGGATTGTTCTTGTTGCCAGTCCAAGTCCAACCATCATTATTGGTTGGATTGGTTGCATTGGCAATCTTATCGGTCATGTTGACGGCACCCTCGACACCCTCAGCCAGAGCGTGGCTCTCGTAGTAGGCACGGAGAGCAGAGATCAAGGTAGTTGCTGTTGTCGTGTTATCGATAACAGGCTTTTTGCTTGCATCAGCATAACTCAATTCTTTATTGTAGGCAGCAAAAATGTCATAGTTCGTCTTTGCAGCGGTAAAGGATGTCGTTGCATTTCTCAAAGCAATAGTAGCCTCATCATAACCCTCTGCAGTCGAAGGTTCAGCCTTGGCAATTTCGGCATTTAGGTCGGCAAGCTCTTTTCCAGTAACATTTGCGTAAGCTTCGTCGGCAACAGCTGTTTGTGCTGCGGCAAGAGCCTCTTCCCAATTCGTCTTGTGGGCTCCGACCTGAGCTTCTTCAATCACATCGCCAGCACCATAATAGGTAAGCGAAACGTTGTCGATACCCATCCAGTTGGCAGTAGCAGTGGTCTGCTCGAGACCAATCTCAACTTTGTTGTCGGTGACGACGGTCCAAACCTCATAGAAAGTTGGACTACCAGTAGTCAGATATGTCTTGTCGTTGTTAGCAAATACGTACTGGCTTTCGTTAAGATCTGCCAAATTATTGACAAAGGCTGCAATTTTCAGTTTATATGTGCCATTGGGAATGTTGCTAATGGCCTGATACATCTTATTGACTTGGGCGGAACCATTCCAATTCTCAAAGAAAGGTTTTGTAAAGTCACCGTCCTGATTATTGGCTCTGGCTTGGTTTTGGAAGCCACCTGTACAAGTCCAACCATTCACATTGTCGGTGAATGTACCATTAACCACAAAAGTCGTCAGCATTCCATTAGTGGCCGCGGCATTGGCCAGTCCATTTTCATAGCGTAGCACAGCATCTTTATCTGTAGCCTGAAGAGTAGCAAGAGCATCAGCAAGTTCTTGCTCTGTTGTAGCATTGGTTAATACTGCCTTTGCAGCAGCAATGGCATCTGCCAATCCTTCTTTTTCGTCACAAAGTTCAGCCTTGTCGATTTCTGCTTGTAAAGCAGACTTCGCTGCCTGTAGGGGATCAGTCCAAGTGAGTTTCAAGTTAGCAAGAAACAATTTCTGATTGCTACCAGCTCCTTGAGAGTTGCCATAAATACCTAACGCAAAGGTTACGTTTTGTGCTTCTGAAATAGTGAAAGAAAGCGTTTCTTTTTTCCAACTATTAGAAGGGTATACTGTTGTCGTGACGGATGCCAACGCCGTAGTCATTCCTTCATCCGAATAAACTGCTATCTTGTTTCCCTGCAATGCAGCTGTTATGGTAGAGTTGTTGTAGATTTCCACAGTCAATTCATAATATCCCACAGAAAGTTCCACTTCGGACGTTTGATAAATCATTGGAGTTGAACCCCATGAACCGCTCATTGCAAGAGTATATCCAGTATGTTCGGTATCTGATGCAGGAGGGTTGGTGCTGTTCATAAAGCTATATTGAGTACCATTATAGCCTAAAGGAAGAACGCCATAACGAGGCCAACTGCCAGAACTCTTGTCAGCCCAACCGGTCGGGGTAATCTTGTTATCACCGTTGCTGGCAGCACTTACAACCGTACCTTCTGCATTAATAGCAGGATTTGTGGCGAAGTCTGCATTCGTGATGTACGTACTGGTAACATCCGTCTGCGCATTAGCCGTTAGATTCACCCCAACAAGGGCAAGTAACGCCAAGAAAAGTTTTAAATGTTTCATGTAAAATAAATTTAATTAATAATTATTTTTTGAATATTCATTGCTAGCAGTAGATACGTATATCGAGGCAAAAGTAGTAAAAAATAATTTAAGAGAATGGTTTTTGTCCACAAAAATGTTTTTTCAAGGCATAATTTAAGTGTTTTTCACATTATTATATATGGGCAGCCCCCTCCCAACCCTCCCTCCGTAGGGGAGGAGACTGTTGGGTGATGGTGGATGAAAAACCGCCCCCAAGAGGAAGGAAGCAAGACACTAAAGACACTAAAGAACTATAGAACTAAAGAACTAATAAACTAACAAACTAACAAACTAACAAACTAAAGAACTATCGAATATTGTCAAAATAATTCGTAATTTTAGCCCTAAGAAACAGGCGTTTTTTGAAACAAA
>ODAI010188241.1_pt1 | contig 27744 bp, 31 predicted proteins | sample 1539321 | NCBI WGS metagenome assembly ODAI01 (sample SAMN02144231, study PRJEB22623) | gut metagenome | biome: sheep rumen | host: Ovis aries | place: New Zealand
CACCGGCCACTACGCAAAGGTTGTCCGCGGAAGTGAAAGCCTTGCATCCGCATACGGTTCACAGGCATCCCAAAGCCAGGCAGGAAATTCAAAGCCTGCACAGATTGCGGTGGCACAAGATGCAACAAAGGACCAGGCCTACTTTCTTTACCGCATACCTTCGGACGTGCTGGAAAAGGTCCGCTTTCCGCTTAGCACATTTTCCAAGAAAGATATTTTTGCCATGGCAAAGGAGCGGGGACTTCTTGCGGCTAACAGGGAGGAGAGCCAGGACTTTATTCCCGAAGCCTACCTTGACTACCTCTTTGCGGACAAACCTTCTGTTCCGGGCGACATAATAGACTTGGACGGGCACGTTCTTGGCCGCCACAGGGGAATTGAGCACTATACGATTGGCCAGAGGCGGGGGCTTGGCGTAAGCGCAAAAATGCCCCTTTACGTTTGCGCAATCGACAAGGAAAAAAATCTTGTGGTGCTTGCCCCGGACAGCGAGCTCTTTGTTTCTTCGCTCATAGCAGACGATTTGGTTTGGCCAGCAGGCTACGATCCAGACTGTACTTTTGAAGCCCAGGTAAAAATACGTCTTGCTGCAAAACCGGTTGCTGCGGTGCTTTCGCCCTACACTCCCAAAGATGGGGAAGAATTTGCAGGAAAGGCTTACCTTGTGGAGTTTAAGGAAAAGCAGCGGGCAGTTGCGCCAGGCCAGTCGGTTGTCTTTTACAGGGACGGAATCACGGCGGGCGGCGGAATCATAAGCAAGGCGATTCGTTAGCCATATTCAAAAAGCCACAGCTGGCAGCATATTTTTTTTCTTTCTCTCTTGGAGCTTGCTCTCTTTTTTTACTGTGCCTTTAATGCAGGGCATTAAAGGCAGGGCATTTAAAATCCGGCTTTGCGGGGTTCCGCGGGACCCTACCCGCTCCATTGCTGGCGCAACCCGCTATCGCGGGCCCCTCCAATCCGGGCTAGGCTGCTTTGCAAGGAAGGATATGCGACAGAAAAAAATGCAACTTGCATCCAAGGGCCGGAAGATGCTGCAAGCAAAATCTTTTTTAACTTTTTATACGAAAACATGTCAGATTCTGAATTTTCTTCAACTATATAATATATAGAAAACTTTGAATGCAAATTTAATCTTTTCCAAAAAGCTAAATCCTAAAGAGGTACCAATGAACAAAATACAGATTACGTCATGGGAGAATGCAACCCTTGCCAACCGCTTTATGTTCTACAAAATCTTCACAAACAACCCGGACAAGTGCAAGCGCCTGCTGGAAATATTGCTCCACATGGAAATCGAAAGAATCGAATCGCCATACGGAGAAGCAAACTTTGAAGTGGACTTTGACTCCAAGGGAATAAGGCTTGACGTATACACAAAAGCAAACGGAAGAAAATTTGACCTTGAGCTGCAGAACGTAGACACCAAAGACTTGGCAAAACGGTCCCGCTACTACCAGGGGCTAATGGACATAGACACCCTAAAGCACAGCCAGCCCTACTCCAATTTGCCCGAATCATACGTAATTTTTCTTTGCATGGAAGATATCTTTGGATGCGGACTGCCAGTATATTCCTTCCAGAACATATGCAGCGAAGACACAAAAATAAAAATGAATGACGGAACTTATAAAATCTTTTTTAACGCGCAAAAATATGATATAATGCCGTCAGAGGAAGAAAAAGACTTCTTCAAATTCTTAAGCGGCGGCAGTGCAGACTCAGAATTTACAAAAGACCTTGACCTTCTTGTAACATCTGCCCGCCACAATGCACAGTGGAGGCAGCAGTTTATGACATGGGAACAGGAAGTTCAGTTAAGCTACAACAGAGGCCTCGAAGAAGGACAGAAAATCGGCAAGAAAGAAGGGGAACTTATTGGCCAAAAAGAAGCCCTAAAAAAATATGCGATTAGCATGCTAAAAGACGCAATCCTTCCGCTAGAAAAAATATCCGAATACACCCAGATTCCCCTTGAGGAACTAGAGACACTGACCGCCACACAGTGCGAAGCGGCAATCACTGCACCAGATTGATGCAGCAGCAGCCCACTAGTCGCTTGGCCCGGAAGTACGCACCTCGTTAGAATCCGCACTTGAATCCGAAGCCAAAAGCGTAGCCTGGTCAGAATCGGACTCCTTGCGGCATTCCATAGGAACATAGTCACGCTCTTCGGAAACATTCTTGTAAGCCGGACGGTAAATGCGGCCACCTGCAACAAGCTCTTCTATGCGGTGTGCGCTCCAGCCTGCAATACGTGCTATTGCAAAAAGCGGAGTAAAAAGCTCGCGCGGAATGTTGAGCATGGTGTACACAAAACCTGTGTAGAAGTCCACGTTTATGCAGATCTTTTTCTTGTCACCGTGAAGTTCATAAATAACCTCGGGTGCAAGCTTTTCGATTGAGCGGTAGAGGTTGAATTCCTCCTCCATGCCCTTTTCGCGTGCAAGCTCAGCAGCCTTTTCGCGAAGAAGAAGTGCACGGGGATCGCTTATAGTGTATACCGCATGCCCCTGACCGTAGATAAGGCCTGTATGGTCAAAAGCCTGTTTTGTGGCAATCTTCCTAAGGTATTCGCGGATTTCCGTCTCGTTGCTCCAGTCGCTAACATGGCTCTTGATGTCGTCCATCATTTCCATTACGCGGATGTTGGCACCACCATGACGCCTACCCTTCAAAGAGCCAACCGCAGCCGCAACCGCAGAATACGTATCCGTATCCGCAGAAGAAACAACGTGAATCGTCAAAGAAGAGTTGTTACCGCCACCGTGCTCAGCGTGCAAGATAAGCGCAAGGTCAAGAATCTCAGCCTCAAGGCGGGTATAACTCTTGTCGCTCCTTATAAGGCGCAAAAAGTTTTCCGCAGTGCTAAGGGCCGGGGAAGGATTGTGAATATACATGCTCTTTCCGTCGTAGTAGCGCCTCTTTGCCTGGTAAGCATAAGCTGCAAGGGTAGAAAAGCGGGAAATAAGCTCAATACACTGGCGAAGGACATTCGTTATTGAGCGGTCCTCAGGATTGTTGTCGTAAGAATAGGAAGCAAGAACGCCACGTGCAAGCTTGTTCATAATGTCGCTCGAAGGGGCCTTCATAATCATGTCTTCGGTAAAGTTGGGAGGCAAAGTCCTAAGGGCACCAAGGGCCGCACTAAATTCCTCAAGCTGGGAAGCAGTAGGCAGCTGACCAAACAAAAGCAGGTAGACGCACTGCTCGTAGCCAAACTGGTGGTTCTTCTGGCTGTCGTGAACAATGTCCTCAACATTGTAGCCGCGGTAGATAAGCTTTCCCGGAACGGCAATCTTGTTACCGGCCTCGTCAACCTTGTAGCCAACAACATCACCGATTCTGGTAAGACCAACAAGAACGCCCCTTCCGTCCGCATAGCGAAGGCCGCGCTTTACATCAAATTTCTGATAGAGCGCAGGATCTATGGGGTCATTATTCTGGGCCAAAACCGACAACTTGTTTATGAAAGAAAAATCAGCCATGCGTGCCACCTACCTTACTGAATATTTATACAGTCACCATTGACAAACTAGACATAATTATACAATTTTTATTCCTCTTGTGCAAGCATGAAAAGGATTTTTGAATTTTTTATTGCGGCACTCTAATCTGCGCAAGGTAAGTGCCCCAAAGAAGATCTTGCCATTTTTTAATGCACACAGATAGCGGCCGCTTCCTGCGGCCCCTGAGCCTGTCGAAGGGTCGAAGGACCGCTAAAAACAGCCGCCACTTCCCCGCAAGAAAAAAATGGCAAGGAGGCCTTCTTTAAGGGGCTTTCCGGGGTTCCGGCTTCCGCCTCCATTGCCTACGGCAACGGCTACGCCGCCCCTCCAATCCCGGCCGTGCTTGCATTTGCTAACGGAGTTTTCGCAGAAAACAGTTCTTATTGATTCTCCCAGTCCTGAAGAGTGTCATGAATAAGGGATTCTACGGTTTTTACCACGGCATGCTTAAGTTCTACAAGGGACTCGGACTGCAAGTCAAAATTCTGCGGAACAAAAAGCTTATACATTTCTATTTCCAAAGCATTTGAAATTTTGGAAAGCGTCTTGTCGCTTGGCCAAAGCCTAAGACCTTCTATTGAGTTAACAGTCTGCTCAGAAATCTCCGCCGTCTCCGCCAGCTGAAACTGCGACCACCCCTTGCGCTTTCTGTACTTCTTAATGTTCTGGCTAAGGCATTCCCTTAATTCTTGTGATTCCATCCCTGTAAGTGTGCGACAAATTTTCCGATTCTAAAACTTATTCATAATACGTATATTACAAAACATTGTATTGACAATACGATATTTAGGGATTAAGATTAAATAAATGGAATAGCATGGTTAGGGAGAGGCTTGTTTAACCAGCTTAACATGGAGGTATTTTATGGGAAAAAATGAAGTTGCAAACATGGGTAACAGCACACCTGCTTCTTACAGTCAAAAGGATTATGACTCTACTAACATTGCGAATGTGACAGATATCCACAGGGAAATTTATGAACCAAATAAAACCACGGTTGAGGATGTTCATTCGGAAACGGTAGTTTCCACACGTTCGTCATCTAAGAAAAAATAATTTTAGGAAATTTGATTTCAAGGAGAATACACGATGCCGGTAAAGGTTACTGAAAATACAACAACATCCTCTTCAAGGACAGAAGAATATGTAGAAAAAACACATGGAGAAAAGGTGTCTGATGGTATGAAGGAATACTGGAAAGAAAAAAAATTAGCAGAGAAACAAGCCGAAATCGACAAGCTTCAAAGAAAACTTGAGAAATTGAAACAGGAAAATAAAGAATTGAAGTCTGGGCAATAGACTCTGTGCCATCTTGCTATGTCTGCCTATAAGATAGGCAAGGTGGTGTAAAGTATGAATATAGATATGTTGTCATAAGTGTAGGTGAATGGTGAACGATTTAGAAAAATTTAAGTTTTTACTTGAGTATTTTGTTTCGCATCTTGAATACGTAAGGTATAGGAACAGAAAGTATCATGCATTGCGTGGTAGGGGGTATGCACAATATATTTTGCCCATCATTTCAAATTTTAAGGAAACAGGTCAAGGTTATATGGGGGATAGAATACAAAATCAAATTTCTAACTGGGAACAATATACTTGTGGAAAGAATACGAGCGGAAGAATTTTTATCAATGTGCAAATAAAATTCGGAAGAGATACAACTGCAGCAAATTATCTTTGCTGGGATGGTACATATATCAATATTCTGGCAGAATGGTCTCCTTTTAAAACTGTAATAAAGAATCTTATTATTGAGGATACGGAACCTGTCAAAAAGAGAAGGTTTCAGCCCATCAAAAAATCTGTTTCTAAGCTTGGGCTTTTCGATGGCAAGGGGCCAAATAATGAGTTGGATAATTTTTGGCAGTCCTACTCAAAATATGCATAATCAAGAGGTTCTGACATGAAATATCTTGAAAGCATGGCAAATGCATTACAGGTTGAATATAACACTTTTATTGAAGTGTCAAAGAAAATAGGAATACTAAATGCCAATGGTTTCCCTAAAAAAAAGTACATTGACGAAGGTTATTTTGATAGCGATGGAAACATTGCAGATTATCAAGCCCTAAAATGGCTATATTCAGAAAAGCTTAAAAATTTTTTAGGATAAGGAGAAAGAAATGGCAGGTGATAAAACACTGTTATCACAGATAGATGGGTTGACTACAAACCAAGCCTTAAAGATTCAAATCGAGTTGGCAGATGTAAAAAGGCAGATTGCGCCAGATGCCAAAGGGCAATCCACAATTACGGAGACTAAAAATCTTAACGGAAAGACATTAAAGGAGCTTGCTCAAAAAGGAAGTAGTGAATGAATATGCACATAGGAATTTTAAAAGAAGGGGACGAGATCCTTTCTGTAACAAAGGAATTTATTGCAGTAAGACGAAAAAACCATGAAGTAGATTTGATTCCTCTTGTAGAAGATCCAAAATTTGGTTTAAGAGTCGACACGGCAAAAATTGTTACGATTGGCTTTGGCAATAATGAAATTTCCGTTGAGACCGAGAATGGTGATTTGGTAATGAATTTTTGATGGGGAAAATGCTATGGATAACGAAGAAAATCCTGATACGCTTAAACAAAACTTTATTAGCAAGGGGTCTGAACTCTCAGATAAAATAGCAAAAGAAAGTGGGTATGAAGGAGTAGGTTCAGGAAAAGCTCTTGCGAAAGATTTATACAATGCCGGCGTAATCTCTAAAGAAACAAAAGATGCCCTGTTAGAAGGAGTTGATAAAAGAAATGATATTGGGCATCCGTATGGAAAACAAAAAACAGATGTTAACACAAATATCAGCAAGTCAGATGTTACAAAGTTTTCAGATGCAGTCGATGAAGTTTCAAATAAAGTAGCTGATGACATTGATATGAATTTTTGAAGTCATTTTTATCTCACTCTCTCACCTGATGATAGGGTAAGGCAATAAAATAAAACAAATAAATCAATCCAAAAGGAGGAAAAATTATGAGACCTACTAACTCAGGCCCATTAATGGCTAATTTTCATTGCCCAAATTGTGGGCATACAGAAACTCTCTATGCTAATGCTAAAAACTGTAAATGCCCTATATGCAATAAGAAACTTGTAAAGGGGGATGCGTTTAGAGAGAAAACGATCCCTGGAGGGACTTTCAAGAAAGAACCACCGATATATGACAGGTGGTAGTTAGGATAGAATTTTGCTTGCATCAGTAAAAATTCATTATCCGGTGAATTTTTGGTGATATTAAATAAAAAAGTATAGCCAATTTCCCGCGCTTGTGCAAAAGAATACTTACTCAGAAAGGATAGTATATTCCAAAGAGAGGTGAATTGTGAAAGGACTTTTTTCCAGTATCGTTCACTTAGGTGAGGTTGACGATATATTGGACTATGTGAGAATTATCAAAAATCTTTATGAAGGTAATTTTCATTTTAATCCTTCAACAAATTCTCGGCATCTGTTTTTTAGAGGACACAAATGTCTCGATTGGGAATTGTTGCCAAGTGTTTTACGCAATAAAAAATTGAAAAAGGCAGAACACGATATTATTCTTGACGCAAAACAGTTTGCGAAGACATTTGGATTGAACTACGATTTTGAATTGGAGTTGCCGAATGTACTGATTGATATGCAACATGGTGAACTTCCGACAAGAATGATTGACTGGAGTGTCGAACCTTTGAAAGCGTTGTATTTTTGTGTTGAAGCTGATTGTGATGGAAAAGAAGAAGGTGCCGTGTGGATTTTTAATCCATGGAAGTACAATAACTTTGTAATTGATTATAATATTCCGCAAGTTCATGATGCCGCTATCCTTGCTAGAGCCTTATTGGGATATGGTTGGAACAATATCTATATCCAAGATTATTTGAATCGTCATTATTCCGAAAATGCTGCTTCAGAAGTGATGAGAAATATTGATTTGCCGGTAGCTTTGGTTGGAGCATTCTCAAACAGAAGAAAAATTGCACAAAACGGTTGCTTTTTGATTTATGGAAAAGATGATATTGCATTTGAAAATATTCCAAAAAGTGTAGATTGTCTTGCATATATAACAGTGAAAAACAAACCCATAATTAAGGAACAATTGAATAATTTATTTATAAACGCCTTTTCTGTTTATCCAGATTTTACTGGTGCAAAAAAGCAATTGGAACGATATGGCAGTTTCTTTAAACATTGAATACGTCAATGGCAGTGTACATTTAATCAGAACTTTCTAAAGGCCCAATCAACCTACGCCGCCATGGAGCCCCGGCAGTACCGGCCACAGGGCGGTATGAGCGAATAGCGAAGGGCGAAACGGCGGTGTCGCATAGGCATGCGTGTCGGATTAGCCAATGCGTGAATGGTAGAGCAAACAGAATTATCGTCCAAATGATTTGCAAAAAATAGTTACTTCGACCTACTGAGCCTCCACATGTGCTATCATCGCGCAGACTTGGGGGCTTTCGTTGGTGGACTGGAACTTTATGGCCGGGTGTTTTTTTGCATAGACGCGGAATATTTCGTCGGCAAAGGCTTGGCCTATGAAGTTTACTTCTTGAAAATCCAGAACAACGGTTGTAAATTTTTCCATGCGGGTCAAAAGCCTTCTTGCCTGTGAGCGGGAGGTAAGAGTAAGACCTTCCTGCTGCATAAAGCGCAGCTGGACCACTGTTTTGAATTTGGGTTTGTCGTAGTCAAAGCCTGCGTATTCGTCAAAGATTTCTTTTGCAACCTTTTTTGTGTCAAGATTAATTTCGAATGTTACTTTTGTTCCTTTTCCAAGCTCTTCGCCACCGGCTGTTTGCGTGTCAATCTGCTGGGGAGAAAAGATGAGGCCATCAGACAGTATGAAAAATTTGTCGCACAGTTTGGACGAAAAGAAAATTCCTTCTCCCGAATGGTTTTCCGGTGACGAAGTGAATTTTCCTTTGGAAAGTTCTATAACAGCCTGCTTTTCATTTTGCAGTCCCAAGCTGTCTTTTATTTTCTTAAAGATGCCAATGCCGTCATCCTGAATTGTAATTCTTATTTTCCCTATGGATTTTTGGGCTTGGACGTGAATCTTCTTTGCGCCGGAATGTTCTATTGCGTTGTTGGTTATTTCCATAAAGGCGTAGTCAAATTTTCATCGTACCAAATAAAGCAAGTCAACGTACCAAATAAAATTTTCATCGTACCAAATAAAAACGGGGCATCATCATTGCCAGCATGGACAGGCTTTACAATGACGATGCCCCAAATTTAAGCGTCAGTGGATGCACAAAAAATTCATTACAAAAAAATATCCCTATTTACACACATACCCCGACGCAGAAAACTCATAAAAGGTCGAATCCCCATCCTTCAAGGAAAGCTCAAGGCGGGTAAAGATAACAGTCCAGCCGTCCTTTTTAAGGGTAAGGACATGCTTCACCTCTTTGCCCGTGCTATAGCTCTCTTCCGACTTGCTTGAATTGCTAAGCAGGAATTCCTTAAGTTCATTTGTAAAATCAAGCTCCTTTCGTTCAGACTCGGGGCCAAAGGAAATTACACCCTTCGTATCAATTTCCCCCCTTCCAGATTTGGAAAATGAATAGAGGGTGGAAAATTCCCCAACGTCCAGCGCAGTCCCAGACGGCAGGTAAAGTTCAAGCGAATTGTAAAGTTCCACAGACTCTCCACTTGCCCGCCTTGCATATTTTGTAGAATACTCAAAGCCAAAAGTCTCTTCAAACGTATCTTTATACGATTTTTCCTTTTTGGAAGACTCAACCCACCAGGATGGCATTTTCTCAAAGTCATTAAGTTCATCGGCAGCAGAAACAACAGCCGCCTTTTCCCTGTCAGAAAGAAGAGCCTCAGCCTTTGCAGCGTCAAGCCTTTCATTTTCCCCTACTTTTTCATAGAGGGAATGTGCCTTGTAAATGCCCACAATGCGGGAGGTCTGGCTAAAGCGGGCAATGCTTATGCAGCCTGTCCCCGGAACTGCCATCAAGAACGCGGCAAGAGAAAGCACAAGGTAAACAGACTTCATGTATTTTCCCTTCTTTACAAAAGGAAGAACGCAGAAGACTATGCTTGCAATTATATAGTAAAGACTTGCCACCCTGGAAATGGTAAAGCCGTATTCCCGTATCCTTATTCCAAAAGAAAAGCACTGCAGGGCAATGAGGGGCAAAAGAAAAACGGAACCCCACCTGCGAAGGAATTTTCCGGCAGCAGAAAAAGTTCCCTCGCGCGGAAGGGCAAGGTAAAAGAAAAGGTAGACGGCAGTTGCGGCGGACACAAACGGATTCACCATTCCAACAGGCATGCTGCGCGTAAAGATGCACTTTGCAAAGTAGACGTAAAGCACAAGGAGCAGCATTGCATAAATTGGAAGAAGCGCACAGGAAACAATTACGTTAAAAGCCTTTGGTATGGAAACCCTTTCCCTGGGGCGGGTAACGCAGGAAACCAAAAGGTTCATTCCAATCACGAAAGACGAAAAGAAAAAGCATGCCGCAAAAGGAATGTTATTGGAAAAAGAATAGATAAGGTTCTTGAATGCAAAAATCACAAGAAGAAGCCCCAGCACAAGGCAAGTTACGGTAATCCCCTGCATAACAAGGGAAACGACCGCATTGGGCACAACCTTTTCTTCATCCTGGAACTTGTGCAGCATCCAAAGTCCCATGGCCACAAAAATGAACATGGTTGAACCGTAAACAAAAGGCCTCCAGTCGCTTCCGGACTTTAAAAGAAAAAATATTGGAACAGAAAGGACTGCACTCAAGACCTGTCCCGCAGCGTGAATCAGGGCCTTCTTTTTACCCGGAATGTCCTTTTTTGCACACAGAAAACGGCAGAGCATTTCCGCAAAGAAAGATGCCGCACAGCACCAGACTGCAGAAAGTGCAAGAAAGCTAGCATTCTCAGAAAAGGCATTTTCCCTTTCGCGCAGGGCAGAATATGGCTCGCTGTCGTAGGAAGCGCCAGACTTACGCAAGGCTTCGTACTGACCTCTGAAAATGTCGTTGCTGCAAACAGATAGCGTTGCAGAAACTGCGGCAACTATAGTTCCCGCAAAAAATGCCGGAAATTTAAGGGCAGAATTCTTTAGCTCCTGCCATGCGGAATTCAAAAATTTAAACTTCATAATTTTCCTCTTTTTTTATTAAATGAGTTTACGAAAAATCATATTTTAAAACAAGCAAAGCCTTTTTTGTTACAAGGTCTTTTTTTCTTCTTTATTATTGCGGCGCTTTCATCTGCGCAACAAAAGTGCCCCCAAAGAAGGTCTTGCCATTTTTTAATGCAAACAGATAGCGGCCGGTTCCTGCGGCCCCTGAGCCTGTCGAAGGGTCGAAGGACCGCTAAAAACAGACGCCACTTTCCCGCAAGAAAAAATGGCAAGGAGGCCATTTTTTATGGGCTTTCCGGGGTTCCGGCTTCCGCCTCCATTGCTCCACTGCGTTCCGCAACGCTGCAGGGCGTTCCGCCCCTTGCGCCCCTACAATCCCTGCCGTGCTTGCACTTGCTAACGGAGTTTTCGCAGAAAACTCCAGGGCAGGCTCCGCCTGCCACAATCCCTGCCGTGCCTTAATATGCCACCTTCAGCCCAACCCAACCTGTAAAAGTGAACTGGCAGAAGGTCCAACTCTATTGCTAAAAATGTGTTCTTTTACTATTATATAGGAATGAAAAAATATGACATCTTTAACAAGGCCATGCGCAACAGGATTTTGGGTGTGGCGGCATTTTGTTTTCTATATATTGTATTGGCCCTTAGGCCTTTGAGCACGGAATTGCACCTTACCCCTGAATGGACGGAAGGAATAACTAGGGTCCAGGGGGGAAGCTCCGCCCAGGAAACAATTCCCTTTAAGCTGGGGCAGAACATGGGCTTTTTTACGCCCGAGGGAAAAATCACAAACCTTGTAACCTACCCCTTCAAGGCTTCTATCTCCGACTCATACTACACTTCCTATTCCGCAAACAACACAAGCGCAGACTTCTTTTTGCCAAGCGGAGAAAAGGCCGGCACAATCAAGGAAGCAGGCTTTCCCTTCTTTGACGAAGACAGAATCTACGTATTCTTGCCGGGCGGGTCTTCTTTTGTCCAGTGCTCAAGTTCGGGCGAAAGGCAGTGGGCCTACGAAAGCTATTGTCCGGTAACTGCATTCTCTTCCAGTGCTGGAGGAACAGTAGCAGGCTTTGCAGACGGAACCCTTGTTTCTTTTACAAAGGACGGCGGCGTTGACCAGAAGTTCCAGCCGGGAGGAAGCAATTTTTCCGTTATACTTGGAGCCGGCATTTCCAAGAGCGGAGACACAGTTGCATGTGTTTGCGGACAGGACCAGCAGCGTTTTGTTGTGGCCCAGAAAAGCGGAGAGCACAGCAAGATCATCTTCCACGAATATCTTGAAAAGGCTTCTGTAAAGCAGGAGCTTGTAAAATTCAACAGCAAGGACAACATCGTCTACTACGGCTACGAAGGAGGCCTTGGTGTTGTTGACCTGGAAAAAATGCAGAGCTACAAACTTCCGCTAAACGGACACGTGGTTCAAATTCAAGAAAATGAAGAGGGAACCCTTGCATTTATCCTTAGCAGGTACGGAAAAAAATACACTATAACCGTAATAGAAAAATTCAACCAGAGCGTTGCATCCTTCTCTTATAACGCAAACTATTCATTCATACAGGTAAGGGGCAACTCCCTCTTTGTTGGCCGCAACGACAAGATTTCAAAACTTTCGGTTTCAAGAAAATAGGGGGCAGCAAAAATGAAAAAAGACTTTGGCTTTGGAAAAAAATTGGCACTTAACAAAAAGAAATACCTTGTGGCAGGAACCCTTGCGGTAACACTCCTTGGCACAGCGGCTGCCCTATTTGCATTCAGCTGGCCACAGGCACAGACAAACTCGGACACCTTCCATTCATACTTTGGTCAGCTTAGGGGTGGCACAATAAGTTCTTCCCTTATCTTTAAGGACAACTCGGAAGTAAAGACCGCCGACCCCGGAGACATACTGGCAGTCATAGACGACCACACGGAAGACTACGGCTGGTTCGAGTCAACTCTTGGCAATGCGGTAATAATTGGCCACAGCGACCAGAGGGTAACAATTTACGCAAACCTTGACGAAGAATCAATTCCGGCATCCCTTGGCGCATCATCCTTTGTTTCTACAGGAACTCCACTCGGCACAAGCGGAAACTCAGGCTGGCAGGAAGGGGAAAGCTGCCTCGAATTCCAGGTGCTGGACACAAAGAGCGGTATTTCAATCAACCCAAGAATGCTCATGCCAAAGATTGGTGCGGAGCTTCCCGTAAGCATGGGCTACATCACCCTTGACGACGAAAAGGGAGTTACCCACTACCTTGTTAACGAACGCAACCTAAAGGCTGGAACATACTACATCTACAAAACCCGCGATGCAACAGCAGTTCCATTCAGGACAATAGTTGCAATAAACGGGGCCACCGTGGAACGCATTTCTTACGACACTCTAAAGGAATACAACGGCAGGCTTTGCATTACAGGCAACAACAACTACCCGGTAGAGCTTATGTACCCAGACGACACAAGGCTGCTTCTTGGAAAGATTTCACTTCCTTATGGACATGTTGGGCTTTCGGTTACTGTTGTGGACATGCTCAATTCCGCCCAGACCGTAACATACAACCTGGACGTAAACTAAGGCAGCAGGGCTATTCAAGTTCAATTCCCATAAGGCTCATGTTTTTGTAAAAGACTTCGTTGAATTGCATTTGTATAATCGAACGGAGATAAAACAATGAATTTAGATGATTATGAAGTTTTGGTTAGAAAAGAAGTTGTGATTGTGCTTCCAAGCAATACAAAAGAAAGTGAAAAAATTGGTAATGAAATGCCTCTTTCATTAGCTATTGCAAATGTCCGCAATAAGCCTTTTATGACCTATGGTTTGCCTAAAGATGTAAAGAAGTATGTAGAAAAAAATGCAGCTAAAGTTTTACCAAAAATAAAGAAAACAAAATATCCAAAAGTTAGAGCTTTGGTACAATCTCCAGTTTCTGGAAATATTATAGATATTACAGACAACAAACAAAAAACTGAAGAATGGTTCTTTTCTAGTGCAATATATGTAATGACTTTGGAAGAAGCCAAAGAATATTGCAAATATTTTAACAGTGGATTTTTTGCAATGGAACCAGAAGAAAAAATAATGCTTGAAAGTCTTGGTATAACAAACTATTAGTAGGTGTGGTTGTGGACATGCTCAATTCCGAACAGCAGGGCTATTCAAGTTCAATTCCCATAAGGCCATGTTCTTGTAAAAGACTTCGTTGAATTTCATTTGTATAATCGAACGGAGATAAAACAATGAATTTAGATGATTATGAAGCTTTGGTTAGAAAAGAAGTTGTGATTGTGCTTCCAAGCAATCCAAAAAAATGTAAGAAAATGGGTAATGAAATGCCTCTTTCATTAGCTGTTGCAAATATTCGCAATAAGCCTTTTATGACTTATGGTTTGCCAAAAGATGTAAAGAAGTATGTAGAAAAAAATGCAGCTAAGGTTTTACCAAAAATAAAGAAGTCAAAATATCCAAAGTATAAAGCTATTGTACAATCTCCAATTTCTGGAAACATTATAGATATTTCAAAAGACAAAAACCTTTACGGAGATATTGAAGATTGGTTTTTTACTTATGCAACATATATAATGACTTTAGAAGAAGCTAAGGAATATTGCAAATATTTTAACAGTGGATTTTTTACAATGAAACCAGAAGAAAAAATAATGCTTGAAAGCCTTGGTATAACAAACTATTAGTAGGTGTGGTTGTGGACATGCTCAATTCCGCCCAGACCGTAACATACAATCTGGACGTAAACTAAAGCATCAGGGCTATTCAAGTTCAATTCCCATAAGGCTCATGTTTTTGTAAAAGACTTCGTTGAATTGCATTTTTTTGCTCAACTCGTTGACTATGTATTCGCGGCTCCATTCGTAGAAGAGTGCATTGTAGCTTTTAAGATATAATGAGGCTGAGACGGAAGTGTTGCTGTTACAAAGGCTGTAGTAAAAATAGTCGTGCGAAAAAATTGCCGGATAAAGCTCAAGTTTTTTGCCATCACGTTTAAGGCAAAGTTTGTCTTCTAAAATAGATACAATCTCGTAAACTTCTGTTTTTACATCTGTCCATTCGTCAGAATCATCACCATAGGAAACTTTTACAATTATCTTTTTGTCTTTCATTGAAAGAGAAAATGTTCCGACTCCGCCAAGAGAAGATTCCATAAGACCAAAGTTGTATTTTCCGTTTGCCTCAAAATTCATAAAACGGAATCCGTTATAAATCCAGGCAAAGCGGGTCAAATAGATTTTTAAATCCGCATCAGTCCATCCTGCCGTAAACTACGCCAATCTTCTTTGCGCTCAAACTTGCACTGTCACGGACGCGCAATCCAGACGAAGCATCCACATACTTATAGCCTTGGGCAAAGCAAGCAAAAGCAGCAGCTAAAAAAACTGCAAGAACAAAACAATACTTTTTCATACAAACCTCAAAAAAATTATAGCGGCTTTTTGGAACTTGCACAACAATATCTTGCCACTCCTATTCCATCAAGGCGCCAAACGAAATATCGTCATAAATAACAGATCCGAAAATTTCTCTGCCCAAGCAGTATCTTATGCGGTAGATCACCCCTGGCTTTACGTTTGTAAAGTTAAGATAATAATGCTTGTCATCAACAATGATTCTGTCGTCGCTACAGTATCTTCGCTGCGAATACTTTTTGCCGTCATTCATGTCTTCTAGCACATAGGAAGAATTGTTCTGAACGTCCTTGTAGGGATTGCCCCAGACTATTATTTTAAAAGCAAAGCCTATTTTTATGGGTTTTGAAATTTGTTGGCCAAGCGCAAAAAAATATGCAAGAGCGTCATTTTCAGAAAGGTCGTTAAGAAATTCAACTGACTCTATTATTTGGAGTTCGCCAAAAACTTTGCCGTCCTTTACTTTGCATAAAACCTTCTGAACAAAATCGTCCTTGCCTTTGGCATTGCTCCGGTAAATGTATGCAAAAACTTCTTTGCCGTCAGTAAGATTTTCTGTCTTTGCCTCAAAGTGCAATTCTGTGCCAACACCAGCAAGGTATTCAGCCACAGCAACTTCCTGAGTCTTTTCGTCAGTCCATTTTAGTTCAAAAAAATCTCCGCCCAAATCACTTTCAGCTGCAAGTCTAGCCCATTCAGGCATAGCCACAAAATCTTTATTGGTCACACAGGAAGCTAACAAAATGTATGCTCCCAAAAGCGCAAGAAAATTCTTTGTTTTAAATATGCTCATTTTTTTATCTCCATTTTTTGTTTTGGCATATTATATTTGTTAAGCGCATCTATATCAATTCTATCCTGATTCATTTTTTCCACTTTTGCATACCCAACACTTCGAGCCGCACTATAGCTATGAATCAATTCATGATTTTTTTTATAAGCTTATAAAAGAAACTCCATCTGTACATCATAGGGTTCATTTTCTGCTATCGCTTGATTGATTTCTGCTGCCTCTGTACAACCCAATCTTCTATAAGCGGCTTGGCTTTCTTTAGACGAATGTGCTGAAATATATAACTTCTTTGCACCAATCTCTTTTGCCTTTTTACAAGCCAACTCAAAAAGTTCTTTTCCAATACCATGCCTGCGATACGGCTCTGACACATGATATAAAAGCAGTTCCAAATATTGATTACTGCTTCCAAAAAACTCATTAGACACTAAAATGTATCCAACCACCTTTCCTTCACAAAAGGCACCATAGGCAAAACCCTTCCCCGCAATTTTATGCAGAATCTCCCGTGCCACTTCCTTTCGCTTATTTAAGTCCCAATCTTCCACATATTCGTTTGCCACCAAGACATACTCATCATTGCTATTTTTTCTCCAGCACTCTTTTACCTCTTGGTACCGCAAAAAATCATCCAATGAATTTTCATTAAAATTTTTCTCTGTTAAAAATAAATAAGTGATTGTGTTCATATTTCTTAATCGTTTTTATTTATAATCTTTTGTCAAGACTTCAATTCTCTCTTTTACTTGGTTCATAAAATCCATTTGCTTGAATTTTTACAGAAGGGAGCTTTTGCATTTCCGCCCAAAATTCATCGCAACTTTTGCAAGAAAGAACTGGCAAGTCCTTAAACTTTTTGGACGAAGAAGGAGACACATACACTTCCCCATCGTTTTCTATTCCATAGTCATGTACCACCACCAGAGGTGGTGGCTTGATGTGAACCGCTCAAAGCAGTTATCTCAAGTTTTTTTCTACAGTTCTGGGAACAAGCCCAGATTCTGATCCAACTTCATGTCTTCGGCTTCCTGATTCTGTATGTACTTCCGTATAGCTTCCTCATTTCTTCCGACTGTTGAGACGAAATATCCGCGAGCCCAGAAATGCTGCCCGCTGAAGTATTTCATCCTATCGCCATACTTTCGTGCTACGTATACCGCACTTTTCCCCTTGATATACCCCATCACCTGTGCAATGGAATATTTCGGAGGCACCTCTATGAGCATATGCACGTGGTCGATCATCATATGCCCTTCCAGCACCCTGCATTCTCGGCAGACTGCCAGTCTCCGGATTTCCTGCCCTAAGTTCTCGCGTATGGTTGCATACAGCTTTTTTCGTCTGTATTTTGGAATCCACACGATATGATACTTGCACTCCCACGTCGAATGATTTAAACTGTCGTAATCGGACATATCTTCCTCCTTTGTGTAACTTTGAGCGGTTCACACTTTGGAGTATATGTCCGATTCATACATTCCCGCAACTGTAAAACTTTCTCAGACCGCCAGCCTTAGCTGGCGGTTTTCCCTGACAATAACAAGTCATTTTCTACTCCACTTTTTATTTAAGCGCTCAGTGGAAGTCCACACAGCAATTCATATGGAAATTTCCCAGAACGAAGCATAGCAGCAAAAACAAACATTCGATTCAATTATATCTTTGGCATTTTTTCACAATCGGGAATACCCGAACAAATACCAGAGAATTGTATGAGTATCAAGCAAGTATTTCATTACATGTACTCCACAAAATCTTCAATAGGCTCATCAAAATCCGGGGCCATGTAAAATGGCTCGCCCTTCCAGATGCCATACATTAAGGCATCAGTTTTCTTTTATTATCTTTTTAATTCTTTTACCATATATCTGCAAGTAAAGGGGAAAAAATCAAATTTCTATGTTCCAATATGAACGAATCCTTCCTTTTCGTACCATTGCCGGAGAATAGTATTTTCTTCCACAATCCCAATGTTTATTTTAGTACAATTATGAGCTTCCGCCTGGCTATAAGCATCTTTTAGCAATTTCTGTCCGATTTTCCTATGTCGATATTCCGGAAGAACACAAAGATTATTCAATTCGCATTCACCTTTGTCTTGCATCAGAAGAGAATAATACCCGATTATTTTTCCATCAGAATTTGAATAAGCAAACATGTATCTTGGTTCGTTGTCCATCTGATATAAAAGTCTTTCTTCTGTCGTAGCAAAGGCGGTAAATCTTGAGGCATTTTCGATGGTAAAACAAAATTGTTCAGCAATTGTCATAAAACTTGACCTTATGACTTTCACGCATTCCGGCACATCGCTTTTGTTTATTTTTCTTATCACTTTTTTCTCCTCAAGTGCTCCAGTGCGGGCGTCTGCATAGCAACTGCTTAAACGGTGGCGCGGCTTGACCGCGACATCCGCTTTGAAGCTTTGTTATGTGCTATTTTTTTGCAAATTCTTTTATTTTCAAATTAAATCTATAATATTTTTCTGCTTTAAAATATATCCAACCATCCTTATCATAAAACATTTTCGTCATATTTTCCCTTCCTAGATTACAGAGAGATAAATCTTTGTCATATTTTTCTAATATTTTATCTGTTATCATGTTTTCAGTTATTTCATAAACCCTTACATTATCCGTTTCTGAGTTTATGTACCAAGATGAACCTAAATCATTCATACTAAATTACTTCCTCTTATTTTTAATCTTTGACTAATTCTGGAATTTTCAAATTATATTTCATATAATCACAGTTCGATATTTTATAATATAACTGCCCTTTGTTATCACAAAATACTTCATTGTTTTCAAAATTGCATGATTCTATTTTTGCTTTATATTTTTTATAGATTTCTTCAGTTATCAATTCTTTTGGAATTTTAAATAACCGTTCTGTTGTTCGTATTTTATTGCTGGTAGGCCCTATATTACTACCCCCTGTATTTTTTACTTTGTTTTCAATCAAACCGTTTATCTTTTTAAATCTTGTATTGATTTTGTTCTCAAGTTTTTTTTCAGAGGAACTGTTTAAACTAAAATAATGTATATCTTCTCTTAGAAATTTAGAAAGAACCAAGTCATTTTCCGAAATTATTTTACTGTATCCGGAAATATTCTTATGACCTGCCGGATAAATTTTGTTAGAATATATAGCCTCAAATAAATTCCATTCTATGATAAAAAGATAGTTATCCGTAAGAGCTATCAAGAAATCCGGTTTTTCCTGCTTATAAACAAACCATGTATTATACTGGTCTTTTGTGAATTTTATTTTTCCATATTTAACTTCAATCGAAAACTCTGCATGTTTCTTCAATTCATAATCTTTAGCCAATTTTTTATTTACAACCTTTACTCTTTGAGAAGTTATCGTTGGCCCACTTCTCTTACAAAAGACAATATCTCCTGCAACACCTTTTGTTCCGTCTGGATTTATATAATCTGGAATTCGGTTAAATTTATTTAATAAATATACGCTACAAAAATGATGTTCTCCAGGAGAAGAAAAGAAATTATAAAATCGACCTCTATACCATAAAATGGACATCTCTTCTCTATACATATTTTTCCTCCTGCGCCCCAGTGGGGCGTCCGTATAACATATTTTACCTTTACAACTCTTTTAGCTTTTTACCACAAAAATTTCCCCGACAGTTTTTTGGCTGCGGGGAAGATTTGTGTCAATTAATTTTTTTAGAAGGAGCCGTGGCTGCCGCCGTGGGTGTGGCCGGATGAGCTTGTATGGGTGGATGAGTGGGAGTAGCCGCCGCTGAAGGAAGTGCGGGAAGCGGTTTCTGTTGGGCGAAGGGTTCGGCTTGTTTGGGTGCGGATAAAGCGGTCTGCATTGTTGCCACTTGCACCTGCAAGCTTTTCGTAGCCGGATGCGGTTGTTCTTTCCACAACGGTGCGGTACTTGCTTCTCTTTGCGGAAGAGCCGAGCCATGAAGAGATTAAGCCAATCAGCGCGGAGATTCCTGCCCAGACAGGGTCAAGGGGACCTTTTTCTGTATCAGCACCAGCCGAATGTCCTTGGCCAGAAACAATGCCGTCTTCACCGGAAAGGGTTTCTTCTGAAGGAACGCCTCTGGAAAGATAGTATTCGCAGCTCTGGGCAAAGGCATCAAAAGCACCTGCATAGTCACCGGCCTTAAGGAAGGGCATCATCTTTCCTGTTATCTGATCCTGCCTCCAGTCGGAAAAAATAGTGATGGCATCATGACCTCTTGTGGAAATAGCCCATTCCCTTTCTGCCATGGTGATAAGGAAAAGTATTCCGTTATTGTCTGAGCCACGACCATAGCCGTTGCCGTCAAAGAAGTCATCAGCATAGCCTGTAACGTTTGAACCTGAAATGTTTGTCTTTGTAACGACAACCACGTCGCAGTCGTAGCGTTCGCTTATTGCGCCAAGCTTCTGCTCCAAAGCCTGAGCCTGAGGAGAGGAAAGAAGGATGGCATCGTCCACAAGATAGGCCTTGGCAGAAGAGGAAGTACCTACGCTCTGGTCAACTTCAACAATGCCTCCGTCTTCTGACTGGGCACAAAGCGGCAGAGTTGCAAAAGATGCAAAAAGGGCCAAGCACAATATATTCAAAAATTTCTTCATAATAAAATTCCTCCGTTGCTAACCGCTAGAATTTAAGAAACAGTTTTACGGCATAAGCAACCGCGGCTATTACGACAGCCTTTATTAAGACAGACAGTGTAAACTTTTTCTTGTCTTCCGGAAGGACACCTGCAACTTTTCCAGTCTGGCCGTTTATTACCACATTCCAGGCCTTGTCGTTGTAGCGTTCAGTGAAGAACCATACCGGCAACAGGCAGTACTTGTAAGTAAGGTTGCCTATCTTTTCCGTATGGTTTGTAATGTTGTTGGAGGAATACTCCGTTATGGAAGAAGTTAGAGCATCATAAACAGATGTTGCCATTCTTTCCTTTGCTTTTGCAAGACACTTGGGAACATAGTCTTCCTTGTATGATTCGGCGGCAAAACCTGCAAGGAATCCTCCTGCATAGGGCTTTAGGCCTTTTGTGTCAAATGGCTCTATGGATTCCATAAGTATGCTGTTTGCCTTGTCCGTGCAGAGGGATGGAATGTCTGCAACAGGAAGGTTCATGTCGCGGTCAATCTCGTATTCCTTGGTTTCCGTGTAATCATATTCCTTGTCTGACCACCTGCGTCCAATCGAATATCCCATGCCCGAAACATGGGAATAGGCTGTTCCGCTTACAAGGTAGAAGGGTACGTAAACGCCCTTTATCTCATCTATCTTTCTGTTGTCCTTGAATATTTTTGGGGCAAGCCAGCGGGTCTTTATGTGTTCCTTGTAGATATTCTGGGCCTCTTCCTTTGTAATCTTAAAGGGAATTACGCCGTCGGGTTTCTTTCCGCCAGCAAACTGTCCGGTCATTACAACATTGTTTCCGCAGTAGGGGCATTTGCTTGCGGCGGTGTTTTCGTCCGCAACGATTTCTGCACCGCAGGACTTGCATGAATAAACCCTAAGGTGTTCAAGCTCTTCCTGTGTATAGTTGCCGGAATATGCTGCAGATGATTCCTGGGCTGAGTCACCGCCTTCCGCGCTGCTTCCGTCCTCTTCCGTTTCCAGGGCATCTGCGGCTAATTCTGTTGCGCAGTATGGGCACCTAAGTTTTTGGGTTGCTACGTTAAATTCCATCATGCCACCGCAAGCCGGGCATTCGTATTCTTTTAACTTGGCCATTAAATAAACTCCTATAAGTGAAAGTTTAACATCAAAAGATAAAAACTTCAAATGTTTTCTGATTTTTCAAGGGAGTCCCTTAGACCCCTAATTTGGAGGGGAGGAAACCGCTCAAAGTCCGAACTTTGCTGTTTTACAAATGCTCATTTTGGGATGTTCCCTTCGACAAGCTCAGGGAACGTTTTTTTTACTTGCCAAGCAATGCCAAGCCATGGATGGCGGGTTAGCAACTCGTAGATTTGCGGAGCGAATCTACGTTCCTTAAAAAAATCCATGGAGGGAGTTTTTTAAGGCAAGCACGGCAGGGATTGGAGGGGCCCGCCGCAGGCGGGTTGCCGCAGGCAATGGAGGCGAAGGCCGGAACCCCGGAAAGCCCATAAAAATGGCCTCCTTGCCATTTTTTTTCTTGTAGGAAAGAGGCAGCTGCTTTTAGCGGTCCTTCGACGCTTCGACAGGCTCAGGGACCGCAGGGACCGGGCGCTGCTTGTTTACAAATAAAAAATGGCAAGATGTTCTTTTATGAAACATTTGTTCAACCAAAAAAGCGCCGCAAGAAAAATATAAAAAGACTAAAGCCCTTTTGCCCAGACGTAGGTGCTAAGATAGGGGTCTGGTTTTACAAGGTTGTCGCTCCGCCACACTTCGTCTATAAGCCCCTTGGCGTTAACCCGGCCAATGCGTACCTGTTTTTTAAGGTGCTGGTTTTCTCCGTCTATGGTAACACTGCCCTCTGGAGCGTCAAAAGTAAGCCCCTTTGCAGCCATGCGAACGTCCTCTACGTTAAAGGTTCCTGCCTTTTCGCATGCAGCCGCCCACAGATAAACCGCTATGTAGGCAGCTTCCATTGGGTCTCCTATTACCCTGTCTTCGCCGAAGCGTTTTTTAAAGCGGGAAACAAAAAGATGGTTGTGGAAGGATGATATTGTTTGCAGGTAGCTCCAGGAAACGTAATGCCCTTCAAGCAGATCCGAACCTATGTAGCTAACTTCGCTTTCCGAAACGGAAAAACTCATTACGGGGATTTTGTTTGCGCCAATGCCGGCAGCCTTTAACTGGGCAAAGAAGGCCTTGTTTGAGCTTCCGTTGAGTGTGTTCAATATTACGCTGGGTTTGGAAGCCTTTATCTGTTTTATTACGTCGCTAAAATCCTCGCATTCCATGTCCACGTAGCGTTCGCCCACGCACTTGCCCTTTATGTGGGAAAGGTAGGCCTTTACCATTTCGCCGGCTGTTCTGGGGAATACGTAGTCGGAGCCTACAAGGAAAACCCTTTTGCCAAAATTCCTTAGGCAGTAGTCTACGGCTGGAATAACCTGCTGGTTTGGGGCGGCACCCATGTACATGATGTTGGGGCTTGCTTCTAGGCCTTCGTACTGGAGCGGATACCAGAGCAGGCCAAAGATGTCCTCTTCTTCCACAACGGACTTTACTTCCTTGCGGGATGCGGATGTCCAGCAGCCAAATATGGTGGCAACCTTATCTTCCGTAAGCATTTTGCGCGCCAGTTCTGCAAAGCGTTGGGGTTTGCTTTCTCCGTCCAGCTGAACCACTTCTATTGTGTGGCCAAGAACTCCGCCTGAGGAATTTATTTCGTCTATGGCCATGCGTTCAATATCGCAGACAGGTATCTCGCTCTGGGCCATTGCACCGGTGAGCGAATAAAGCAGGCCGACTTTTACAGTAGGTTTTTCTTCCACCTTCTTGCAGCCGGAAAGAAGCAGCGCAAAAAGAGCGCCAACGGCAACTATCTTAGTTTTCATTCGTCTTCTCCCATAATAACGTCGTAGGTGGTCATAAGCCCCTTGCCCTTTATGTCGCATTCAATAGGACCTGAGAATTTTATGTCTGTGTCCTTGAGCCTTTCGTAAACCGCGGCGGAAACCCTTATTCCTCCAGGGGAACAGGCAGACTCCATGCGGCTTGCAACGTTGACGGTGTTGCCCCACACGTCGTAGATGAATTTGGTCTTTCCTATAACACCTGCGCTTACAGGCCCACGGTTAAGGCCTATCCTTATGTTGAATTTTATCTTTGCGCTAGCGTTGTAGTCCCTAAGGTCTTGGTACATGCCCTTGGCAAATTCCACCATGATGCGTGCGTGGTCTTCGTTAAGCGAAGGTAGGCCGCAACCTGCCATGTATGCGTCTCCGATAGTCTTTATCTTTTCTACGCCCATGCGCTTGGCCCTTTCGTCAAAGCGGCTAAAGAGGTCGTTCAGGGCGTATACAATTTCTGCGGCGGTGTGCTCGCTGGAAGTCTTGGTAAAGCTTACTATGTCGGAAAAAAGCATGGTAACGTCTGCAAAGCTTTCACCTATGGCGCGAACGCTGTCCTTGAGTTCCTTTGCAATCTTGTCGGGAAGGATTGCGTGCAGAAGCTGGTCGGACTTTTCCTTTTCCACGGCAAGCTCTTTTGTGCGCTCTTTTACAAGCCCTTCAAGCCTTATGTTTTCCAGGGTTACGGCCCTTTCCTTAAGGTAGAAAATGGTGATAACCGTTGCAAGGAAGAATACAGTGCAGACAATCCAGAACCATTCCGTCTGCCAGATGTAGGGCTTTTGCAAAAAGAGCATGGTCTCCGCCTTGTCGGACATGATTCCGTCTCCGTTTATTGCAGAAACCATGAATGTGTAGCGGCCAGGCTTTAGGTTGGTGTAAGAAACAGACCTTTCCGTGTTTGGGGTGGAAAAATCATCGTCAAAACCTGTCAGCTGGTGGGTGAACAAGATGCGCTCAGGTGCGTCAAAGCTAAGGCCGGTGTATTTTATGTCCACACGCTTTGTGCCGGGCTTAAGTTCAATAACATTGTCAAAATCCTTGTATTCAACGGTGTCTACCCTTAGGCTTTCTATGCAGACAAGAGGCTTTATTTGGCTGCCGCGAACCTTTACCGGATTGTAAACAGCAACACCATCCACCATTGGGAACCAGAGCATTCCGTCCCTGTCGCAAATGCTTACTGCGGTGGAAGTTGGGCCGTCGGAGTCAAGGCCGTCGCTCTTGCTGTAGTATTTTGGAACAATCACGTCGCTAACGCCTTTGGCAACTTCGCTAAGCTTACCGCTGGAAACGGAAGAAATGCCGTAGTTGCTCGTCATCCAGACATTGCCAGCCCTGTCTTGTAAAAGCTGGAAGACTGAATCCGTGCCAAGTCCCTGCTCTGACCTAATCACCTCAAATTTTTCCGGAAGCACGTCCTTTGAGCTGTCGTAGTCGGGGCACCTTGTTATGCCACTTCCAGAGCAAATCCAGTATGCGCCCATATTATCCTGCGAAATCTTAAATACAACGTTACCCGCAAGACCGTTATTTGTAGTTATCCAGCCAAAAAGCGTCTCGTCCCGCATAAGGTAGACACCGCCGCCGTCCGTGCCAATCCAGACAACGTCGTTGGGGTCGCGGTAGAGGCACATTACGTACTCGTTTTCAAGACCGTCCAGCTGCTTAAAATTCTTTATGCTACCGTCCTTGTGGATTATGCTAAGGCCGGTGGTAGTGCCAACATAAAGCTCACCCTGGGAACCTTCTATTGCAACCCTAACCTTGTTGCCGGCAAGACCTTCGTCCGTGCTCCAAGAGGTAATCTTTCCGCTTGCCTGATTGTAGCGTAACTGTCCGGGCTTTCTGTAGCAGCTTACCAGTATGTCACCGTTTTGTGCAGTGGCAACGTGGCGGATTCTTATGTCCTTGGTGTATTTGGTAAGGGCATTGGTCTCCTGCTTACCGTCTACATAGCAGAACAAGCCGGAATCAGTTCCAACCCATACCCTGCCGTCCTTTCCTTCCGCTATGGCATTGGAAGTTTCTCCAGTGCGGAACATCTTGAAGCGGCTGCGGGTCATTTTGCCTACACCGTTTCTGTCCGTGGCAATCCAGATGTTGCCTTCACGGTCAGAGATAATTCTGTTTATCTTAGCATTCTGAATTTCTGCCTTGTCACAGACATGGAATTTTCCCTCGCTGTAGACCACAAGACCGGATTCCGTACCAAACCAAACATTTCCGTCCTGAGCCTGAAAAATAGCAGTAACCGGAATGCTGTCCAGAATTGTTCCTGTGTGAACGGCAATAGCTTCTCCGTTTACAATCTTTACAAGGCCTGAATTGTCCGTGCCAACCCAAAAGTTTCCGTCCCTGTCCTGGCAAACGTCCGTAACCGCATAGTCGCCAAATTTATCCATGGAAGGAATTGTACGGAAAAGGCCGTCCTTAAAGACAAAAAGCCCCTTGTCGTTCTCCGTAGTAAGCCAAACACGGCCGTCCCTGTCGCAAATAAGCTGGGTGGAAATAACGCCCTTGGAAACCGTACCCGCCTCAAACTGGGGGTTAAAGAGGTGGCGACTCTTGGACATGTAGACAACGCCACCGGCAGTTCCTACCCACACGTTCTTGTCCTTGTCCTCCACAATCGCGCGAATTGAGTTGTTGGGTAGACCGTTCTGGGTGGTAAAAGTCATATTCAAATCCGGCTGCAAAAGCTGCACACCTTCGTCGTTGGAGCCTATCCAAAGGTTTCCTGAACTATCCTCCACAACAACGCGTACGGAAGCAAAAGTAAGCCCATTGTCCTTGCTGCGCCTCATAGTGGAAAAAGCCACTCCGTCAAAGCGCACGAGTCCTTCATAAGTACCTATATTAATAAAGCCGTCGCTGGTTTGCGCAATGTCAGTAGCCGTCGTTCCAGAAAGACCTCCAAAAGAAGTCCACTGCTGGTAAACGTAATTGTCAAAAAATGACGACTGAGACGCCAGCTGCATGCAAAAGGCAAAAGCCGCCGCTGCCAATACCAAGATTTTTTTCATAACTCTATTGTACTGCAATCGCAGGCTTTTTACAAAGATTTTTTTCTGAATTTCCTCTGAATTTTTCTTCTTTTTTTTGGCCAACATCCATGCCCCTTATGTGGCGCTTGCGGGGTCGCTTGAAACTTCATTGCGAGAACCGGCATTTGCCTCCATTACTATCACATTTTTTGCATAAAAAGTAGCGCCATGGAGGGCGCGCAGTTTTGTGCAGGGCAAGGTCGATTGGGCAAATATTGGCTAGAAAAATCCCTCTACATCGAGTATAATGAAATCGTAGGAGGATTTTATATGCCATACGAAGTACTGGAAAAACAAATTAGAGCATTACCGGAAGAAGCTCTTCAAGAACTAAGCCATTATGTTGGATATTTATTTTCTATTTACACTTCATCAAGCAAAAAAACTTCTATCTCGTCAAAAGTAAACGATTTTATGAAATCAAACCCAAATGCATTTGATGAATTTAAGCCTGTCCAAAATGCTGGATTAGAAACCATAAGGGAGCTTACAAAAAATGATTCGTGGTGAAATTTGGTGGGTAGATTTTGGCATTCCGTTTGGAAGCGAACCGGGCAGGCGAAGGCCATCCATCATCGTTCAAAGCGATGCTTTCAACCAAACAGATATGCACACAACTATAGTAATCCCTCTTACAACAAACATGAGGCTTGCAGATTTCCCTGGCAATATCGTCCTTTCAAGTTATGAAACAAAATTACCTAAAGATTCAGTCGCCGTTACACCTCAAATTACGGTAATAGACCGGGCTCGGCTGTTGGAAATGGTATCTGCGCTGTCTTATTCCACAATGCAGGAAATTGGTTCTAACATACGCTTACTTCTTGACCTTTAAGAAATCCGCAGTTTTGTGCAGGGCAAGGTCGATTGGGCAAATATTGGCTAGAAAAATCCCGCCAAAAGGGAACTTTTCGGGATTCCCTTAAACTTTCAACACTTCTTCCAAAGACAGAGAACAATAGTTTGCCACTTTTTCAGGGGGCATTTCTTAGGGTGTTTTTTGCAATTCCTTTACTTCTTCCAGCGGAATGGAACAGCACTTTGCTATCATTTCGGGAGCAATACCTTCTGCCAGGAACTTTTTTGCAGTCTCTATTGCTTTTTGACGCATGCCTTGTTCAAGCCCCCGCCTTTCTGCCGCAAGAAGGCCGCTTGTGTAGTCGCGTTTTTTCCCCTCGATTTGCCCCTGTATTACCCAGCGCCAGCCGTCATCGCTTATGTTTTTAAGAGTATCGCTTGCCTTCATTATGCCGTCCTCCGACTCCACAATTGCCCTTATCAAATCCTGACTTCCAGGATTGTCCGCTTCCTTTAAGAATTTACACCATTTGAGCAAGCTTGGCAAGTTTTTTACATCATCTGAACTTACCACTTTTGGAAGCTTGGGCAGCTCCATAAAGATTACGTTCAGCC
>ODAI012062883.1_pt1 | contig 27743 bp, 42 predicted proteins | sample 1539321 | NCBI WGS metagenome assembly ODAI01 (sample SAMN02144231, study PRJEB22623) | gut metagenome | biome: sheep rumen | host: Ovis aries | place: New Zealand
AAATTATATTTATAATAATCCTATTCTCCTAAAGATTTTAGCTACTAAAATATTAAAGATTTCTAATTATTTTTAAGAAGATCTCCAAATAATGTAGTCAATCTTTCCGAGCCATATCTATTTTTATTAACAATTAAATTATAAAGAACAAACCAATCAGTTAATGAATGTCCAGAATATTCATATTTAGATAATTCTTTTAATCCTCTTATGAAATCCTAATATTTAAGATACAATTCTGGAGAATCATCTTTTCTAAGCATATCGATATTAGCTTTATATGTAGGAACTCCTTGATATTCTGTTTGAATTAAATTCTATATAAAATAATTGTTTTTAATACTTTCTACATTTTTAAGCATTGGAATTATATAATTTTCAAATACATATTTAAACGCTGATGGATTTTTAGCTACTCTTAAAGTTTTAGGAGAATTTATTTTTTCTAATTTCATTTTCTAATCTATAGTAGACCATCCTTCTTGAAGTGGTAATCTGTAGTCTAATCTAGAAATAAAATCATCAATTAAAACTTCATCTATAGCTTTTAATAACTAATCTTCATACCCATTTGGTAAAAATCTATATTTACTTCTAAGTTCTTTCTAAAATTTATTATATAATATACTTTTTAAACTAAGATTTTCATCCACAGTATTTACTACATTGGCTATTCTAAACATACTTTTAAAATGCGGAATATGGTCAACTAAATAAAAAATATTAATAGAAGTTTTTAATTTATTATAATAATCACTGACTAAATTTCTATAAGACTATTCGCTTAGCCATCTATCAACATTAAATCCGTTTAATATTATATCTGAATATTTAGTTATTTCAGATTCATCAAAAACTTTCTGTTTTGAATCTAACTTTCTTTCATTTCCTTCTTGATAAATCTTTTTTTCAGCATCAGACATAATCTTTGATATAAAGTTTTTAAATTTAACTAATTCTTCTTTAGTTGTTTTTACTCCTTGATTAATTCCTAGCAATCTACCTAAAGAACTAAATTCATTAGCTCCTTGTAATACTTTTTCAAAATCCAAAGTATCTTTATAAAAATCTTCATTAAATTCTTTATTTAACCTCTCTCTAAATACTCCTACTAAATTATTATTTCCATTTTTTAAATGTAAATTAGATAATTTTGCAGCTTTTTCCTCATCAGAAATATTAGAATTATAGATATTATTATAAGCTTTAATAAATTCTATCACATTTTCAACAGTAGACTTATGTCCTAAGAATATATTATTATTAGATAAATCTTCTATAAAAGAAACAGCAGGACTTGTCATAAATCTAACAATATCTTTAACATCAAATCCTAAAGTAGCTAAATACAAATGACATTTAGCCATTTTATTTCCAGAATTTATTACTGCTAAAATAAGCTCTTTAGCATTATCAGTTGCTGCGGATATATATTGTGATGTAATAATATCAGGAGCTATTCTGATAGATAATCTTAATTTATCTGCAACTTCTTGTAAATTTATATTTGGAAGAATCTAAATTCTTTTGGATACGGGAACATTTTTAGTTATCTTTGTTCCGTCTGGTTGTTCTTCCTAAATATTTTCTCTAGCAATTCTATCGAAAGTTAAATCAAAAGTAACATAATCTCTATCCCCATTTTGAATACTTTCAATGGTCTAGAATCTCCACATAAATTGTCCTTTTTGTCCATTAGCTGTAATACCTGTAACTTGTTTACCAGTCATATTTTGATACTACATTTCTAAAACTGTTGCAGGATTGTATAAATTTAAATCGTTAGCGGCTTGCTATTTAGGAGTTCCTTCTTTTGCAGCATTGAGTTCATCTAAGTCAATTGGAGTATAAGCAGATAATATATTTCCTGTTTTTTGTATTAGTCTCTGAATATTAGAGGAAACAAAATTTTTTAATATTTTCTCTTCATTAGCTACGGAAATTATTGTAGACTCATGAGTATTAATTTCTTTTAATATTCTTTCAGGAATATTTAATTCAGTTTTATTCTATTTGTTTAATATTCTAAGAATTTTTCCCAAAGCTATTAATTCACGTGCTCTATTTCCGTTAGCATTATCATATTCGGAAGTATCAATAAATAATCCATCCTGCGAATATGTATATGTTCTACCAGTAGGCATCGGAAGAGTTTCACTAGCTTCTATATTCTCTAAAGAATCTAAATTAAATAAGTTTGACCATCCTAAGTATCTTCCATTATCATCCATTTCAAGTCCCATCATATAAGACTTATCAATATCAAGGTCAGAACCTTGCAAAAACATTTGAAAATGACTAACAGCTGCTACATTTGAATTAGGACCAGTAAATGCTATTGTTTCCATCTACATAAAAGATTGTAGTGATTGAGCTGGAATTCTTGACGAAACTACATACAAAGATTTTAAGAAAGAATTATATCTTTCAGTAGCTTGTTTCTCTATAAATTCGTTAATGTGAGTTGATAATCTTGTTTGCTAGTTTCTAGCCCATAAAGAATCATAAAGTTTAATTTGATCTTCATTAAAACTTTTTCTATTCCTTCTTAAAATAGTGAATATATCATCTCCATCAGATATTTTTAAGTTGAAAGTTTTTAATTCCTAATGAGTAGGCATTTTTCCAGAATTAAGATATATTAAATCTTTTTCTATATTCAATCCTTTTAAAACATTATTATTTATAGATTTATATAAATCTCCAACTAAAGTTCCATTATAATCTTCTTCTAGTTTTTTATAAACTTCTATGACATCCTATATTTTATTTTTTCTTAAAACATCAGATGGCTATATAAACAAATAAGAATCAGACTTAAAAATATCTGTTACTATTTTTCCAATAGAATCTTCTGGTAAACTTACTTCTTTTAGAGCTTCTTTATTTATATTATACTTTATAAAACGTTTTCCATTAGTCGGAGAAATATAAGATTTTGTTAAAAATTCAACATATTTTAAAATTTTCTTATCCCGAGCAGAATAATATAAATTAGAATCATTTACAATTTCCCCATCTTTATTTAAAATAACTTCTCTAGTAGAATCATATTTATACTGATCTGATACATCTAAATAACGTCCAATTTCAAATAATTTTCTATTATCTTCCGACATTATATAGACTCGCTTTACTACTTTTCCTTCATTTATATCTTCAATTCTTTTTAAAGAAGGTTTCCATTTAATCTATTTGGAAGTATATAAATTAGAAACATTTGTACTATCTATTGATATATATACATTATTATTATTATTTAAATTTCTCAACTAAAAATCAAAATCATACTAATCTCCTCTGAAAGGATTATATTTATCAAATTGATTTTTGAAATAATTAATTCCTTGTTCTTTTACTGTATTTAAAGAATCTCCTTCTTTAATTCCAAATAATGAACGATATCCGTAAGATTGAATATTTTGGGCAGCTTTTTTAGTAATATTAGTTATAATATAGTTAGTTCCGTCTTCTTGTTCGTATATTCCTTCATCAAGTTTTGTTAAAAATCTTGAAAGTCTTTTTCTAATATCCTAAGTAGTTTTAATTGCAGCTGCTTTAATTATTTCATTTTTAGAGTTTTGATCCTGTAAAGCTTTAAATAATTTTCTATAAATCCAAGTATTAAATATATTAATATTATGGGTATTAATTCCATCAGAGTAAGTAAAATTAACTCTCATTGGAGCTAAGTCTTTTGGTTTTCTATTATTTCTAATTATAGATTTAATACTAGTAGCTACTACATTAATTTTTTTATCTCTTATATAATTAAGAGGATTTTCAGTAAAAGAATAATATTTTTGTAAAGAGTCCAATAAAATTGGTTTACTAGTAAATTCTTCGTCTCCTACTTTATACTATACTTCAACCCATTCTCCAGGATTAATATCACTTAAAATAGAAGACCAGTCTTCAACTATTCCCTAACTTTCATCATATATTAAATCATTTTTAATATTATGCTAGAGATATAAATCAACAACTTCTCTATTAAATTTTTCAATGTCGTTTCCTTCCTAAATAGGAGTTATTTCAGAATTTTGGAAACCTTTTAGTCCATTATTCCAGCTTATTGCTTTTTTTAGTAAATCTTCTCCAGTTAAGTAAGTAGTAGTTCCATCTAAAGTTTTAGTTTCCCAAGTCTAATAAATTCCATAAGAAGGAATCATAACTTGTCCTGTTCCAGGATATTTTCTTTTTATAGACTTACTGTTTAAAACCGAAGAAAGTGTTGAAAGTATAGTACTATAAATATTAGCATCACTAAAAGGAATCTTAAATTTATCATATAAATGATTTTCAGATAAATTAAATTGCTAAGATATTAAATTAATAATCGGCTTAGCTAATCCCGCATCATTACTTCTAATATTATTAATAATGATTCTTCCGACAGTATCATATATTTTATCAAATTTCTAGTTTAGAACATTCTAAATTTTTATAGAAACCTAATCTTTAGGATTACTCCATATAAAATCTCTAATATCTTCTGATGTTAAATTTTCTTTTTTAAGAATATTTTTTATATGTTGTAAGCTATTAGCATCAATAGAAGAAGGTTGTAAAGACTTTAGATATTCTTCAGTTACAGCTATTTCAATTTCAGAAGCTTTTATAGTTTGTCTGCCTAAAGCTTTATATATTTCAGATACTTCGTCATGATATAATCCTGTAGCATCTAATGAAGAAATAACCTAAGACATTTCTGTTACTTCTGCTTTATCAGCGTTATGGTCTGCATCCAACTATATTCCATATTTAGTTGTGTCAAATTCTGTATATCTCAAATCATCATTATTATAATATACATCACTAGAATTTATATTAGATGCTCCATTTTTAATTGCAGACTAATTAATTACAACATTAATTAACTATTTTTTAAGAGGCTAATCATAATATGTCTAATTTACTGCAATATCACGCAATCTTTTACTTCCATTAGATACCTATTCTCTAGCTTTTCTATAATTTTCATTCTAATAAGTAACATTGTTCATAAATGCTACTACTACCTAATTAGAACTTTCATCATATACAAACTATCCGTCTATCATGGATTCACAATTAATTCCTCCAAAAATTGTATGAAGCTCATATAAGGAATCTACAGTATGTAATCCAGGAGTTAAATTTGCACTATTTAAAACGAAATGTTCACCAGTATCATTAAACGCATGATATTTAATTACAGTAGAATTAGCAATAGGTATTCCAAAATTATTTACTCTTTGTTCTTTAGTCCAATAAACTCCGTTTTCTACACCAAAATCTAATATTTCATAGTGATTTTCTCCAAATTTATAAAATAATCTATTATCTCTAAGTATATGAGTTTTGAACGAATTATCAGTCCAACCTGTTACATCCCAATGTGTTAAATCTATTTTACCATGCCATTTAAAATTGGTCATTTTTTTAAATAAATTATACATATTAATAGATGCTCCTCGTGCACTATTACGCATAATTTCATTAGTAATAGTATTAGAAGCATATTTTACAAGTCTTCTAGATCCAGTTTTATGGTCATCTATATCCCAAAGAGGTTTTTTAACTAATCCTGTTTCACTATCGGTTAAAGACTTATTTTCAAGAATTGAAGTAAAGGGATCGACCCAAGCAGAACCATCATGAGCGTCAATAGTTTTGGATTTTTTATATCCGTAATTCCCGTTATAATCATTTACTTCTGCTTGAATATCTCTGATTACTGATACTTTATATTTATTAGCTATTCCGTCAATTCTGTTCTAATCAAATAATCTCATTGTTCCTGGAATAGGTACAGTTCTTTTAAATTGAGCTAAATGTTCTGCACTTAATATATTTCGTAATACAGGTTCTAATTTAGAATTTAAAGATTTTGCGTAAATATTTGCTGAATTTTGTTTAATTGCATTAAAAACATCACTTAATGTAATCTAAGAATTATCAGTTAATCCTAATGTATTAATAACAAACTATTTTTCATCAGAAGTCATATTTGCTACAAATTTTGTAGAAGTATTACCTAAAGTTTTTAATTTGTGTACTAATTCATTTCCGGAAAAATGTAATTTAGCATTATTATCTATAAGATTGTGCATATAAAAATATTTTTCTAGAATAGGATTAAGTATTATTCTATCACCTCTTCCTAAAGTAATCTAATTTCCAGTAGTTATATCAGTAACTGAACCATTAGATTTAATTAATTTAGCTAAAATTAATAAATCCTTTTTATTAAACCAAACATTTGGATCTTCTCCAGAATCTTTTATATTTTTGGATAAAGAATCTTTAATATCTTTTACAGGAAAGATAACATATTTACCAAGTAATTGATTTAAAAAATTTAGTTTTTCTTTTTCTAAAAAATTATGTAAATTGTTTACAGAAGAATATACCTAATTAGATAGAAATCCTAATAATTCATTAGTAGATAATATTCCGGGTCTATAATGTAAATCTTCGAATACTTCTACATTATGTTTATAGGCTCTATCAATAAATTCTTCTTGAGCTAATTTAACAGCTTCATTATACTTTCTGATTCCGTCGCTATATTTATCTTTTAAATTATTAAATTCCTAATCAGCTCTAACAAATACTCTTTGTGCTAAATTCATATATCTATTATGAAGCACCTGTTTATCTATATTAGTAAGATTATTTAATTGCTATAATTCTTGTTCAAATTCAGATAATTCAAATATTTTAATATAATCTTTGGCTATATTAAAATATAAAGAATTATAATATTTACCTATAGTATCAAGCATTTTCTATTCGAAATCTCCTGACGATAATGTAAATATGTTATCTGTTTTTAAAATAGATTTTAAGTTTACTAGTATATTAAGGAATTTAGTTTTATCCGAATATGTAACAGGCTAACTTAACCATTTTTTAGATTTGTTAGATAGGTTTATAAACTTATTAAATATCGCATGATAAAATAGTTCAGAAGCGGTAAAATTAGATACTTGTTTTGAAGATCCATCAGGCATTTTTATCTCAGAATCTATCACTACTGTTTGTATAGCATCAGCTTGTTCGTGAAATAATAAAAAAGATATAGGAGCTCTCTCTAATTCATTTTTAGAACCTTGTTGCTAAAGTTCTACACCTCTCTAAAAAGAAAAATCATCCTATTTTAATAACTCATCTTTAAAATCAGTATATGCTACAGAAGCGTTTGGAACAGAATCATTATTATAATTTTTGATTGTAGATTTATTATTATCTCCGTTTATAATAGTTCTTGCCTCCGCCATTGAATTAAGTAATCCTTTTTGCCCGTTTCCAAACGATATTCCGATTAAATAATTTCCTGCTTCGCCTTCTGCCATTAGCTTTTTAGCATCTGTTTTAGTTTTTTTATCCAGATGTTTTAGTTCATCATTTAGTATATAATCTGATTTTGCTAGCCATTTTGCTAAGTCTCTAGAAGATAATGTTGTATCTTCCTCTCTAGCTTCTCTAAACATATTATTTATAGTTCTAGAAGCCATAAAATGTGCAGATTCAAGAATACCTAGTGTTAAAGCTCTGTTATCTAAATCATATAAAATCCTAAATTCTTGTAATCCTAACTCACTAGAACTATAACTTGTTCCGAATAGATTATCAAATAATCTTAAAGTTTGAATAAATTCTAAATTTTTTCCTTCTAAATTATTATTTATTAAAACTCTTCTTTTACTAGGATACATAATATCCTAAAGTTGCTATTTAAAATAATCATTAAAATCGATTTTTAATCCATTAAAATAGATTGTAAAATTTTCAGGTTTGTCATAAATTCCGTGTATTCCAGTAACATTTCCTTCATTTGGAACAATTTTTATAAAATTCTTTCCAATTTTAAAAGATGGTTTTTGACTAAGTACAAAGTCAACACTATTTTCTACTTCCTGATTTTCAGAAATAACATTTCTATTTATAGCAGTTCTAATCTAAAATAGTGTCTATTTTTTAGGATATTTAGGTTTTTCATATAATTTCCATTCTTTATCACTCTAATCATATTCACAAACCATATAATTTAAATCAGAAGTAGAATTCAATGTTCCAAATATAGCATTTGTAATAAAATAATTATCGGTAATTCCGTTTGTTTTTATAGAATCTCGTTCTATGTAATATACTCCGTTTTTTGAATTAAATATATAATCATAAACAGAAATATAATTATTCCAATCATTATCAGTAATTCTATGATTTTCAAGCGATTTATTTAATATATTATATTTTGTAGTTCCATCACCTTTTAAATATTTTTCATCTGCATCTTTTATATATTCTAATGCAATTTTCCAAGCTTCTACTTGATTATTTTTTAACATTCTTTTAGCTCTAGCTAAATCTCCAGAATTTGTATTAATATTTTGTAATAGATTTTTTAATTTTAAAAATGAAATAATAAAATCCTATTTTGATAAAGTTCCATATTTATTTCTAACTGGAATACTTTCAATAGCCATTACAGAAAAATTACCCATTTCTGCAATTCCATCACTTACTTCTGAATGCCATCCGCTTTTTAAATTAATATTTTTTCTATTTATAAAATATTTATATATAGGCTTACCTGTTTTATCATAACTAATAGGAGAAGTTTTATCTTTATCTATATAAATATATTTTGGTAAAGTATCTCCGAGCAATTCGTTGAACTAAGTAATTCCAATAAAAGCACTTACAGCATTTAAAAGTGAATTATTAGTATCTTGACCTAAAATTCTGTTATGAAAATCAATTTCTAATTGATCTTGATATGCAGGATTATTTAATACATTATTATAAAAAGTATTTAATATTTTTATATATCCTGGATTTATTTTATACTAATTATTACTTTCTTTATTCTATACAAACATATTAGATATATCGGAAGGTAATTCAATATTGTTTTCTTTCATATATCCAATTACCTACTAATATAACTAATTCTAAAATTCGACTATAGACTAATTCAAAGTAGCTGTATCATATACTATTCTACTTTTATCTATTGTTTCGTCTATGTGAATAATAGTTTTATTTTTCAAAGCTCTTTTAAATTCCTATAAAAAATGTGATTTTATAGCGTAAGACTCTCCAAAGAACTAATCTAATACATCTTGTAAAGTTAATGCAGACTACTCCTTTACAGATATTGTTGTAATAGTAGTATTGTTAGCTTCATTAGAATCATCTTCTAGAGTATCAATATTACTTATAAAATAATAATCTTTTAATTTACTAACTAACTCATCTTCTTTAAAAGATATTCCTTGTGACTTAAGATTCTCAACTATTTTATTTATAAAATTATCTATACTTTTTTCAAAATCTTCGGGAAAAAGAGATAAACTTTTAGATAGAGAAAATTCGGTTATACCTGTATTATCTCTTTTATATTTTTCCGTAATTATTTTTATTAAATCATCAATAGAAGGTTCAGAGTCCTTTATTGAGACTCTGACCTCCTAATTTGAATAATTACCAATTATACATTTACTCATAAAATACAATCAGGACTATTAATTATTTGATCTAAAATATCATTAAGATCTTCATTAGAAGAATTATTTTTAACCTACTCTAGAGTATTAATTAAATTATCTATAGTATATTCATCATTAAAATTAAATCCTTCTAAAGCTTGTTTGAATATTTCAGCTTCATTACCAAAAGCTTGAGATTCTATAAAATTAAGTACACCCTATAAAGAGTATGTACCATTATTTTGAACTATCTACTCTTTAAAATCTAATTCATTATTTACATACTATATAGAATGTTTAATTCCATCTATATTAATATATTTATTGTCTTCTAAAATAAATTCTATATTTTTTCCTTTTAATTTAGGATGTTCTGAAACTTTATAAAATTTTAGATTTCCATTTTCAAATGATATTTTATAAATAGCGTTTTTAAAATTATCTATATCAGTAGTATCGTTGTTATTTATAATATGACTAATAACATTACTTAAAATATTATTAGTTTTATTTATTATTTCTTCAATAGATTCGCATTCTTCTAGAACTTGACGACTAATCAATCCAGTATTTACTAACTAATCAAGTATTGGATTTTGCTCTTCTTCACTAACAAATTTTTTTTCTTCTTTCTTATTAACTTTATTTCTAGCTAAAAAGAATACTTTTGGAGAAGTTGGAACACTATCAGTATAATAAAATTTTCCGCTAATAATTATAGGTCTATATTTTTCTCCATTTGTTTCCATGCGTTTACCTAAAATCGGGTCAACAAAAAATCCATGTCCAAATAATGCAAATTTAGCATATTTAGGATTAGCATCAAAACTATTTGCTTCTCCAGTATAAGTAGAACCATGAAACGCAAGATTAAACATATTAATTAATCTTCTATCTCTTACATAATTAGGGTCCCGAGTTTTAGTAGATGGATCGGTAGCTCCCTTAAATACTCCAGGAATTAAATCTGCTGTAGAATCAGTACTAATTAAATCTCCAAGTCCTCCGTCTAATATTTTTAAATAGTCTACAAATTCTTCTTCTCCAGAAGTTGTTTGTAATTTAATTGCGTATTTATTTTTCTCATTGCTGTTATAATCTTTCATAACAGCATTTTTATCAGACATTTTAGTAGTTTCTTGAAGATTTTTAGTAATTTCTGTAATAATAAGAGGAATTCCTTTTAATAAGTCAGCTTTATTTATATTTACTTGAACAGTTTCTCCGTTACTTTCTACTTTTAATAAAACTTTAGCATTTCTAGCTTTCCTTACCCAATTCTTTTCTTGTTGAGTCCATTCAGCTTCTGTTTTCTTGTAAGATATTAATTCATTAACTCCTATACCTGTACTTGTTATATTAGGAATAATTTTATCAAGAACGTATTTAAATACATTTTCTATAGTAGTTAAATACTATATTGCTAATTCTGGATTAAGATAAACTCCATAATCATCAGAGTTAATTTTTCTGACATAAGCTCCGTTTTCTTGATTCCATCCTAGTTTTATCGGACTCTTAATATTATCATTAAAACGTCTAAATTCAAAAATCTAATCTTTTGTTAAATTTTCCTAAATTTCTGATTCGTTAGAATTTAGCCAATCTTCAAACTATTGACTTGTTAAATTAGTATGACTAGAATCTTGATTTTTCCATTCTGTATTAGCAAGTTGATATAATCTGTCTTCTTCTTTAGCTATTTTAGTTAGTTCATCAAGATTTTTATATTTTTCTTTAAGAGGATTAACTAATGAATATAAATTAGCTCTCCAATTCCATAATGCTGTATACATTCTAACTCCCATAGGAATTAAATCAAACGGAAAAGTAAATCTTTCATTTTTCATTGATACAACATTATAACTACTTTTATATTTAGAATTGAACAAACTTTCAAAACTAACTCCAGCAGAACTCAGAAAAATTTTTCTGACTCTGACGGGTCTAGTTAAATCTTTCTACTACGCTTCGTATTCATCTAATAATTCATCAGGATTTAATCTTTTTAAAGAACTAACTAATATAAATGGTTTTCCAATATTTTTTGGAGTAGTATCTGAATCACCAGCCATTTGAGTATAAATAGGACTTTTGACATAATATTTTGTAACTAAGTTAAAAAATGAGTCTGTACTATTTACCTCTTCTAAACGCATAAAATCCGGAACTGTTATAATTTCATCAGTTTCTGGATTTATAAAAGTATGCTTAATTCTTCTTAGTCCATTAAATCCTTCAAAATATGGAGCATCTATTTCTTGTTCGGTTTCTATATTATGTAGCCATAATCTATAATTAGAAATTTCTTTATCAAGATTTTTTAATATTTCCGGAGCTTTAGGATCTTTAGAACGTTTTAACTAGTCTTCAATAATTTCTTTGTGCATATTATCAGGATCTGCACAAAATCCTAAAGTAATGATTAAATCCTCTGTTCCATTATTTATCCTCATTTGAAGAGTATAAATAGTAGAATTTACAGGAAGTTTCTAATTCTATTCTATTGTAACAAATCTATGAATTGATGGATCGTAGGTTTCTTTTACAATAAAATATCTAGCATTTTTTAAATTTTCTTCACTGCCAATTCTAATACGAGCTTCTTGAGGTAAATTTTCAAACCCATCGTTATTTAAGATATTACTCTTTAAATCCATGAAAAGATCAACTAACTAATCTTTTTCGTTTGGATCTTTTGTATTATTGTCCAAGAATATTCCAATATCACGACGACTTCCTGCTACCCAGGTTCCATCATCTAATCTAGGAACTCCTAATAAGTTAAAATTAGTATATGTATGTATAGGAAGGTTATTTTCCTAAATTTCTTCTGGAATTGGAAGTTCTTCAGTTTTTTTCTCTTCTTCTCTACGAGATTCTTTTTCATCTAAGGGTTTGTTAAGAACATTATCAATTCCAGGTTTTACTTCAATAGTTTTTTTAGGATCGGGAGTTTCTTTTTCTTCTTCTGTAATTTCTGCTTCTGGATTTAATTTTAAATCTTCTAAACGCTTTAATTCCATATCTATAAACTATTTAATAGATTCTGAATTAAATTGTACTACATCAGTAGAATAAGACTATTCGTCAGAATTTCCAATTATATTTGTTAAACCATTATCAATTATTAAAGCTCCTTTTTTACTTCTAGTAATAATCGTGTATAACTTTCTCATAAAGTCTAATACATCGAATGTATCATTTTTATCAAATTTAGTTATATCTACATTAGAAATAACATAATCAGCTTCTTTACCCTGTACAGCATCTAAAGAATAGGCTTTTACTTCTCCATCTATAGATTTTAATTTTCCAGCTTCTTTTAATTTTTTAAATGTTTCATCAGTTTCTTCACCTATATATAAAGTACTATTGTTTTCTAATTTAGAAATTTGTTCGTCAGTTATGGAATCTATAATCTAATCTCCAGTAACATTCTAAGAATAATATCTAAGTCTTAAATTTTTAAAATCGCCGTTTAATAAAGCTTGTGCAACTGCCTTACTTTCTTCTAATTTATCAGTATTTCTAAGTCTATCTTCTAATTCACTTAATATCTTCTAATTCTAATATTTCCAAATATTTCCGTCTCTTAAAGAAATAGATAATTTGGGAGTTCTTAATGCTATTAAATTTTCTCTTGATATATTATATCCAATAGTACTATCTCCATTCTAGTTTTCATCTCCTGTAAATAACAGAGAAACTCCATTTTCTTTAGCCCATCTTCCAATAGCTTGAATTTCAGCGTTAGAAAATAAAGTAATTTCGTCAATTACTAACTACTTTGGAGCACCTGGAGTTTTATTAAATGTTACTTTAGACAAATCAAATACATCACCAGAATTGTTTATTTTTAAAGTTAATAATTTAGCTTTTTTAGGATTCTACTAATCAGAATAAAATTCAGCATACTAATCTCCGAGAATGAATTTCATTAATTCTTCTTTAGATTTAGGCACAAGATCTTTTCCTAATTTACTAAGAGATTTGATTTGTTCATTAGTCGGACCTGAAATCCAAGCGCCTTCAGTCATAACTGCTTTAGCTACTACAGAAGTTTTTCCGCTTCCACCAATACCAGTAATTATAGTTGTGTTATATAATACTGGAGATTTAGAACCTGTCCATTCTTTAAATAAATCAAGCATATTATTAATAAAATCCATATTATTCTCTTGAGCTTTCTTTATTCTTATAGCGTGTTTTTGCATTGAAAGCGGAGCAATTTTTTCATTATTTTTAATAAATTCTTTGTAGTCTGTATAGAAATTATCGGGATTATACCCCATGGAAGATATAATGTATACAAATTTATCGTAATCAGTTAAATCTTTAAGATTTAAATCTAAATTAGATATTTTCTAAGTAATAGCCATCGAAGGATTTATGATTTTAGTAATGACACTAAATATATCCTTCATTGAAGTTCCGTTTCTTAATGCTTTTTGAGTATTTTTATAAAGACATCTTTCGTACTCTAAAACATTTTCGAAAGAATTTCCTTTATCAACAAATCCATCAAGTAAATTAGCTCCATCAGGAAGTTCGAAATGAGGAAGATTTTTTCTAAAGAAACTTTCTTTTATTTGCTCAAACTTAGCATCAAACTCAGTAAACATTTTTACTTTATTTACTTGATTGTTTTTAGCTCTATTAATCCAAACATTAATTTCTTTTTGATAACTATCTAAACTCTATAAATATACTTGTGCTATATCTTCATCAAGTTCAACTAATTCTTTAAAATCTTCTTTAACCTCTTTTCTATGTGTCCTTAGCCATTCATTAATAGTTTTATTGTAAGGTAACGGATTATTATATCCGTCTACATCAGACGATGCTATGACTACTGCTTTAGCTAACTATATATATTTACTAGCTTCTTCGAGAGCTTTTATCTAATCATCATTTAACTAAAAATCAGAAATAGAACTGAGTTCATCATAAGTTTCATATATAGTTTGTAAAGTACTTTCTATATCAGAAAAATCTTGTCCTAAATTTTGGACTAACGATTTAACTAATTTTACAGTAGGATTAAGTTCAAAAGAAAGTTTCTATTTTAAAGGTTCTAACTAAGAATAAAATCCATCTCTTTTTATATTATCTATAATTTGATTAAACTCTTTCTATCTACCATCCTATTCTCTTTTAATATTATCATTTAATACATCCTCGTTATATGCTAAAGCTCTATCCTTTGGAACTAGTTCTTCGATTCTATTTTTTAATTTTTGTAAAGTTTCTGTATCAGAAACTTTCTATCCTATAGATATTCCTAGCTCAGGATAATTACTTTCTGAATATATAGCTTCGTCCTTTTCGTCTATGACTCTAGTTGCATTTACAAAATCTACTAAATAAGAACTTTCATCAAAATTAACTCCCTCCCCTATAAGATCAGATACTGCTAAATCTCTATCAAAACTTGTGAGATAATCTATTACTGTATTAAAAGTAGCAACATTATTTTCATTCCATATTTTTGGATTTTTTACACTCATTCCAGACTCAATCTAAGCTTTCTATTCTTGAATCATTTGAGATTCAATTTTTTTACTTATTTGATTCCAAACTAAATCAGCATTAGACAAATCTTCTTTTAAACCTTTTATAATAGGTGCTATATCTTGTAACTAAGGCAAAAATTCATTAAAATTAAATTTAATTATATCTTTAGTCCTTTGTCCTAGCTAACTCATTAAAAAACGAAATGTATTCTAATCAATTACAGATGTTGCAGAATTTATCTCATTTAATATTTGTTGATTTTCTCTATCAAGTTGCTATTTTAATAACTAATTTCTTCTTTGTTGTCTTAAAGTAAAATCAGAATCAGATTCTCCGTCATATTTTTTATTACGATGTTCAAACTCATCTTCTGATTCTTCTATAGAAGATTTTGTAAATATTGGAATATTAATATCCTCTAACTGAGACTAATCTCCTGTAGAACTTTTAGTATATATAGATAAATTTAATTGTTCTTTATCACGCTTAGATAATTCTCTATTTAAATTATCTATTTGTTCATAAACATATTTATCGAGTTTATTATCAGAAGAATTAGCTAGCACCTAAGTATATTTATCAACTTGAATATCTAATTCTTCATCAGTCATAGTTTTAAAATTAGGACTTCTTCTTTTGATTGTTCTTTCTCCAGTTTTTTCAAATCCTAAGTTTCTAAATCTATTTAATCCGCTAATTCCACCTTGTGAAATAGCTCCATAGGTAGAAAGATGGTCTCCTTCTGGAATTAATAATGCGGCAGCCTGAAATAAACGTTGTTTCTATTTTTCATTTAAAGCTCCTCTTTCGGTTTTAAAATGGATACTCCAAAAGTTATCTTCCTAATCTTTTACTAATTCAAAAGTATTATGTGGATCTTCGTTAAGATATATTTGTCTAGCTTTATTAGATTTAGTTGGATCGGATTCCCAAGGTTTATCATATTCTGGAGTAATTACTACTCCTAATTCTTTTAAAAGAGAATCTTTTTCTTCTTGAGTTAAACTTCTTAGTCTTACATTTCCATCATCCCATTTAAATTTATATTGTATGAGTTTATCCTATATTTCTTTCCATTTAGAAATATCTTCCTTAGATATTTTATCCATTGTAGAAAACATATTAGATTCAGTTTTATCAAATAACTCAAACGCTGAAGTTAAATCAAGATTGCGTGAATTTTTCTTATATTCTTCCCAATCTTTTTTAGCTTGTTCTTGTTCTGACTAAGTTAAATCCTAAGGATTTTTCTAATAAACTAATCTAACATATCTATTATAATTAATTGGTAATAACAAACCACTAATGTTAGGATTCATTGCAAATAAAGATTTTCTTAGATAATATCTAGAACCTTCATTGTGAAATTCTTCTTTTCTTTGTAATAATTCTTGTTGTCTATCTGTTAAATCTTTTAATTGTTTTTGATATTCTTCATTATTTCTTTTTTCTAAATCACTATTTTTTTCATTCAAATCATTTATTTTCTACTAATTATCATAAATATCCTAAACAATTCTTTGAAATTCTTTAAAATATCCTGACATATATGTAGCTTCTTTTAATGACTCACTATCTTCAAGATTCATTAATTTTTCATCTGACAATAACATTCTTTCAAATAATTTATCATCAGATAAATTTAATTGATTTCCATTTATAATATTATCCATCTATAGAATAGACTATCTCATTGATTTCCATACAAAATCATTCTAAGATTCTTCGTTTTTATTAACAGATAAAAAAGTTTTCTCTTTAGTTTCAGGATTTTCAGATACATTCATTGATAAATTTTTATCACCTAATTCTCCTTTATCATGCATTTTATCGAGTTCTTCTAAAAGAGAAGAAGTTTCTCCATTTCTAACGTAATATAAAAACTCGTCTCTAGAATTTTTATCAGATTTTGATTTTGGATGTTTAATTGCGTCAATACCATAAAACATTCCTCCACCAATTGCTCCACCTAAAAGTGACATCAAGTATCTATCTCCAGCATTGTCCCAAGCTCCTATATCTTTTTGAGAAGCCCATCCAAACTAATGTGCTAACTAGTATCCGGATTTAACTAAATCGGTTACTAATTCTTCAGAAACTTCTTCTAAACCTTCTCCTATAGACTTTCCAAAAAAACCTAGTGTTTGCTCTTTTATCCCTGTATGATAGTCTTTTAAAAATTTTTTAGCAGAATCAATTCCTTTCTAAAAGAAATTTAATGATAATTCTTTAGATTCCGGATTTTTAGCTAAACTAGCTATAATAGGATTTACTTCTTTATCTCTGAAATCTCGAAATGCTTGTCTAAATATTTTAGATTGTTCTTTATCATTAAAAAACATTTCTCCTAATCCAAGATATTTGTCAACCAAAAACATACCAACAGTACTTCCAAAAGCAACAGCGGCAGCTTCTCTCTTAGTAGCACCATGTTCTAACGCTGATTCATAAGCATCAGTATTAGAAATAATAGCCATATAAGCTAAAGATAAGTCTTGTCCAAGTTTAAGTCTACTTTCAAAAGCTCTTCTAGCAGACGGCATATATTTATTTATAGCTGTCTATCCAACTAATGTATTCATCCATTTATCATTCTGCAACATAGAAGATAAATCTTCCGCTTTTTCTATACCTATATAGCGTAAACCTTGATTAGACTATATCACACCTTTATCAATATTAGATAATATATTTTTTGATTGTTTTTCATATTCAAAAGCTGCTTTTGATTTAACAGCATTCATAATGTCTTTTCCATTGTTTCCAAGTCTGCTAATACTTTCTGCAATAGCTCTCTACTAACCCCATTGTAAAGCAACATCTGATATTAAATTTCCGAAATTTTCAAAACTAAAAGTTTTTTCTTTAGAATATTCAGATGTTCCGGAAGTAAATTTCTATCCCCAACCAGCTAAAGTATTTAATGTTTTACTATCCTAAGTATTTCCAAATAAAGAAGTACTTATTTGATAAAGCATAGGGAGAGACTTAGCTAATTCTTTAGTTACAAAAAATCCATTGTAAGCTAACGAACCATAAGGTCCAAGAAATACCATCGGAGCTACTAAAGCAAGATTTTTAGCTATGACTCCTCCTGCTGATTTTTCTATATCATCAGAGTCAAAAAAATCATATTTATTTAAGGCAGAATCTTCAGGAGTTAAAATATCACCTATCGAAAGGACTTTCTTTCCTATTATAGAACGTCCTCCTAAAGTTTCATAATAATATTCACCATCATTTCCAATTTTATTGTCACCTTTTCTATGTTGAACTTTTAATCCTGTAATTGGATCAATGTGTTCACCATCTTCTTCGTACTAAGCTAACACTAACGAATCTGAAAATATATTCTTTATAAATTCAATGGGATTTCTAAAAAGAGAACTATCTTCTGGAGTCTAATCCAGAAATTTATTATTTTCATAATCAAAAATTCGCTTAGATTGAGCAAGTTCTTCAGCAGATTTAGTTCTTTCTCCTTGAATTCCCTATCCTACAACACCAATAGAACGATGTTCAGGATTCGCAACAATATTTATTCCTATTTTAGGTTGTACTACATCTTCTTTTATTGAATTTCTAGAAGTGTCCCAAAATCCATATTGATAATTATCAATTAAACTTTCTTGAGAAAAGTCATTAAACTTAGATATCTAATAATTATAAAAATCTTCAAATTTCTTTTTGTCAAATGCTCCGTCTGTTTGAAAATTTGGATTTTCTGTAATAAATGAACTTTTCATATACTCATCTTTAGATAATAACTAAGTATTATCTAAAGACAAGTCTAATATATTTTTAAAGTCTGTTGCTGTAAAATCTGGATTATTCAGAGTAGCAACTATCCAATCATTCTGTTTCATAATTTAACTAATTAGAATTTGTATTTTTTGCATTTATCAGCTTTAAATAATTCTATTTTTCACGTGCTAAATCTCTTGCGTCATCTCTTTTAAAAGTATCATTTCCGATTTGCGCTGACAAAGGATCGTTATTTAAAGGAATAAATACGTTAGCATGATATATATCGTCCCATCCACCTTCAAATAAAAATCCTAAATTCCAATCATTTATATCAACGTCATATTTTTGAACTTTTCCATCAAGACCTTTAACGCTTAAAGCTTCATTTAATCTATTTTCTAATTCTTTATCTGGATTATTAATTTTTTCAATATATTTAGAATTTTTATTAAAATTGATTCTATCTGTAGTATATCCTTCAACTACTAAGAATAATCCTAACATATTTGGATCTATATCCATACTACTAGTAAGTAAATTGTCTAATCCTTTCTGCTTAAGAATATTAGCTAAATTCTTTTTAAAATTATCATCTGTCCAATCTATAGGTGTAGTTTTAGAAGCTTCTTTTATAGCATCATCAAACTCATCTTTAATTGCAAAATTTACTACTTTATGTCCATTTTCATATTTGCAAGGTAAAGTTACAAAAGTAGCCCCTCCACCTACGGAAAACATTATATCTTTAAGATTTTCAGAATTAATTACTTGATCCCCAAATGTAATTCCTAGTCTACTATCCAAAATTTGTCCTATTTTGCTTTCAGAAAGCATTTGTGCAATACTTGTATCAGATGAAACTTCTGGTAATTGTGAAACATATTTAGAATCTGAAGAATAAAACTTAGTTTGCCCATCTCTAGTAATTATAGAAAATTCTCTAGGAATTCCTATCTATCCTCTTTGAGCCATATCATTAAATGTTGCTTTAGATGAATCACTTCCACTATTTCCGTTAGCATCTTTAGCAGCTTTTCCAGTAACAGCATTCCATTCGAGTTTATATGTAGAATCTAATTGAGAAGCTAATCCTTGAATAATTATATCTGTAGGTTTGACTTTATGCATATCAGCATATGCTTGTAATGTATTCTGCATATTTCTAGGAAGTGTAGTTAAAATAAAATTTAAAGCTGCATTCATTTGATTTTGCTAACTCTTTCTAGTCTCAGTATATTCATAGTCTCCATCAGGAGCATTTCTTAAAAGAGCACCAGCATTTTTATTCTATAATAATTCTAATCCTTTAACAATGTTATCTGCTTGCTTTTTACTATATCCTTGCTACTATACTTCGTCGGTTCCAATGTTACCAGCTAATTTTTTAATCTAATCTGTAACTTTATTAATTCCAACTGTATCACTAACATATCTTAATATATTAGAATCAAAAGCAAATTTTGGATCATGTGCTCTCAATTCTAATAAATTATTATTAGTAAGAGGATTATATTTTCCTTCAGATGCAGCAATTTCATCAAAACTAAGAGCTTTAAGACTTCCATCTTCAACATTCTGTGAAACTATTTTACCTCCATTAGTGATGACAAATTCATCTAAAGCATCATTGTTTATAGCTTGCGTTTTAGCTGCTTCATAAATTTTCTAATTATGCTTCAATGCACTTAATTGAGTCATTGATTGTAAATAAATTGTTGCTATTTCGTGTGAAGATAATTCTTCTCCAGAATATCGAACCCTATTTAACAAATTAGAAATTGGAGCATATACAGAACTAACATCAATTGGAAGTCCTTCCATTTTGCTGAATAAATCCTTTGCTAAATTAAGCAAATCTTTACCTTTATCATCAGCAGATGATTTAGAAGAAGAACTTCTAGTTCCTGTAGAAGAAGCTTCTGTTGTTTGACTATATTCTCCTCCCATAGAAAGAGGAGTGAATACCCCAAAAGGGGCAACGCCTCCTTGTTGAAGTTTTTTGGGATGAGGAACTAACTTAGGAACTCGTTTTCTAGATTTCTAATAAGAATTATCAGTGAGTTTAGTCATTTCTCTAAAATGCTTAACAGCATCTCTAGCAGTCTTATAAAGTAAATCATCTTTCTACTTATAAGTGACTTTGCCTCCTGATTTTAACCTCTACTAAAGAGTCTAAATAATTAGTTTCTATTTTAAATTTTTAATTTCTTTTTGTTTCTTTATTATATCTGGATCATTCCAATTTGGAACTGATTGTCCACCATAAACAATTTGTTTTTTAGGATCTTTTAGTAAAGCATCTAATTCTGACTATAACCCAAGTAAATCATCATCGTTTTCAAGTTTTGATTGTGCCATTAACGTATCAATGTTATCCTATATAGCTTCTCTTCTTGCTGTCTTTTGTCTAAGTCTATTTTCGTATCCTAATAATAGGTTATTAGTAGAAGTCCAATCGGCTGCTCTTCTTTGTGCAGATAAATTCCATCTTGCCTAATTAGCAGCATTAATTTGTGCTACATTTTGATTAGCTACTTCAGTGGCTCTTTGTCTATTAGCATCAGCGTGTTGTGCTGATAATTCAGAAGTTTCTCTAATTCTCTAATTATCAATTAAATCACCCTATGCTTGCAATTCGTTAGCCTATCTTTGAGCTTCCATCTAATAAGCCATCTATCTGTCAGCATCAGATGTAAATGGCTAAGAAGCTCTAGTTACTCCTTCTGCTCCTCTTCTATAATATGCTTGCTTACTAGCTTCATCACCAACTACTTGTCTATATGTATTATAAGATTGCATTAAATTAGGTCTTATTCCTTTTAATAAATCTTCATATACTTTACGATTAGTAGCAATTTGTCCAGCATAACGTGCACCTTCTATTAAGTTAGGTAAATTATTTTTAAACCCGTTAAATAAGTTTTTCCATCCTTCTTTTTCATACCAAGGTGTAAGGTCGCCAGCTCCAGCTTCTTGAGAACCACCTTTAGAATCATCTCCTGTAGGTTTTACTTTACCTATTTTATAATCAAAAAATGTAGGATTTGTTAAATTAAACGGACTTGATGATTCAAACTAGTTTCTATCAAATAATGAAATTTTACTCGGGTCGAGTACAGTTCCATAAATACTACTAACAATGGGAGCACCATTTTTATTATCATCTACTGCTGGTGTTGGTGGAGTAACAACAGGTTGTGTTGTTTCACTAAATAATCTACTTGCTCTAGATTTTTCTCTTGTAGGAATCCAATGGTCTAAATATCTATAAGCTCCAACATATCCAAGGTTCTTAAAAAAGTTATCCCATTTTAACGTAGTTTCTGGATTAGTTGAAATATGAATAGTAGGTCTTCTACTAGCTGTTTGTATTCCAAAAAAATTATCAGATGTCTATCCATTTCTTCCAACTCTTGTAGTAACTCCATTATTAGTAACAAAATAATCTCCACTATTCGGATTTGTTGGAAAATTGTAATAATTGTTAGCAGCTCCTATAATATTATCTTCAAATTTTAAAACAGGATCATTATAATACATCTATTGATGTGATAGTGTCCCTTTACTATGTAATCCATGTTGTCTGTCTATATTTGTTCCATTTAAATAATCAAATCCTCCAGCATTATTGTATGAATCTAACGCTTTTTTAAATTCATTTTCAAAATCATAAGTCTATAAATTAACTGGTGAAGTTGACAAAGTATTATAAAACGGCATTACAATATTATCGCTGTGCCACTAATTATATCCACTAAAATCCTAATTAAAATATATATTATTTTGATTTGATGGCTTTAATATACCAGTTTGTATTGTTCCTGATGAAGGAGTTCCATTCATTGACATAGGCATTGAACTGAACGCCTTAGTCCAATCAAATCTTAATGAGTTATCCTATTCCCATTTACCAGTTGTCCAATTATATGCCATATTTAAACTATTTTAATTTTTGTTCTATTATTTAATCTTCCTCCGTATTTAAGAAAGAATCCTTTTCTCTTCAAATCTAAAATCCTATTTATCTGTTCTTTAGATAATTTAGTTTTAATATCAGTTTTAGAAGCAATTCCTTCCCAATTTCTTACTTTCTCTCCTATTATTTTTTTAGCTTCGTGTAATCCAGAAACTTTAATTCCTTTCTTTCCATCTATAAATAGGAAATTATAATCTGGGTCCCATTTAATTGTATGGTCTGTTCCATCAGTACTTTTATATGTAACTTGTGCAGGTTCATATACAGTAGTTTTAATTTTTTTACTTGGATCAGAACTATCAACCTATTCTATAATTTTAGATTTTCTTTGTGGAAGTTTTGTCTATCTTGTTAATTGTCTGCTAGTTGGAAATAGTGCGTTAGCAACAGTGGAAATATCTCTTTCTTCAATATTATTAAGAGGTGTAGATTTAACCAACCCATTAAGATATCCTTTTTGCGTTGCTTCTATTGCTTTTAAAGTTCCTTGTGTTTCAGCTTGCCACAATCTTCTTAATGGATTCATTTTACGTCTAGCCTCAGCATAATTTTGGAATGTATTTTCTCTATATACCTACTTTAATTCTCCTTCGTTTGTTTTTACTATCCCGTGACTGCTTCCGCCAGTTACTTTTCTTATAGGAGTTAAATTAAGCAAACTACCTCTTAATGAGGGATCTAAACTTTTTATTTTAGTTAAATCAATCCCTTGATCAGAAACTGCCTATTTTATAGCAGGGTCGTCGTTAGCTAGTTTTTTTAAAGTTTCTAACTTTTCTTTATTACTTTTTCCTTTAAACGCTTCAGTTAGTTTTTTACCAGATTCTCCTTCTAATTTTAATTCAATATCATCACCTGTATCAGACTTCATACGAACTGTAGAAGTAATTTCAAGTTCACTATCTGCTGGTTTTGTTCTTTTAAGTCCAAGCTTTCTTAAACGTTCGTTTATTTTTCCAATTTGACCTTCTTCTACCTTAGTCTTTACGCCAGATTGTTGTAATGCTGTTCTTTCGGTTAAATTATTCCGAACAGTACCACGCATAGCTACAATATCTCTTAATGCTTTTCCTACATTTTCCCAATCTTTTAATGTTGCATTTCCATTGATTACATTTTTAAGGGAGTTAGCTGCTTCTTTTCCAGTACCAGCTGCAACTAAGTCTACAAGAGAAACTGCTCCAAAAGCCGTATTCAACTTTCTAAGATTATTAGCTACTTTAAAAGCTAAAGCTGAATCTCCTAATACTGGAACTGCTCCTAAAATAGCAGAACCATAATCAAGAACTTTATTCCAAAATCCACTATTAGTTCCACCTATACTTCTAGCTACAGACCCACTTAATGCTAGACCAGCTGCACTAAAAGGCTCTGGATCAACAATAGAAGCTATATCAGCACCTATACCTACTAAATTTGCTATTAATTGTTTCTAAGTAGCTTCTGAATTATAACTTGTGCTAGAAGTAAAAACATCTTGTAAATTACTACTTCCATTTTTACCTCTTATTACTCTATCTAAAGTTGGGTCATAGTATAATCCATCAACTCCTTCTATTTTTCTAAGTCTAGATGCACTATTAGCGTATTGTGGTAAATTTTTAAATAATTGTTTTTCTTCATCAGACAATGTTTTTAATTGTCCCTAGTCATTATAAAATTTGAATAAACCTTTAGCGATTCCCCAATTAGCTCCACTGATTTTCTAAGGACTTTGAGCAAGCTAAACTAAAAAATTAGTGGCTTGACTTAAATCTCCGCCAAACTAGTCTGCTAACTATTTTGAATTCCAAGCTATATGAATAGGATTAGAGCTTTCTACAGAATTGAAAAGTTTACTTTGTAATTCTTCTTCTGCTTTTTTCTATTCTTCAGCTTTCTAAGTTTCTAATTCCTACTTCTATTTTAATTCAGCAGCATCTAATTGTGGTTTAATAGTTCCATAATATTGTCCGTATGTTATAGAATTTCCTTCAGAATCAGTTCCATAAACATCACCTGAACCATCGTAAAAATAGTTGTTAGGATTAATACCTATTCTGTTAAGAGCAGTTTTATAATCACCGTTTGGGTCTTTTAATGCTGTAATAGCAGCTCCTATTTTAGTTTGTAAATCGTTATAATCAGCGAAAGGAGAATCTGTAAAATCATAATCTCCTTCTTTTATAGATTTAGAATATGATTCCAATACTCGAGCGAGTTGTTCTCTTCTGTTATCAACTCCTCTGAGTCCGTTTTCTCCTCTTTCGTCTAGGATATTCCAATTATCCTAAGTTGTCCATTTTTGTCCTCCAAATAAATCATTTGATATTTGTCTATTAAATCCATTAACAAATGCTTCATTTGTAAAAGCTGGACTTTTCTTTTCCTCTTCTGGCTTTACCTCGCCAATTGATTCCATCTGTTTTTTGATAAACCAAGCAGCATCTTTATATATATCTTTATCTCTCTAAGACATATTAGACTAATCCATTTGCTGTGCTGAATAATCAATTTGCCATATTCCGTTTTGAGAAATGCTTGCTCCTGTGATTCCTTTACTCATTAAATCGGAATAAGCATTAATCCATTTCTCTTTAGTCTTTTTTGTCCAAGGTTGTGAATTTATATAACTCTAAACATTGTTAGCAGCAGCTTCTAAAAACTATTGCTAATCAATTTCTTTATCTCCGTATTTTAAATTTGCCATGTTAAATGTATATTAAAAATAAAAGGGAAACACGACCTAGCGTGTCGTATTTCCCTTAACAATCTTAAAAAGTCATTATGGATTATTTATTTATCCATCTTACAAGACGACCACCCCTGCGATAAACTGGAGCTTGTCCCTCAGGTGCTTCTTGAGGTGCACCACCTCCACCAGCCATTTGCATTAATGCTTGGCACACTTGCATAGCAAGATTACAATCTTGAGTTTCCAATGCTTGTTGACAAGCCATTAAAAGCTATTGCATAGGATCTTCTCCTCCGGCTGGAGCAGCTTGTTCTTCAGGAGCAGCAGCTGCTGCATCATCAGCAGGCATAGCTCCACCTTCCTAAAATTTAGGCATAAATTTGTTCTAATCGTAATTTTTAATTTTAATTTCCATAAATAACGTTATTTTAAGTTAAATAATAATCCTTGTTTGGATTTTAAGTATCTTTGTTGTTTAATATATGATTTTATCAACATATATCAAATTAATATTTTATTACTAATTCTAATTAACAGATTTGTTCCAAATTGAAGTAACACTATCTAAACCTAATAAGCTAGCAGAAGTAATTGCTATTAATTCCCCAAATTGCGGAACATTATTACCAAGTATATAACTCGTTATAAGAAGTCCTAAACAACAAAGCCATCCTAGGATTCCACAAACTCTTTTACTTGAAATACCTCCACTATTTTTTAATAATATAGTCCTCCAATCAAATCTATTAAATGGTTTTTTCTTACTATAAGTATTTTTCTGCATATCTCATTGCTCTATCAACTACTAAATTGTTTGGTCCAGTAAATCGAGAATATCTAGAATTTATTTTATCTATTTCACTTTGTGTAGCTGGATTTTTAGAAGCAGAATATCCAGCAACATTGTGACAATACATTGTGGCTGCTGCTTCTCTAGCAGTTTTAGATTTACGTATTCCTTCTAATGTATTTTTATAAGGGCCTTCTAATTCTTTTATTATTATTTCTACCTAATCTTCAGGAGATAAATCTTCTATTCTTGAACCTTCCTTACCTATTAATTTTAGAGCTTGATTTTTTCTACCCATAGACCACTATAAATATCCAGCACCATAACCTGCGCCGTTAGCCTTAGAAGATGGAAGTTTTCCTTCTTTTTCAGCTTTATTAAAAATTGAATGATTGAATCCAGATTCTGACATTATTACTCCGGCAATTCCAGCAGCTTGATAATTTGAAAGTCCTAATCTATTCATTAAAGTATCAATTACAAATTTTTCATTATCTTTAGCATTTGTAGATTCTCTCTAAGGAACAATTTCTTTGTTCTAAGGAATAATATCAACTTGCTAAGGATTATTATTTGTCATCCAACTTTCAAATTTTTCAGATGGCTTGACAATTATTCCACCGTCAGGAGTAATCGACTAAGCCCAATCTGAATAATCTTGTAATCCAAATACAGGATCGTCTACTTCAACTTTCGGAATTTCTGCTGATTTAAATACCATGAAAGGATTATTATTGTTTTCAAACGGATTTGCCATTATTCACCGTCCTTTCCTTTAGGAGCATCAACATATTCACTTGGTCTTTCATTCTATCCCTTCAATACCTTAAACATATATTTACCGAGTGCTTTATAATCTTTATCTTCCTTAGAAGCGTTGGCTTTAAGTGCTTTTTTAATTAACACAACAGTCTCACGTCTTGAAACAATACGTTCGCCTGATTCTAAAAAAGCTTGTGGTTTGCCATCACTTCCAAGTATCTTCATAACATATTTATGTGTATCATCTTCGTCTAAGTCAGCCTCATCTCCTTTCTTAATTCCACTATCAACATTAACTTCAAGTACATATGAAGCAATTCCGCGAATATCATCATCTTCTGGATTACCGCGTTTAACATCAAGTACTTTAAATTCATCATCCATAAATATCATATCAATAGGGAATGGTACATTATGCATATGAAACTGTGTTTCAACTGGTTGTTCTTCATTTATATAAAATAAAATGCCTTCATCTTTAGGTAAACTAACAAAATGTTGCAATCCTTGTTTTTTCTACTCTTCGGATTTAGCAAGCAATATATCATACTCCTAGCCTCCTATTTTGATTGAACCTATATTTTTAGTTTTCTTTGCTTCTATCATATTACATTTTCTCCTATACTTCTTCTATTAATCCAGTTCTATCATCAGTATTTTCAAGTATCTCTTTTACAAGTCTTTTACCTACTTTTATAGCCAGTTCATCTTTTTCAGAATTACTTGTTTCATCATTATAGAATTTTTTATAATTCTCCTCGATAAAATCTGTAACTGATTTATTAAATACTATTTCAT
>ODAI011649047.1_pt1 | contig 27737 bp, 16 predicted proteins | sample 1539321 | NCBI WGS metagenome assembly ODAI01 (sample SAMN02144231, study PRJEB22623) | gut metagenome | biome: sheep rumen | host: Ovis aries | place: New Zealand
CTGGGGTGGTGATTTTTTAGAGATGACAACTATTTATGATAAAAAATAATCGCGATTAAAGAAACGGGATAAAAAATGGCTAAGATAAAAATAACAGAAAGCGAACTTAGGCAACTTATTGGCGAGAGCGTCCAAAGCGTCTTAGAAGCATATGATGACCGTATGGGCAGGAGGAACGAGAGATATCAAAATGCCCAAGCGGCATATGATAAATATACGAAAAACTGGGAGGACCTCACACCGGACGAAAAGGACGCGTGGAACCAAAAAGCTGGGGCGGGTTGGACAGGAGAGGCGTTATATAATAATGAACGGAATACTGCCAAGACAAAACTTCGTAGAATGACGCGTAGAAACGGCCAGCAGTTCAAGAATGACCTGGATGCCGCAAACCAGCAAAACACGGATTTACAAAGCCAGATTACTAACCTCCAAAACCAGGTCGCCAGCCTCAATAATGATAAGGCCCAGCTGGACGCGGAACTCAAACAATTTCACGGTGCGATAGGCTCAAATGGAAACATGAACGTAGCGCTTAAGACCATCGGGAAATGGAAACAAAACTCCATCGCCCTGGCCAAACTCCAAAAGCAGCAAACAGCGGGCCAAAATCAAACGCCAGCGCAACAGACGGGTGCCCGGCAGCAGGCTCCGGCCAAACCCCAGACAATGATGGCTGAGAGCGAGGATGAGGGAATCGGCGACACGGTAAGAACGGCCGCGCAAAAAGTCAAAAACACCATGGGGAAAGCCAAGCAAACCGCAAAGAACGCGCTGAAAAACTGGCAAGGGAAGCGCGACGCCCACGACAAGATGATGGCCCAACAAAACCAGGCCCGTACAGCGTTGGCGAACAATCAGATTAACCGGTTTTAAGAAAAAAAAGGAGGACGTAAATCCTCCTTTTCTTATTATATCCCCAGCCACTTTCTCGCGTCCATAAGGTGATATGTCTGCTTCAGGAGCCTTCTCTTGACAATATCTTCAAGTTCGCTCGGCTCCTCACCCGCGCGGAGCCTGTTGATGACGTAGAGCGCGTCGGCGAAGCCGGGACACTTGCGGTATTTCGCGTACAGGTCCTTGGCCGGCACTGTAGGGTCTTCCAGATAGATGTCAACGAACTTCCGGGCCCGCTCAACCTCCTCACGGAATTTCTTCTGGGTGATTTTAATCAAGCCGTTTATCCTTTCACGGGTTTCAGCATCCTCAATCAATGAAAGCATATCATCAATGGTCTCGTTCAAAATCATTTCAACAATTACGTTCTCCTGGTAGATGAACTCGGTCATAATGTGGTGCTTTGCAAAGTAATCGGCGGTCTTGACCTTTACAAGCAACTGGTCACCGTCAGGCTTTCTGAAAGTGATAACGCTTCCCTCTTTATTTTCAAGAGTTTCGTAGGTCTTCATCAAGTCGTCCAGGGAGGTAAACTCAAACGTCTCGTTTTCGGCCATTTTCAGCCCTTCTGGGACACTTTCAGAGAAAAGGTACTCTCCTGTCAGTCCGTCCCTTATCTTGGTTAGAGACAGGCTGGAAACGCTGTATTTGATAACAATACGGTTCAGCGGGGAAGTATATTCAAAGAAAACACAATGCCCCTTTGAAATCTGTTCTTTTACGAATGACCTGATTATAGGGTCATCATCATAAATCTTCTTCGCCCTTATTGCCTGGTCAGCATCAAAGGCGTTCTTGGTTTTCGCAACGATTTCTCCGTCAGGCAATTCTATGAACGTAATCATTGAACCGTCCAGCTTGTTTGAAACGTTGATGACCTCGTAGTCCTTGATGTCGTGTGCTTGGGTTATCTCAGTCTCGTTAACGTTGAAGAACTTGTGAAGCCCGAGGAACCTCTTGTATAGTGTTCCGTCGGTGTTGAACACAAAGGTCAAACCACGCATCTCAAAAGCATTCTCTGACCTGAAATCATCGTAAGTAGCTAAACGATAGTTGAATACAGATACATCATACCCATTCACCTTGTGTTTTGTCTCGTAAAACACAGGGTTCCTCTGGCAGATAGCTACCGCCTCATCATATGAAGGTATATAAAGCATAACAACTACTATAATACAAAAATTGTGCCAGACTTCAAAGGTTTGGCACAAATTTTACGTTTTTTATTCATTATTATCCATTGGTTAGTTGTATGTTTATATAACAACTTGTTTGGCCCTTAAATGTTGTAGCTGGGAATTCTTGAGATTCATTACTCATGTCAATATTTTCTGTTTTTTCATAAGAACCATACTTTATGCTGGTATTGGCAAAATCAGTGCCAGCACTATGTTGGTTTTCCCATTTTACGCTTATCTTAAACTTTAATGGCGTCGACCCTTCAGTAGCAAGTTTAACATCCAAATCCTTGTTGTTAACTGTCTCAGTCTTACTAAATGTATGGGTAAACGCAGAGCAATATTCTTTGCCTTCTTCGTATGTTGTTATAGCTGAAACCGTAACAACGAGTTTTTTGTCAGTTAGGCCGGTTACGCTTGTTTGAAAACTTATTACGCCGTGTGTTGGCGTATAACCGGCTTGTTTTACATTTATAGTATATGTTTTGCTGGTTTCCAAATCCTTTACGGTTATATCGGAAAGTCTCGGGCTAACCAATGTATCGTCTCTTCCTGTAACCGTCACATTAATTGGCCCGCCATCGCTTCCGCTACTTTTTCCAACAAGAACCCAATTAACAGGACAAGTTGCTGTCCATGAATGGCCTTGTGGATTCGTTATCGTGAAGAAGCTATTTTTGGTTTCACCAGTATATGGGAATATATAACCGCTAATCTGTGTGACGTTGAATTGGTCTTCCTCTTCACCTTTTTGCCTTACAGTAACAGTATATTCCTTTGAAGTAACCGTATCAGTTATGATTATATTCCCTGTCCGCTCCTGGGTGCCACCATCATCCCTTCCGTGAACTTCTAGATATATACCTGTAGTTGAATTTCCATTATCCGGAGTAAGCTCAACCCAATCCGGTGCCGAAGAAGTCCATGCGTGTCCCTGTGGGTTTGTGATAGTGAATGCATCGGCAAGAGTTCCTCCGCCGTAGTTAAAAGGACTTTGAATCTGCGAGACACTGAATTCATCAACTACAGGTGGAACGTATGCAGCTTGTTTCACACTTCCGGTCGCTATAATTCTTGGATTATCTGCACAATAAGCTGAAACATAATATGTTATCTGACTTTCACTACTATTTGCTGGAACAGAAAAACTTCCGGTTTTCGTGGTCTTTACTATGCTTAAATTATTGCTACATTTGACTTCAATTTCTGTGTCAGTCGGTGTAGTTGTTGCTGTATAACGTATCGTTCCACCACCCGAAGAAATTGCGGTTGTCGGACTTAATTTCAACGTAATTGTTGGGCCTGGTTCCGGTGTATCGGCCGGGTGTATGGTAAAATTTTCAGGCAACTTTACACGATATATCTTGCCGCCATCTACAACATCCGAATATGTGCGTGTTATGTCGGATAGCTTTATTGCTTCGCCAAGTGGTGTTTCCCAATCCGTTGGAATTGTTTTTTTGGACGTTGTAATATTAAAGGTTTTTTTAGAACCATTATATGTGTATTCTGCCGGTATTGAGATTCCAGGTTGGTCATGCTTAATACCAACAATCTTCCATTTTCCGTTACCTGCTTGTCTTAAATCACTCATATTTTGTATACTTTATTTTCATTATCTTATGAATTGGTACTATCTTGTATAAGTTCCCCTGAAACATTTACAGTAACTTCTTGCGTCCTTGTATCTTCTTGTATAAGTTGGCCGGACACGTTAACATCAATTTCTATGATACGCGAATCTTCCTGGTCTAATTGACCTGATACATTTACGTCAACCACCTCTCTTTCAGGTGTCGGCGTTGGGTCGGGCTTGTCATGAGCGTCTTCACTGTCATTATCAAACTCCCATGTCAAAATACTTGTTGAAGGTATCATCTGCGTAAGATACGGAATAACACTATTCTCTATGTATCTTCTGAATGCAACCTTTTCTTCTTCATGTGTGTCAGGGAGAGTAAAATGTATGTCAATATTCTTTATGTTGACAATTGAGTTGGCGGCGGCTTCGCCGTTCTTTCCAACCCTATTCTCGGGGTCAAACGCTTCCAATTCGGTTGTCCTGCCATAAACCTCATCTGCAGTATTTCCGACGTTTGCTTGCGTATTTTCATGAGAAGAGCGTAAAAGTTCGGCTATTTCGTAAAATAGTGATTCATCACAGCCATCAGTTATAGGCTTTGAATCGTTACAATTTCTTACATCGCAAATCTTGTCCGTTACATCAACTTCTTTGAAAGATATTGTCTTTGGGGCCTTTCCACACTCATCTGGCTTCGAATATGCCGCCTCTTTTCCGTATTTATCATTGTAATCATCTGAAAAGAACCAACATTTCCTATTATCTTCCTGTCTGTCAACATCAAAATTAAACAATGTGATTGCGCTACATGTTTCGTCGTCAATTCCGATGAAGTTTCTATTGATTAGGGAATAGTTGAATATCTCGCTCATTCCGCTTATGTAGGCCATACCATCATCGTATGTCCCATTTCCAACGTGCGGATTGTTTCCGGTGGTATCATCCTGGATTGATTCAAGATAGAGAACAAGAGTACCGGCTGCGTCAGGCTCGGTTATTTCTCCCATGTCGATGCTTCTCCAACCATATTTTCTATTCTCCCAACTATACCCTAAGAATTGGTTCATATCCTCATTTTCAAGGATAAAATAATGAGACGCATCCGTCATTTCTTTTGTCTGACCGGAGGAATAGTCTTCCGTAATCCTTGAAATATCAGTAACGTAAAAGACATCGTTCTTGTGTGCTTCCGCAAACGCTTGCTGCAACAATTCATCAAAATCCTTAGCAAATTTAAGTCTTGCTTGGGTTTCCATATATAAAGGCACTGTGTCTTCCCACTCTGATATTCTTGTAATCGAGGAGGCTATTTCAAGGTTTATATCCATTGCATGCCTCTTTCCCCATCCGCCGTGCATCTGAAAATAAAGGCCGTCATCGTAATTCTTGCCATAGGAAAACCAAGGTACAACATACGAGTAGTCCTCACCTTCCGAATTTACATAACCAACCTCAGCAACAGGAATACCACAATAATCACCATATGGGTCAAGGGAATTGAAATTGGCTTTATACTTGTTTATCGTGGAAACATCCTTTGCAAGTGGATATGCAAACTGTTTTCCGTCCGTATCATTACAAAAATGTGGGAAATGCGTTGTTGTTGCTGAAAATACACACACGTACTCGTGAATGCTATACTCGTTCGGCGTGAACCCAAAGAGCGCAAGCATTGTATCAAGCCCTCTTCTTGTTCCCTTTAAGGATAAAAGATAATCCGAATTAAGCTTCAGCCTACGAAGATATTCATTATTCGCGTCGCTAGCGGTATAACCAGATGTCATTCCGGAATAAAGCGCCTCGGTGTAGATATCATTGTCCGTAGTTATCTTCAATGTCTTTGTTTCCCACCCAGAATTTTCAAGAACATCGGTGAGCGTATAGTCCGGAGTATTTGACTTTTGATTATAAGTGATTGTATTGATGGATTTTATACCGTCAGCATATCTCTTAAGGTCGTCAAACTGCCTACCATATATCTTCGTAATCGGTTCAATCCTGGACGTATCAATTTTGCTCATGTCCTCAACATCGCCATCGCTGTTTGATACATAAGTCCAGTCAAGTGTCTTTATGGCCTCGTGAGTAAGCGACCTCCACATATTGTCAGTAAAGACCTCGTCATAAAACTCTGCCAAATCTTTAAGTGCCCCGACGTATGTATAATATGGCCCACTAAGGTCTGGGTTAAACCCGCCGTATAAACTCGGCCACACATACGGCATTATTTCGTATTTAATACCGGTTTCCGTTTCTTGTGGGGTTTCAAAATTAGCAGTATAAATCGGTTTTACATCTCTATTAAGTAAGACAGCGGTAAAATCATCACAATCACGGAAATAATCTTCAACAATTTTCTTTTTCGGCCTTATATGACCTTTGGCTTCTCCGCCGCTATAAGTATAAAATAGCGAATTATCGTCGTAATTCTTTAATACTCTAATAGTTACCTTTATATTATCATCAAATGATAACTCAACAAGATTTAATTGGTCAATCCAAACTGATTTACCATCTTCGGTACAAGAGCCGCTAGCGGTACCACTAATAGAAAAGCCTTCAAAATCGTGTGTGCCGCCATTCTTATCGATATACGTGTAACTTGAACCGCAAAGTGTGAAATACCTTAAAGGGTTGTATACGCTTTCTGGTTGGATATTAATACTTGTTATGTCAATATCATACTCGTTATAAAGAATGTTCTCTGAAAACGCCAAGGATTGTCCGTCATCAAAACCGTACCCGGCGCCAGATTCTCCATTGTATACCTTCATTACCTCGTCGGATAGATACATCTCCGCCGGAAAATCGGTAATGACTCCATTGATGGTTCCTTGTATAAGCTTTACCGCTGAACCATAACAAGCAAAATCCCTGATGCTTGTATAGTTCGGTTTCAGCCTTATTCTGGTCTCATCGGTAATTCCGCTGTCAATTATTGTATCCATCGTCCAGGCACTGTTTTCACCCATTGGATTAGGGAGAAACTTACCCCTGACGTGTTTCTTCTGTCCGTTGATTCCGAGCCTTGAGGTGAATACAAAGTTTGAGTCACCAATTACGTATTCGCCTTTAAGGGCGTTCGGCATCGGATTTATGGTCGTGTAATCGTTCTCATAAATCGTCGCGCCGGAACCCTTCTTGTGCTTCCTGCGTAATGTGAAATCGGCTTTTGTTGTTATATATCTTGACATATTGCTTACTCAACTATATTATCGTAATCTTCACTGCTATCAATGTTCTCTCTCTTTCTCTTAACCGTATAAAGTGGCTCACCAAGTGAATTCTTCTGCTCGTAGAAATCATACTGCTGGTAGATTTCCTTGTTTTCATTGTAGTGGGTCATGATTGCGTTGTCGTGGTCCATAATAGTATCACCTTCAAGCATTGTAGTGATTGTCTCGGCATCATGTTCAACCATTTCAATCTCAATCATTACGGGGCTGAACTTCGTGTTAATGATTGCAACAAGGTCTTTCTCCTCAACGCCAGTACCAATATTAGGGGCAACATTCGGGCTGTAATCTCCATAAGAACAAGGTGTTAATGTACAGAAAAGAAGGTTTGCTGAACTATCCGTATATTGATATCTCTTTGGTATATTGACGGAATCTGAAACACTGACCCAGATTGGTTTACAGAAATTGCAAGACGTTATGATAAACGCCCTGTCAGTTCTTTCCTTTGTTGTTGGGTCAAAATATTCAACACGATATCCGGTAAGGTCAGTAACGCCATCAACAGCATTCTTATTGACAACAACACCACGTATTTCAGGATAATCCGCAAGCACGCTAACATCAACAAGGTGTGTAATACACTCCTTTGGACGAATATATACATTATAGATTCCTGTATCATTGAACGTGTCCAGTGGGAGACGTAGATTGAACATACCAGGAAGTATATCTTCTATTTGGCTATCCACGTCACCCTTAGAAGCCACAAGATTTGATGCACTCAGTTTCTTAAACTGTGTGAAATCCTCAGCCGTTGTACTTCTGTTCGGCCTGTAAAAATAAAATAATTCGGCGTCTTTCTGTGGGTCTATCTTTGCTGACCTGACTGTTCCGTAAAGTCCACTCATTGCTCCTATATATTAAAAAAGTTATTTCCATAATTCACAAGGTCCTGCATTGTATTGCATTCACTTAACTTATAATGTTTTTCAAAGGTAGATACACCGCCCCTATCTATTGTAACATTTACATCAACCTTTGGGGGTAAAGAAAAATTGGTAAGATAATCTTCCTTTGTTAAGTAAGCGTCATTTGCATAACTATAGCCATCGCTGTTTTTTCTCACCCAATATTCTCCAGATGCCATCTTTATGATATTTGCCGTATTTCCAGTTCTATAGAGGTCATACCGTGGGCTGTAAAACTCCTTGACGGCTCCATCAAAATTTATATATTCCGAATAAACAGGAACCTTGTCAACTCCATCAAGGGCGACATAATCAACATGGTCTTTTTGAAGCGAATATTTTTCATAATAAACATCACCGAGCTCTTCCATTACCTGATTAAGGTAATTACCTCGTTCATCCCCTTCAAAATAACCTCCAATGACATAAGTTACTTCAAATGAATCATTGCCAATATTCAAATCATTAATAAAATCCCCGCGATAGATAAACGGACCAGCGCCAGTTTCTCCGCTTGAAACAAGATAAACATTCGTTGCGTTTCCAATGTGATATGGGATTGTCATCGGCGAGTCCTCAGTATTGTCGTATTTCACAAAGAAGAAATAGTGCTGACCAATTTGTGCTGGATTACCTTCTTCTTCTTCCGTTACCGCTATTCTCGCGCCAGAATATTGGGTTGTAATTGTTCTGTATAGTTTCCCATCAGAATTTTGCCACGGGTCTCCTACCGGGTATCTTGTCCCACCTTCCGTTTCATCAGCACTAGACAAACCATCACCGTTAAGCGCGTCTTTTGGTTGCTTATTATTCAACGGCTTCATTTCCCATAAATTATTAACAACACAGATTCTATAATTGCTGCTTTCTGAGCCATATTTTTCTTGCTCTGTTGTTACTACTTCAGTCGCTTCGGCTTCCGTATCATATGGTCCATCATATTTCCTTGTGTATGAAGTCCTTATGTTTTCGGCACGACTTTGTACTTCTTCTTTTTCCTCGTCGCTAAGCGAAACCTCTTCATATACAACATAATACACATTGTTTTCTTCCGTGATTGCAGATTCTACAACGGTAAGTTGATAGTATATATCATCATTTCCTTTTACGCAGACATACATTTGCCCAGCTGGATTAGGAAACTTAGCAAATATACCAGGAAGCAGATTATCTTTATCATCTGTGTATTTTTTTCTATCTCTAAGTGTCCATAATAGGGATTCAACCTCTATAGCACTATCACCACTTATTGGGTATTGGACCGTTGCACTGCTCATTACAATCTGGTCTATGGTTAAAGCACACACGCCTTGTTTGTTTTCGTAATATGCCGCCCCAAAAGGTCTTTCTCTTTCGTCAAGCTCGCCATCATAATCAACCCCATCAATATTTGTTAAAACACCAATATCGGTATAGTTTTGCCTGATAAGTAATGAAATTTCAATGTATGGAATACTATAATCAAGAGCCTCAATTTTTTCTCTCTTTTCTTGACAAATATCTTCATAGCCAGACAAGAAATCAAGCATATCTTCGCCACCCATATCTTCCCACAGCCTCATATTACAACAGTCGGCAGATAGACTTTGATAATTTTCAAGCCATTCTTTATAACCTTTGACATCAGCACACGGCATTGACTTGGGAACCTTTATGTGTTTATTGAAAATAGACGCCGGGACCTTAATATTTCCAATAAGGTCATCAACAATTTCGCAATAATCGGCCCATCTTTTATGTATATCACTTCCAATTGTTTTATCCGTAACGGATGAAGGTATCGTTACACCGTTAAAGTAAGAAGCATATTTCTGGAATTTTTCATAATCCTTAATCAGTACGATGAAAACATGGTCATTTTCAACTGGCTTCAACGCTCTGTATATGTTCCTTGTTTCTTCCCTTATACTATCAATTTGGGATGACGTGAAATCTTCAGCATTATATGCAGCATATTCATAGAGGTAATCAGGCTCTGTTCCTCCGCTGAAACAATCCCCATCCCAATCAAAGGCACCGACATCCTCAGTAAAAATTATCTCTCCATCCTTTGTTTCAACTTTACGAAGTCTGATTCCATCACGAACCATGTTGAGAAGAGAATAATAGTTATAGAGCATCGTATTATATGTCTTATCGTGCATTGAAAGAAAACATGGATTTGCCACAATCTGGCCCCAGTTTCCGTTTTTCCCATCAGCAGTTTCAAGTTCCAGTGAACCGATACTTTTACAAGCTGGCTTTATACTAACATCCGTACTACCACATCGTGGGCACTTATCAAATGTTTCTCCGCTATATCCACAATTATTGCAAACGCTTACATAATACGGTTTATGCTGGCCATATACCTTGCCGAATACATAATAAGGCATAAGGCCCTGGGTTCTCGTCCTGGCCCCTTCAAGACATATTTTCCTTTTAATGTAGTCCATAACTTAACTGTTATTCTCTGTATCCCTTGGTATCTTATCAGCTTCTATCATTGGTTCAAACAGGTTCAACACAAGCCTTTCATTCTCCCACACAATTCCATTTTTTCTTCCACCATGCTCAGTGTCGTCGGCAGAAATCGCGTCAGGAAACATATAAACATAACCCTTTTCTGTCAAAGCAATCCTTACCTTAATATAAAGGTTATCAAGGTAATTTTCAATCGTTAATTTTTTCGCCTCGTCATCTTCCTTCGGCCAAAAAATTAGAGGAACCGTTCTCCCTATTCCGGCGTGGTTAAACTCTATTTTCATATAAATATCCTGGGGGTCATTTTCAATTGGTGCATCTTGCCTAAAAAGGTATAGATTAAAGCCTTCCCCAGACCTCGTCATATCATATTCATCGTTAACGACTAGTTGGCTCGTAACAGCACTGCACGTATCACTATCACCAGTTGGAGACCATACAACGGGGGTCTCTTCTGGGTCAAAATTTTCATTTTCCTCTTCAAGCCAAGCCTTCCTTTTAACATATTTTCCAAACAAGTCTCCGCTATCAAGAAATATGGTTGAGTAATACAGGAGATTCTGGGTTAACGGATTTTTTGAATCATAGAACGAAAGTCTTATGAATGTCTGCTTAACCCTGTTTTTCTGATTGTATATGTCATCATCCGTAAATCCTAGGTATCCTATTAAGTTTGAAGAATTTACGAATTTTTCATCGTTATACAACTGTTCCCTTGTTTTTGTGGATGCTGTTCCATTTCCATTCCAAGTTTCAATAGCATCATTCAAGTGCCATGTGTCTTCAAAGCTGTAAACAGTTTCGCCAGACACCCTTGTTCTAAAATGGAGATTGAACGTAAGCCCGGTCGCAAGATAGGTTGTCGTTATGGTGTCCCCGGTATCGTCAACGGTTTCATCGTTCAATTCCGTTTCAGAAAAAGCTGGAGCATATTTAACTTTTTCAAGGTCAATGAAATCCGGAATAATGCTATTCTTTATCTTGTTAACAAACAGTTCGTTAACCTGATACTCATGGAACATTCTCTTGGCGTCGTAATCCTGTTCAAGGACTACCCCAAGGCCCATAAAGTCCGTATATCTGAGTATTGTTACGTTTTCTCCAGGACAGCCGAAAAGATTTATGCGCTTTTCGTTGGTACCAGGAACCGTTGATTTGCTTGTACGGAAATATGGATTGGTTGCAAAAAGAACTTGGTCTCCTGGCTCTGGCCTGAAACTTTTTCCGTCAACAATTTTCTTGACTTTTGACAGTATGCTGTTCCTCTCCATTGTCTCATAGTTGAATCTGGTTATTGTATCGTCGCAACAAAAACCATCTGACGGAATGATATCTTCGCCTTTCTTTAATTGCATTGGAAAACATAGCGCAAGGTCGCTAAATTCAATAACATCAACACCTCTCCTTATGTACACCTTATAATCGCCACTAAGGTCACATGGAAGCATATTGTGGTCCGTGTTAAAGAAAAGCTTATACTTATAACCTTCGGGTGATTCAATTTCCCTAAAACTTGTCAGTATGAGCGGAGTTATGTAAACATAATCAAAATAAACATACATATAATCCCCATCAAGAGCCATGTTCTTTATGGTAACGGATTCCTCACATACTTTAAGCATTTGCCCGGTGTTTCCGCTGGCTGTCTTTTCAAAAACAAGTTTTCCACCAACGTTAAGCTCCATGCCAACTTCTTTATTAACAACAACATAAAGGTCGTTCCCACTCGTTCCGCCGCTTATGAAAGATAACGGAACTGTGGTAATCACCTCATTTGTCTTCTTCGCTATTTTGAATGTTTTCATATTAACAGGCGTCTACCATTGAGTCAATTATATATTCAAACGCATCAAAGTTAAGTTTACCATTTCCTTCAATCTGGAATCTACGAAGAGGGTTTTCAATTGATGGTCTGAAGAGCCTATAGTCGTTAATCGGGTCCTGCCTGCGCACGAATACATCCACGTTTTTGTGTATATAAAGTCTACCATTAGTAAATGGCATATTATATATTGGTGAATCGCTTGCAAGGTCGGACATCTTTTTAGGGGACCTCCAAACTAATTTTTGAGATGACGGAAGAAATTCAGCATAAATTGGCGCATTTGCTTCCATTAAGGATATAATGTATGCGCTTTTACCGCCTGAACCTTCAATCAAACCTTTTAGCCCATCTTCGTTTATTTCACTCTCGGTTGCAATTGTAATGTACGTTCCACTTACGCTGTCCAAAAAACCGCGATAAGTAAAATCTTTGTCCACATCATATATGCAAAATGGTTGGCCTAATATTATGTCGTATGCAACGGGTGCTTTAATCCCTACGAGGAATAAAGTCTTTTCCTCCGTTGAACCATTTTCAGGATTGTAGCACTCCATGGTTTTTTGTGACACAGAGGCCCCGCTCGGTGTAAAATTAATTCTTTTTACTGGAATGGACTGTATCTCGTCGTCAAGCTCCTTTAATGTAACTTCGTAAAACGGAGAATAGAAATACCCTTCGGGGGCAATATTTCCCGGAAACTTTACTCCTTCAATATCATTTAGTGTATATGATGACACTGAAAAACTGTCAGATGTTGTAGCTGCGAGTAGTTCTGATGGTAGAGGTGGAACTGCAGCTGTAAATCTTACATCACTTATAATTTCTTTATTCTCTTCCATGCCCTTAACTTATTTCTTTTACATCGTAAATATCACCAACCAAATCATCATAGTGTATGTCAAAATATTTGTCATTTTTTACACACTCTCTTTGTGCGGTGTTAAACCGGTGGTATACCTTTTCAATTACCTTTTCACGAAAATCAACTTTACTAAACTCAACAATGTCTCCGTAAAATTCACTTTTGTAGTCTTCACTGTTTATGTCAATGGTAATGGCTGATTCCAGCGGCATTGGTGTTCCGCTGAAATCTCCTGTCGGGGCATCAGATAAAATAGATATTAGGCCATTTTTATATTCTTCCGGATTCGCACAATCATCAACAAAAACATTGTAAAGTTTTCTTACGTTATAATCTGTTGACTCGTCGTCCATTGGCAAATCAAGGCCGGTCGTGATATCCCCAAAACAATGTGAATACTCAATCGTTTCTCCGGTTGTATTTCCTTCGTCATACCATTCTTTGTGCCCACGATTTGTCTTAACAACCATAAAATACACAGAAGAAAGTGGCCTACCGATGTTATCTTTCAAGCCGGATATGCTTATATCATCATTAAAAATTACCTGTGCAACCCTATCCCCATATATGCTGCTTGCAAAAGCTATTTTGTTTTGGGTATAGGTCAGTGGTCTGATGTCTAATTTGAAACATGAATATCCTAACGTTATTGCTGTTGGAGAATACTCGTTCACAACATTTGGAATTCTTGATACGGGTACAGGTGGATTATCAAGTGTTTCTGGGTCAACTTCAACATATTGATAATTTTTTAGTTCCTTGAACTTTCTGAAATAATACTTGTCGTCGTAACCGTTGTCTATCTTCTTATAGAAAAAGCAGATAGGAACCCCAGTTGTCGCGCCCTTTATCATTATTTCTTTTGTTTCTGTATCAACTTCGCAAAAAGTACTAACATCACTCAGCTTGATTGTGAAATACTTATTTTCTTCATGGTGGTCACTATCGCCAACACCAATAACTCTTACCGGTAAAGAAAATCTCTTGATGTCATCACTATCTTCCGCCTTATAAAAAAGCCTTACATAGTCACCTGGCTGGAGTGTGTTCCTTAAAAGCGAGTGCATTTGAATCAGTTCATCACCTACATTGTTATAAACAATTTTACGATTTATAACCTTTATTGCATTAGCCTCGTTTCCATTGACCTTATTGAACATATCGTAATCACTTTCAAAAGGATATACAATAGTACAATCCCAATTTCTTTCAAGCCTCTTTCTGAACCTGTTTGGCTTCGGAATAAAGCTATACAAAGACCTATCTGGGTACATATCAATAAAACCACAGGCTGGCTCATTGTTAATAACCTTGTTCAGTGATATTTTTTCGCCTTTTAGTTCACCGTTCGGAATATTGATATAGCCAATATTATAGAATCCATACCAACCGTCAACAAGTCTCAAACCGTCGTAAAAAGAGGCGTTGATGCTCTTGATGTTATCAAGTTGATACATTCGTATATTTTCCCTATCTCTTTCAGAGATTTTACCCCCACGGAAAGGTCCTTTTGACTCTCCGGTAACCCTTGTAACAGTTTTTCCGCTATAATCAACAGCAAAATCAAATATTGTATTGAAAAAGTTTTTATTAAGGTGTTCCGAGGTGTCATCCATCTGAACGTGTTCAAACTCATTAGACCTTAAAAGGTGGTTATTGAATAAATCATATCCGCAATGATAAACGAAGTCCCCAATCCTTTCATGAGAATACTCTGTGTCCCTCACGGCGGCTATCTGGTCAACGCTGCCACCACTTTGGTTCATTGTGCCTTCCGGGAATACCTTCTGGTCGGTTCTACCAACGGAGGCCTGGACAAGGTTTATTGTCTCATCACTCCCCTCTTTAAAGACTGGCTCAGTAACAGCATTAAAAAGAGCATTCGTGCACACTGGATTTACCGTGAAGACCATACGGTACGTTTCACAGGCATCCCTTTCGCTTAAATACAAATCATTTAGTCCTAGCATTCCTGCGGATGTTGAATACGGAATAAGCCGTGACTTTGCTGAGAGGTCAACATTTAATGACTTCTCCGCATTATCAAGGCTTCTATTTAAGCTTTTCTCTTGTAAAAACTCCCTTTGCATTATGCTATTCTAATTTTTACTTTATTACTCACCGCCATCGCCACCACTATTCTGATTACTGATTGCGTTCCACAAATCGTCAATTTGACCGTTGATATCAGTGATTTCATTGTCAACACCGTCAATTCTTTGGTTTGCATTGTCAGCTGAGGTAATGGCGTCATTGGCTGTTTGTTCAACTGGTGCAACATCATCTTTCAGTTGTATGATTTTCGTTTGACCTGTTGCTTCAGCTGCTTCTTGTCCAGATACGCCTTCTTCTTGTGGTGTAAAGACTACATAGCCCTCCCTTTGTGTGCTAGATAAGCCAGCATTTGAAAGTATTTTTACATTTACACTCGTCGTTTCTGGACCATACAATCTATTCGGGTTATCAATACTAATCCAGTTCGAACTCGTTGAAATCTTAAAGTGTAGATTAGTTGTTACATGGATTGAAATCATTTGTTCCTCGTAAGTACACGTAATCTCCGCAGTCGGTGATATAAATGGCTTCATACCACCAGCTTCCAGAGGATATATAACTTCTAACGCCCTCAAAGGATACATCTTATAAACAACCATTTTGTTTCTATTTGTTGTATTATCTGGTCTTGTGTACTTGGCAATAACATTTGTGTATTTGGGTGAGCCGTTGCCAGTAATATTGAAAACACTGTACCCATTTGATTTAGGTGTACCATTAACTAACGTTGTTGCTGTTATTGGCGAACAATTGTCGGTAATGAATTTTTCTATTTTTGAAACTGGTGGCTCTAATTGCACAAGTTTAAACATATTGTCCTTAAAGTCACCCTTCATAGTAAACCAATGCAGCATAGTTACACCTTCTCTAAACGCCTTTTCTTCGGCAGAACTACCGAGGTCTGGGTATACTGTTTTCCTAATTTTAGTCCCATTTTCCTGTGTCTTTCCAAACGAAAGCGATGCAATCGCACCAAACGCTTTCCTTACTATAACCCGTACTGGTGCACCCTTGACATCAAACTCGGCATTTTTGTTATAATAACCATAGCCGTAAGTGTCCGTATTTTCTTCATCTTTTGTCGTAATAATACCTTCGTCCTTAAAAAGGTCTGCTGAATATCTTACACCATATAATTTGGTAGTTTCTGGATTTGGTACATTATCGGCACACAAGCAACAGTTTCCAGCAACGCCATCTTCACTAAAAGCGAACAACCTTAAATTATTGTAGAACACAGAGCTCAATGAGCAAGAATCTTCCAACCTTTCAAGGTCAAAACCATTTTCATATCTTCCAGTATAGATTGAATCCGGGGACGCATTTTCAGGATATCCTTCCGTTATTGAGTATGCAATTTCTTCAAAATCTTCATCCTCAACATTGTATTTAGTTATCTCTCTATAAAAACCGGTTCCATCACTAACACCTTCGCCAAAATGTAATTTTCTATCATATTTGTAGTCTTGGTCCAGAGGGGTTCTTAAACTGTTATAAAAATCCGGTTTATTGTTGAATATTAAGAATGTATCATAAATTTGTCCATCCTCATCGTCTGAAGTTGTTGTTTCACCGGAATAAAATCTTCCGTTATTTCCGTTAGGGTCATATGTCAAACCATTATGTATATCACCTTCAACCTTGTATGAAGTGGGTAATTGGACCCTTTTAACTTCTGGTCCGTTTTCTCCAACTTCAACTGTTAAGCCTGTCAAGCTCCACGTAGCCGCAGAAACTTCGCCATAAAAAGGTTTGTATATGACGGGAACACGTAAGGTTGGATATACAACAGCCATACTGAGTAATTCTGATAGCTGGGCTGAATCCGTGACACCTTCATATGGATTTGTTGTGTTGTATGCTATCATCTGTAAGCCACTACCGGTTATAATCGGAAATACAGCTAAACCATTTTCAAAAACAACAATGCAACCATGGTCTTGTGCTAAACCGTTAACCTGTCCCGTTCCGGTAAGAAGTAAATTATTACCGTCGGTGGCTATGTTAGTTATCTTAACATTTGTTGGGGCATCTGCAGCGGCACGTCCATCATCGGTATAAACCATAACATCAAACGGATTCCTTCCAACAACAGGCCCCATTTCCTGATGTTGTGTGTCCCAATACATTGTTGGTATGAAAGACCATGACTCATCAATTGCAAAGCCTTCATAACTTTCATAATCAGGTTTGAAGTGTATGGCATTCATTACAACTCCGCCCTGGTCGTCGGGTGTGGTTGCTTTTGTTAAACCGCCCTTTTCCGGCTGTCCGAAAACCGCAATTTCAGCACCCTTTTTGGTTGTATATACATGACTATCATACCCAGCACCATCATCTTCTGTTTGACGATAGTAAGTGTGCCTGAATAACCAACCATCAAGTTTTGAAACGGATTCTGGTTTGAACAAATTAGTTGAATTCATCCATTGGCCTTCTGGAATATCCTTAAGGGATTTACCTGTCTTATAACCAAAGTAATCACACCCAACATACAATTCAACATCTTTATTGTCTTCCATTGTAATTGTAAAAATGGCTATGTTTTTGCCTTGATAATTGACATATATATCATATATTCCAAGGTTTTTCATAAAATATATGTGCCATTCTTCGTTGGATGCATCTTTGTACATTCTGTATTCGCTTAATGTTGAAAACCCATGGTCGCCGGTTGCTTTGTAAGTAAACGTTAGGTTATCTGCTGGGTTTTTAATATGGAATTCTTTACCGAGTATCTTAACCGTATCATGAATTTTCAAAAAACCACCAGACTTTGGGTCTTGTTTCGTACTTCCTACAGAGCCCCTATCATATCTAAAATGTACGGCTTCAATATCCACCTTGACAGCCGACGCGCCAAATGTGAATGTTTTTTCTGCCGTCTGGTCAAGAGAATCAGTAACTGTTACGGTATATGTATGACCAATAACAATTGGTATTAATTGGCTTAAATCATAAGTGTCACTATTAATGGTTGTACTACTCGGATTTGCAGGATTATCAGGGCCTGCTGTTTCATTTTCCGGAATACTATTATCTCTTATCTTGATTTCATATGCGGCAAGCATATTGTCTATAACCAGCGTTGCTGTACCGGAAAGGTCATCACTAATCTTTTCAAGTACTGTCAATGTCGGGGCCTTCATAACGTTGTTTGATTCACACTCACTGAAAAATTGTTTCTTGAACTCATCAAGTGCCGTGGAACCGTCTTTCAAACCAAAATAGAAATAGAATGAATTTTCATATTGTGGAAGAATGTAACCCTTTGTGGTTTTTCCCAAATAATGTTTCTTCTGTTCCTTATCTGTGAAATTGTCCAAACCAAACCTGAACATATAGTAATCATTTACTGTATCTTCAATGGTTCTAGTTTCCGTATAAGCGCTTTCTTCTTCATCATAATCGTCCGGTTTTGACCAATTCGGAAAAAGCCTTAAAAATCTACTTGTTTCGTCTGGTGCTGAAATATTTGTACCGTCATTTACCTTTCTATTGTATGGGCTGTCAGCTTTAATATGCACGTACTCAGCTAATCCGCCATCAAAACCATCAGGACGTAAAAATCTGAAATCGTATGTTTTATAGCCGGTAACTTCATCTGGTTTTGTTGCAAGGAGTGTGTTATGATTTAACGTAGCAAACATAGACCTGAAGGAAGCACCCTCAATGTCAACGTTACTTATTAAGCCGGTCGGAACGTAATAGCGGTATTTAGGGTCACCCTTGCTGGTATATCCACGTATTTCCTCACGCCTCTGAGACATAGTAGCCCCAAGCTCGCATATTCTCTTAAGATTCACGCAAGACTTAATATTCGTTTCACTATTAACACAAGAAAGACCAAGGAAATGACCACCAGGATAATAGATATATTTGTAACGCTTATTCCCATCAGCAAAAAGTCTGTTGATAAAATTATCTGGTGTTTCCTTCTTACCAGCGAGAACATCGTCCTGTCCTGGTCCAGAATAATTCCACGTAATACCAGCAGCTTCTGTAATTGGAATAGGGTCGTCGTTTTCAATATATTCAAGCTTGTCGTCCTCCGTACGTTTGTAAGCTGCACTGGTTGTTTCAAAACTTGGCGTAATTCTTCTTACAGAGTCCTTAAGGTTTTTCTCAGTGATATTAAATCCGATAGTCTGAGTGGAATTTGAAGACAAACAAATTGTGCCGCCAGCCTCACTGTAAATGTATGAATCATCGTCCATTGTTGTGAGAGCAAGGTTCGTTGGCATAATGTATGAAGTATTGTTCAAGTATTTAAATGCCTGAGGAATACCGTTTTCATCACAATCGTTCAATGTTCCGAGAAGAACAATATCTGTTGCAAAAAGCAACGTTCTCATTTTACCATTCTCATTATCTTTCCACTCGCACGGTTTCAAATAATAAACATATTGTCCAAGCATGGTTGTCCTTTCGGTAACAAGTCCTGACTTTTTACCGAATATACTTGACTGTTCCATTCCTTTCTTTTTGTGACATCTAGCCGGAAAGATTGGAACACTCTGCTTCCTCTTTGATTTATTCTTATTGGTTTCATTACAAGCGATAGCCGTTGTTATCCTCGTCCACGGCTGATTTGTAGCGCCAGTATAGGCAAGGGAGCATTGCTGGGTATAATACCTACTCTTTTTAACACGAGAGTTGTCGGAATTCATACAACCCTGTACCTTATCTTTGTAATATGTTGTAATTCCGTTTGAAAGAGAAAATTTATATCTCTTCTTCCTCTTTATTTTCCTCATCCAACGAGGAAAATACAATACACCATTTACCCAGTCATTGTAGAAGTCAAACTTAATAACCCTATACTCCTGGGCGAGATTCATTTCAAAACAGTTGACGAGATAATCAACGTCCCTCGTTAAACAAACGGTATCTTCCTCACTTCTGGTTGTGTTTTGGACATCAGTTGAAGTTTCATCGGTATACTGTCCAGAGTTAATAGCTGATTTATCCTCAACACCTGGCGAATCACCACCACCCATTGCAGCGGCGAACGTCATTTCAATAAGGGCACTTTTAAGGTCCGAAGAACCGATACCCTCAGCACAAGCTGGGGCAAAGTACCAGCCCTCCATATCCGGACACAGACCATCACCTATATATGTACAGTGCATACCCCACTGTCTGACCCTCTTGGCCCTTCCCCAAATCACCAGACCAATCATTTTCAAGAATATCACCTGGAAACGATTTACAATTGTAACAATTTTGATGAATAGCTTTACAAAGATGCAAAGCACAGTAAACATGAACGGAAGCTTGATTCTCAGGTTGTTGTAAGGCATCGGGTTGTTTCCGCCATAATAATTACAGGCCTTAATACCGGAAAATCTTTCATTCTTCCACCTCTTTGACTTCTGGAAACGAGGAATATAAGACTTAACTGTATAAACACCGTTCCAGAAAAGGTCACGGTAAGAATCTTCATCCGTGTAAGTACCAAAATCATAGTCAACCTCGTTTCTATCTATCGCAGGGTTGTTTGGAATAAGGTACTTTGCGCGGTAATAGCTCTGAGAACTATTCTCCATATCGGTGAGAGATGCACGAAAACGTACCCTCGTCCTGGTTGGAATACCTTTTTCTGGGTCATCGGTAGGAACCATATGGCCATATTCATCGGTCATCATATAGTCAAGATTCATAGGTATTTGATAGCACCAAACACCATTTCCATTGATTAACTGATTACCTTTGATACTGAACTCTTCAACATTACCAGCCGGGGTTTTACGAATCATTTCAATCGTACCTTCACCAGCCGTAAGTTCATCCATAGCACCCATCTGGTTTGTTGGAACGCACTTCTTACCAACACCGTTTGAAGCATTGTCAGAGATTGCGCTACCCATAAAGACACAGGTAGGCTCAAATTTGAAAGATATCTCTATGTCTGCCCTTGTGATTCCGATTTCGTCACCGTTGTCTTCATTTCCCCAGAACGGCTTTACATATACTGGCTGGTTCTGACTAAAGACCTGAGCCAAACTATCAAGGTTCTCGTCCTTTTTGAACTGGTTAGGGTTCTCAAACTGCTCAATCGTATAACCCTTGTAGACAAAGTCCCTTGGCCTCTGTGAAAGAATACCGCAGTCGGAAAGGTCAAGGTCCATATGGAGTGTCTGCATACCAGTAGGAACACCACAGATAAGGTAGTCACCGGCAGCATTAGTTCTTGTCGTATAGATATAATATTTGTCAAAGACTTCAAGAATGGCGTCATTTTCAAGCATATACGTTTTATTCGGAAACGTACCTATAGCCTTATGGCAATCCTTAACCGACTCGTCTGGTAAAAGGTTGTAACGGATATCATCCTCGTTCTTGGTTGATGTTGAGGTGTATGGATAAAGATTCCACATCTTCATATCAGAATTCTGCTCGTCCGCCTCAATGAAGACACTTATCTTGGCATTCGGAACGCCAAAATTACCATTAGCGAGAACGCGACCAACGACAACCCCATAGTCAGAGTTATGGAGTTTGTAGGCATCCTTGTCACTTATCTTCAATGAAAGAATCTCAAGACTATCATAGTCCTGGTCAAGATGAATGTCAAGGAAACTGTCAGCTTCTTGCCCTATTTTTGTCCTGATTCTATATGATTTGTTGTTCTTTGCCATTCCTTACTGTATGTATAAAATTGAAAAACTTTCTCATGCTTATTCTTTTGTCCCTGGAAAAAATAGAAAACAGAAATACATATAATATCATAACCGGTAACAATGGTAATAAGAGGAAGTATGCTAATAGTGTCGTAGCTGCTTCCTTCTTATTGATTGCCATCTTCGGCTTACTCTCGTTTGTTTTACCATTGTAAGAGTAATACTTGTGTATCTTTTCTATTTCCTGGTTAACCTTACAAGCACACGCCATATTATTTCGTCTCCTTCGGGAATACCCTGATATCCTTTTCAGGCCACTTGATTTCAAGCATCGTATCCCCGTCACTATAAATTATACCATCAGATGCTTCAAGGTCAATTCTATATCTCCCTGGGACCTTCTCCTCTTGCTGCCTGTTGCAATCACTAGCCATATATAATTCCTGGTTCGTCTGGGTTGAACTGTATCCGTCACAAGTTTCATTGTAAACCCTAAGGTCAATAAGGTTTGCAACACCATCAAGCTTTGAAATCTCCTTCTTCAAGTCACCAACATAGAGGTCGTCACCCATGTTTCTCTTGTTTATATCAAAATAATCACGAACCTTCCCAATTATAAGAGATACAACGTCACTCATATTGTAGTTCTTGTCAACATGTACATCAACCTCAACCGAAAGATTTATGATTCGTCCTGGTTTTATCTCAACAAAATCATTAATCATCCGGTATTCGGTCAAATAGTTCTGGATGTTTTCTGTAAGAAGTGAAGGCAATGCCGCATCAAGCTTCTGCTGGTAGTCAATTCCAAGCAGATAAAGCATAATCTTATTGTTATCCTCAGCGCAGCCAACCCTGAAAGGAGTACCATATTTCGGAGGCATCATAAGTACGCGGTCAATGTAATCCTTTGTAGTTACGCATCTGTTCTGTGCACCCTTGTTATATTTGATAAGGTATTTCATCTCCTGAACGGTTGGCATATCCTTACCTGAAACAGAAGGAGTTGTGTTTACGACACTTATTGAATTTCTTACAGCGGCCTTCGTTGCCTCATTTGCCATTGCACCCATAGGGAAATTCGTCAAAAGTTTTGATATTGAGGATATAGCGCCCTGGGCTACATTACTTGCACTACCGCCACCTGCCCTGTAAAGGATGAATATCGTGGTTCCTGGATTAGGAAGTTCACCAAGTGAATTATTTCGTATTGTTCTGGTGATGAGATGTTTACTCAAAGAAGACATGTTATCAATTGGTGGATATTGTGCACTTTTTACACCGGCACCGAAAATTACTTTCAAGTAACCATTGTCTGTGTATTCCGTAATGAACTTGTGGCTTACCGGCTTCCACTCACCCTTAGTTACCTGGCAAGTAGGATAGACAGTGTTATTAGATGAATTAAAATAACCATAAGCATGAATTACAGGACAATTGTTGTCGTTAAGAGTTTCTCCCCACCTAAGCTGCTCCGCCAGACTGTCAACCTCAAAGAAACGAATCAAACCTGGGCAATTGCCTTCCTCGCTGGCTTCATTTACAATCTCTTTTGGGGAATAGAATTCACCGTAGCTTGGGTAGGAAGTAAGGGCGTCACCATCTTTCATAAGCACACTCTCAACATTCATAACGCCTTCAACAGGGATTATGATTTCCATGAACGGCCTGATGTCACTACTCTTGATTGACTTCTTGAATATCCTTGTCTCTCCGGCTGTTACAACGGCAAGTTTTGTAATATTATACTTTGTTATGTTCCCGTTTGCATCAAGAACAGGCTCAATCGTGCGGTCGCTACGCATAAATTCATCATATTGCTCAGAGAAGTTAACGTCATACATAACTTCAAACATCTGACTGCTTGAATTGACCATTGTGCCCCTCTTTATGACCGGAAGATTCTCCTTTGCATAAGTGTCACCAGCAACTGGAACCTGGCAAGTAAAACGAACCTCAGCCATAGCGCCCTTAGGCCCGGGCACTTTGACACCGTTATTTCTTGCGATGTTCATGACCGAACTTGGCTCCTGTGCACTATCAATATTTGTCTCCTGATATACCCTGTCAATATGGTATGAAAGATTATCAGCAACATCAGCATTAATGTCAATCAACCAAGAGCCAATTGATGCGTCACCGTATTCCGTCTCCATATCAGGATAGTACTTCCTTGAGAAATCTTTCAGTGCGTTCTTGTAGTCGTCAAATGTCCTATTAAGATATGATATCCCCTTTTCCATATGGTTTGTTTTTTTTCTTCTAAGTCTTATACCCTAATTGCCGCTGTTTGTTCAACCTCTTTAAGGCCTTGTTTGATTGTATAGTGAATAATTACGATTTTTCCGTTATCACTATTTTCATCGTTGTAGATTGAAATATCTTTAAAACTAACATCAGGTACATATTTATAAACCTGCTGTGTTATGTCATTACGAAGTCTTTCAAAAGTGGTCTCATCCGCCGGTTCAAAAATATATTTGATTAAATCTGTACCAAAATCCGGATTGCGAAGTCTCTGCCCCTTTGGCGTGAATATGACGTGAAGGAGTCTGCTTTTCAGTGACTCTTCTTTAGACATGTTGAGGTCCATGTACAGCTCATCGTCGTTTTCAAGTGTAAACGGATATTTTATTCCATGTTTTTGCGTAAGTGCCATCGTAAAACTCTTTGCGTATAAATAGTTTTGTTATATTTTTCCCTTACTACAAGATAATATTTAGGGACGTAATAGAAAAGAGAAAACGGGCCATAAAGACCCGTTCCAGAAAAATAAAATAGATTAGATGTATGTATGAATAGATTACAGAGGCATATCCTCAAATTTGTTTTCCTTCAAAATCACATTGGCTAAATCAATGCAAGCTTGTTTTCCGCCAATATGTTCAAAAAAATTTCTTGTAACCATTCCAAACTTCCTTACAGTACCTAGACTATATCCCCTAACATGGCCAACCTCGGGATTTTCATCTATCCAAAAACGGACTTCACCTAAGCGTTCATCATAATATATTTGCTCTATCTTCATCAATTGCTGGTCTTCCAGGAAAGCAAAGACTATTTCTGTTCCTTTCTCAAATTTTAAACCAAACCATGGGCCATATAGGTATTTAATTTCGTTCATAGCGGCATATCCTCCATCTTCGTATATTCTATCTCATAACGCTTTGGGAAATTATGTTGGATGTAGAGCGTCAGGATTCGTTCACTAAGGAAGCCACAAATCTCAGCCTGCCACTTGACTTCCCGCCATGAAAGTTTGAATGGGTCATCGTAACGGATATACCTTCCAGCGCCAAGATTTCTACCGATATGGAGAATCAAGTCTTCGTATGTAGTGACTCCAATTCGCTTCATAAACCTTTCCAGGAGGTCAAATAAGAATTCGCAGTACTTGTCATATTCCTCGGCCGGAAGAATGAAACCGTTACTGTAATATAGGTCGACACCCTTCTTAATATATTTGTCCCAATCCGCAGCATAATCAGGATGAACTTCCTTGACAATCCTTTCAAGTGTCTTAAGGTCATCAATACAGTGCGAATAGCCAAAACCGGCTTCAATTGTATTCGCCGGGATAAACTTCTTTGCGTTCTCCGGGAAGTTGTACGGCTTGCAGCAGATAATGTCATACTCACTGAAAATCTTGTCAAAATCAGTGTTCTCGTCAATCTCAGCGAAGCGACGACGATACTGGGTCTGACCCTTGTACTTCGCATCCTTCACGTTCTTCCAAATCCAGTAAAGGCCGGTATTCTCAACATAATATGGATTCAGGTATGAGATATTATCACCCGTATTATCCTTGAGTTTGCACACGTCCTTGTCATTGACGGCCGCACCACATTGAAGCGGGGTCATAACTTCATTGTTAACAAACCCATAATCTGTTGGGTTGAAGCAAAGCATGAACAGCTGAACATCCTTTCTCTTCTCAACATCGTCTCCCTTGTCGTACTTGTTCGGGTCCTCAACAATATGATAAAAGTCAAAAAGGTCTAATCCAAGACGTTCCTTTACGATTGCCAGTTTTTCACGGGTAGGCTTGTTTGACTTAAAGAATCTATTTTTTAAGAGATAATCAAACTTGTCACTAGTCAAAATCTGGTCTGGGAATCCTCTTGTAATCTTGTCTACGTACTCATCAATTGTCTTATCGCTATAATGACGAAGGAACAACTGAGTATAGTTATATGGCTGCAACCATTTATCACCATCAACCTTTTGCCCAACGGAATTGCAACATCTATCATTTAGGCCTTCCGGCGTATGTGGATTTTTGAAAGATACATTATCAAGACCGCCGCGCACGATTGACTTTACGTGGAAGTTCTCTGGAACATTTTCATATGCCCGCTTAAAGTCAATCGGCTCAACAATCTTATTGAAACGCATCATAACTGGACGGCCATCATTATGCACAAGGTCAGCATCATTGAACATAAGCCAGTTAATGTGCACCATATTATAGTTCTTGTACCGCTCATCGCTCAATGCCTGACCTATGCTTGTAATCGCCGATGAACCGAATGTAATGAATTCGTCACAATCAAAAAATGCAATCCAATCATACTGGTCCTTATATTCCTGGTAACACTCGTTATATGCATCAACCTGACACACCTGTCGGTTTCGGTAGTCCTTCAAAATAACATATCCTTCGTCAATATAATCACCAATCACATCCTTAAAGTCATCCTCACCATCATAGTTATTGTCAAAAAGACAGATGTTGGTGAAGCCAGCCATCTTATTATATTCAACAAACTCGCGAATGTACTGGTTTTCCTTTCGTCCAATACAACAAAGTAAGGTTCTAATTTCTTCCTTTTCCTCTTCCATATTTTGTCTTTTGCCTTTAGTTTTTATTAAAAGTATTAAAAAATTCGTCTGGTGTTTGCTCGGAAATGCTGGATTTTCTTCCTTCTGGCCCATAAGAAAATGTTTCAGCCAGAACCATATTTTTGTCTTCGTCGTAAGAAAAGATTAAATTCGGCTGACTTAAGCCAATCTCTTCAAACAATTTTTTATTCGTGTCATTTACCTCTTCAATTTTTTTCAATAAATCGTCTTTCGCTATCATTTCACCACACTTTTATAAACGTTTATGTATCCTTCTGCCATTTTCTCTGCAGTAAACAGCGGCAATCTTTCCTTTTGCTTCATAATCAGCGCGTTACGGTCATCTTCCTTCACCTCAAAAAGGCGTTCAAGACTTTCATTCAATGATTTTCCGTCCGTGATGTCAAAATACGTCCCGCAATCACCAGCAACCTCATGGAAAACCGGTATGTCGTTCAGAATGGCCGGGCAATTATTCTTATATGCTTCAAGTATCGGTAATCCAAACCCTTCGAATTCACTTGGGAACACGAAACAGAATGCATGGTGGTATAAGTTGTTCAAACCATCTTCATTAAGATAATGATTTTCAATTCTATCTTCAAGACCATATTGGCGAAACATGTCCAATTCAAATTTCGTAAACTTCTGACCGGTACAAATCAGTTTGAATTCCTTATGCTCTTTCAAGAACGGAACTATCTGATTGAAAAACGGGATGAAACACTTGTAATTAAGCGGGCCTTGTCTCGTTCCGACATAAAGTATATATGGGAAATTGAACGGATTATTATAAACATAGTTCTCCGGTAGTTTCCTGTAAGCGTTATATACAACCTCTATCTTGCTTTCCGGAACTTTGTATATATCAATGATATCCTTCTTGGTAGCTTCGCTGATTGCAACGACTTTACTTGCTGATGCCATGATATCCCGCCTGTTGTCAAAATCTTTAAGACACATCTGCTCATTAAACTGTATGTAGTCACGAAGTCTTTCAAAAGCAAGGTCATGAACAGTAACAACGTACGGTATATTTGGTATATATTCCAAGAAATACGGGTTATAGTGTGTCGGATGAAATACGTCGTAGTCACCGCGTTTTATTGCATTTCTGGAATAAATCTTGTTTACTTTTTTCCAGTCAATGTCCTCCAGTTTTGCATTCGGGTCCATCTTTCCGGCGTTTTTCAGCCTTTCAAGCGTGTCTGCCTCTGACGGATAACCTTGTGCAAGCATATATAAGTTGGTTGTTGATGCCAA
>ODAI010218711.1_pt1 | contig 27734 bp, 23 predicted proteins | sample 1539321 | NCBI WGS metagenome assembly ODAI01 (sample SAMN02144231, study PRJEB22623) | gut metagenome | biome: sheep rumen | host: Ovis aries | place: New Zealand
AACTGTACGGGACTCTCACCCGATTCCCTATTGAGTCCTGTGAGGACACCACAAATCGGTTGCAAAAGTAATGAAAAAAGGATTGCCCAAACAAGGCGAGACGGAAAAAATCACTTCCCCAAGTGCATCCTGATGCGCGAGGCCAATATATCGACCACCACGGGACTTGAGCCGCGCGGCAGGATGATGTCGGCGGTGCGCTTGGTGGGCTCGATGAACTGCTGGTGCATGGGTTTGACGAAGGTCTGGTAATGCCGCAGCACGTCTTCCCACGTGCGCCCGCGCTCGGCGATGTCGCGGCGGATGATGCGCATCAGTCGCTCATCGCCGTCGGTGTCCACAAACACCTTGATGTCCATGCGCTTGCGAAGTTCCTCATTGACCAGCACCATGATGCCTTCCACAAGAATGACCTCGGTGGGATGCACATAGATTACCTCCTGGGAGCGGGCACAGGTGACATAGGTGTAGATCGGCATGGGAATGGTTTCCCCTTTTTTGAGACGGTCGAGGTGATCGATAAGCAAGGGCCACTCTATCGCATCGGGGTGGTCGAAGTTGATCTGCTTCTTCTCTTCGGGCGTCTTGTCGCCGTTGTCGAAATAATAAGCGTCTTGCGAAATGACTGATACTGAATTTTCTGGCAGTTGCCTAACCAGTTCCTTGACGACGGTGGTCTTTCCCGAACCTGAGCCGCCTGCAATTCCGATGATTAACATAGTGTTCGTGTTTAATGCCACAAAGATAGGCAAAAGTTGAAATTTGGGCATACTCAGTTGGAAAGATTTTGCTATTTTTGCACCAAATTCAATCCAAACATGATGAAATCTTTTTGTTCCTCCATCGGCGGTTTGTTTCTTATCGGCCTTTTGTCATTCACCAGTTGCGACCCGCCCACCCCAATCCAATGGCCAGAAATCCCCGTTGAAACGGTGAAGCCTTATTTCAACGAAGCTGCTGAGATTCAAACGATTGACACCTCTTATTACCAGATCAAGGATGCCAAAGGGGAAGTGTTGGGCACTTTGTTGTATTCCATGCCTTATTCAGCAACCGTGCATGGTTATAACGGGATTACTCCTTTATTAATAACCTTGGATGCCGACAATCGTATCACGAACGTAGTGCTAATGGATCACCGCGAAACCCCTCGCTTTGCGCAACGTGTCGAGGAAAGCGGTTTATTCCAAGCGTGGGTAGGCCTTAGTGTTGATGAGGCTTTGTCGAAAGATGTGGATGCCGTAAGCGGTGCCACCTACACCTCAAACGGAGTGAAAAACAGCCTCACCGTGCGCCTCCAAGCCTACCAAAGGCAACTCACGAAAGACTATAGCACACAAAAGCCGACTCTTTGGCAAAGGTTGTTTGGGAAGTAAGGATTTCAGCAGCCGCTATCGACATCTTCCGGAACGACTTTGGCTAGGGTTGTGTTACCGTCCACCACGATGACGATTTCCCCTTTTATCTCCTTTTTGGAAAAATGCGCGATGACTTCGGATAAGGCACCACGGACGGTTTCCTCGTGGATTTTGGTCAATTCGCGCGAGACGCTGACTTGACGCTCAGGGCCACAGGCCTCGGCCAGTTGTTGCAAGGTCTTGAGCAGACGGAAAGGAGACTCATAAAGTATGGTCGTGTAAGGACAACTGGCTATTTCCCTCAACTTGGTCTGACGGCCTTTCTTGTGTGGCAGGAAGCCTTCGAATACGAACTTCTCAGCTGGCAGTCCCGAATTGACCAAGGCCGGGACGAAGGCCGTAGGTCCGGGCAGACATTCCACCTCTATCCCACGCTTGACACACTCGCGCACAAGCAAGAAGCCCGGGTCGGAGATGGCTGGCGTTCCAGCGTCGGTCACCAAGGCCAGATTCTCGCCTGCTGCGATGCGGTCGGCCATGCGCTCCACCACCTGATGCTCGTTACGGATGTGGAAGGCTGTCATCGGTTTGGATATGTCAAGATGCCGCATCAAATTGCCCGACGTACGCGTGTCCTCGGCCAAAACCAAATCCACCTCTTTCAGTATGCGTATGGCACGCAGGGTAATGTCCTCCAAATTGCCAATGGGTGTCGGGACAAGATACAATTTGCTCATAACCCAATCATTCAAATTTTCTTCGGACCAACTCTGAGATTTTCCTGTAGGCTTCGTTGCTGCTGTTCCATTGCAGCTCTATCTTCAACTCATTGAGATAAATCATAGCACCGTTCAAGGTTTTCAAGTCGTTGAGGTTGTCAATGGATTTGTTATATTTTTCCATGCTTCCACCAAACAACTCATTGACGAACAAGAACTTGTCGTTAATTCCAATCACAGACCTCAAGTCGCGGACAGGATTTTGTTGCAACTTGGCCGCCAAGGAATGGTCTTCTTGCAACATCTTGTCGCCCAAAGTTTCCGACTTCTCTGTCTCGAAATCCTCTGATTGTGAAACATCCTCAAAGCGGAACAGGAAACCGTATTCGTCGCCGGCAGGCTTTGCTTCCTCAACAGGATTGTCGACGGTCTCTATCTGTGGAGGTTCAGGCTCCAGATTTTCAACCTCTTGATTGTCAAAAACTTGAAATCCAAAAACTTCTGGTTCAAAAACAGGTTGCGAAAGTTCCTCAGTTGATGTTTCGAGTTGCTCTCCATTGGCCATTTCTTGTGCCTCAGCAGGAGCCTCTGCCCTATTCTCCATTGGCTCTTCCCCGATTTCGGCTTGTTCCTCTGTCGGTATTTCGGCGACTTCCATCAAGTCATCAGGCAATTCTGCTGGAATTGTTTCGGTCAATTCCACAATCCTTTCTGCGACAGATCCAGGAGCCATGGGCTCATCATCCTGACTTTCAACAGGTTCCTCTTGTAAAGATTCTTCGCTTTCTTCCTCTTTCAAATCCACGCCAAACAATCCGGCAATGGCTTCAGGGTCGAGGTCGAGATTGTCATCACCGGTGTTTTCGCCCAAATTGATGGCACAAAGGGTGTCGTAAATGGTGTGGGTTCGGTTCATCAAAACGTCCAAATCGAGCAGTTCGAGGGGCTTTTCGTTCCTCAAAAGGTAATTGACTTGCTGACGTAACAGATTGATTTCGTGGCTTAAAGAAACTAGTTTTTCTTTTTGGTTGTAGAAGTTGTCGTTCATATTCGATTAATCTATATTTTTGCTTTGCCTACCCGTCGGAACGGGACGCTAAAATTACAAATAATCTAAAAACGAAAGCCATGTTTCTCGAAAAAGATTCACACAACCGTTCGCAAGGCTGGATTGAGGTGGTTTGCGGCTCGATGTTTTCGGGCAAGACGGAAGAGCTCATACGCAGGTTGAAACGCGCCAAAATCGCCATGTTGAAAGTGGAGATCTTCAAGCCGGGTGTCGATACGCGCTACAGCGAGGAGGACGTGGTTTCGCACAACGCCACGGCATTGCACTCCATTCCCGTTGGGAGCGCCCAAGAGATCCTGTTTTATGCCAACGACGTGGATGTAATCGGAATCGACGAAGCACAATTCCTTGATGATGAGCTTCCTAACGTGTGTCAGCAGTTGGCCAACCAAGGTGTGCGCGTCATTGTGGCAGGCTTGGACATGGACTTCATGGGCAATCCTTTCGGCCCCATGCCCAAGCTGATGGCCATAGCCGAAGACGTGACCAAGGTGCACGCCATCTGTGTGCGCTGCGGCAGCCAAGCGCAGTATTCGCACCGAACCATCGCTGGCGACAAGTTGGTTGTTTTGGGCGAGACCGAAAGCTACGAGCCGCTGTGCCGCGCCTGTTATGTGGAGGCCATGAAAGAACGCGAGCAAAATCATTCCTGAAAATACACCCGCTTTACACGTTGCGACACACTTGTCATAACTTCGTAAGAAATTGTGTGACAAGCTTTTGCTATATCGTTGATATCGTGTTCGGCATCAAAGACCACCACGGTGTCGCCTTCGGCAGCCTCGATGTCGGTCAGGTCGATCATACACATGTCCATGCAAATATCGCCCACCACAGGCACTGGGCAGTCGTTCACATAGAACTTGCCGTTGCCGTTGCCCAGCAATCTCGAAAGCCCGTCGGCATAGCCGATGGGGATGATGCCAATGCGCATATCGCGGTCGGCACGCCCATGACGGTTGTAACCGATGCTGTCGCCTGCCGGGATGTCCTTGATTTGGTTGATGATGGTTTTCAGCGACACGACAGGCTGCAACACTCCCTTGTCGGCTTGGCAGGTGGGCACGCCATACAACCCGATTCCCAAACGTACCATGTCGAACTGGTATTGCGGGAAACGTGTGATGCCCGCCGTATTCAAGATATGACGCAACACCTTGTAATCAAAGGCTTCCACTATCATTTGGCTGCCTTCCTCAAAGCTGCGGATTTGGCTCAAAGTAAAGGCATCCTCGGCAGGATTGTCGGCCGTGGCGAGATGCGAAAACACGCTTTTCACATGCAGCATCGGGTTGGCCTTGATGCGTTGTATGAGTTCGGGCAGCTCGGCCTTTGAGAAACCCAAGCGGTGCATTCCAGTATCGAGCTTGATGTGCACATTGATTGGATGCGCTTCGGGCAAGGCCAGATTGTCCACCGCCTTTTCAATGAAAGAGAGGTTCCGGAAACTAAACACCTCTGGTTCAAGGTGATACTTGATGATATTGTCGTAACTGTTCGCTTCCGGGCTCATCACCATGATGGGCAAGTTGATGCCTGCACGGCGCAATTCCACGCCTTCGTCGGCGAATGCAACCGTCAGATAATCAACATTATGGAACTGAAGAATATTGGAAACCTCAAGGTTGCCGCTGCCGTAGCCGAAAGCCTTCACCATCACCATCAGCTTGGTTTCGGGCTTGATTTTCGCCTGGAAATGCTTCAGGTTGCCGACAAGGTTGTTGAAATTGATTTCAAGCACCGTTTCGTGCGCCTTTTCCTGCAATTCCATCCCAATTTGCTCAAACTCGAAAGCGCGTGCCCCCTTCAGCAGAATGGTTTGGTTGTTGAACTTCGACAACGGGAAATGCGCGAGGAAATCTGCCACATTGGGATAGAAATAACGCTCCATATCAAATTTGTTGGCTTGGCGCGAAATGGCCTCACCGATACCAACCAGCATATCAACTCCTTTATTCTTAAGCAGTTGTGAAATCTCGGAGTATAGTTCCATCTCGCTCCGACCACTTTGAAGAATGTCAGACAAAATCACCACATGGCGCTGATGCTGATGTTGATGCCGCAACACATCCAAAGCGATGGAAAGCGAATTGATGTCGGAATTATAGTAGTCGTTGATGATGGTGCAATTGTTCATTCCCGCCTTGATTTCGAGGCGCATGGCCACTGAAGTCAAGCCTGCAAGCCGCTCAGCGATGCGAGAAGGAGCGTAGCCCATCAACAAACACACCGCAATGCAATGAATGGCGTTCTCGACAGAGGCTTCGTCGGCAAAGGGAATGTCAAACGTCAGGCTTTCAGACTGATGGACACACTCGACATGAGCCGTGTTCGCCTCTTTGGTCACCGTTTTCACAAACAAGTCGGCCTCCTCGAATTTTCGGCTCCATGTGAACAGCCTGACCTTCTCAGCGACTCCTGAACGAATAATAACCTGCTGAATATCAGGATAATCCATACAATACACCAATTGATCGGCCTTGGTAAACAAGTTTAACTTCTCCCCTGCCTTTTGGGTGCGGCTGATGAAATTTTCGTCATGGGCTTGCCCGATATTGGTGAAAACACCGATGGTCGGACTGATGATACTTTGCAGGGCTGCCATCTCGTCTGGTTCTGAAATGCCCGCCTCAAAAATGGCCAACGTGTTGTTCTTGTTCATCTGCCATACCGAGAGCGGAACGCCTACTTGAGAGTTGTAGCTTTTCGGGCTGCGCACGATGTTGAAATCCGTCCCCAGCATTTGCGTCAGCCACTCCTTGACAATGGTTTTGCCATTGCTTCCCGTGATGCCAACGACGGGGATGTCAAACTGATGACGATGATGTGATGCCAAGGTTTGCAAGGCTTTTAGGGTGTCTTCGACCAAGATGAAAACCGCTTCTGGACAAGGTGTTTCAGGCATCTGGCTCACCACAAAAGCGCGCACACCCTTGTCGTAAAGCTCCTTGATGTATTTGTGGCCATCGTTGCGAGTGCTAACGATGGCGAAAAACAACGCCTGTTCGGCGGCAACAAGCTGCCGACTGTCGATGAGAAGATCGCAAATCGGTCTTTCAGATTGATTACCAACAATTTGACCTCCTACAATTCCTGCAACTTGATGTATCTGATAATATTGGTGCTGCATGACTGTTCTCCAATTTTCCTGCAAAAATACGGCTTTTCTCGCTTCCAAGCACAAAATAAACTACCTTTGCAACGCACAAATCCCAACGCCATGAACCTTAAGCAACACATTCCCAATGCCATCACCTGCGGCAACCTTGTTTCGGGCTGCCTGTCAGTTCTCTTTCTCGCCCACGACATGCCTGTCAAGGCTGCCATCATGGTTTTCGTGGCTGGACTTTTCGACTTTTTCGATGGTTTCTCAGCGCGGCTTCTCAATGCCCATTCGCCCATTGGTGCCGACTTGGACTCGCTCTCGGATGTGGTTTCGTTTGGCGTGGTTCCTGGGTTCATCATGCACTGGCTGATGTGCCGCACAGCCCATCCTGAGATCGCTCTGCTTGGTTTGGACCTGTTGCCATGCATTGCCTTCATGCTGCCTGTATTCTCCGCTTTGCGCTTGGCCCGCTTCAACATCGACGACACGCAGAAGACCACTTTTAGAGGTATTCCAGCACCTGGGATGGCCATTTTCGTCGCTTCTTTGCCTTTGGCGCTCAGCCAGGTCGGGCACCTCACAGATGGTGCTTTGGGTTTTTGGCAAAGCGTGGGCATAGTGCTCATTTTCAGCTTTATGATGGTGAGCAACTTGCGGTTTTTCTCGTTCAAGATGAACTCCGCGAAATGGAAAGGCAACGAGGTTAGATGGCTTTTCCTCCTCGTTGCCGTGGTGGGGCTCGCGTTTTTCAGGTTGGTCGCGCTTCCGTTTATTATGATGCTTTACGTTATGCTTTCGGTTTTTTTTGGCGGCAAAATGGAATAGGTTCACATTTCCTTCCTGTGCAAAATGAAGTTCTGCCCCAGATAGACCTCGCGGACGTGCGAGTCGGCGGCGAGTGCTTCGGGCGTGCCCGACATCAACACTTGGCCGTCGAAAAGGAGGTAGGCTCGGTTGGTAATTGAGAGCGTTTCGTGCACGTTGTGGTCAGTGATGAGCACACCGATGTTCTTCCTTTTCAGCTTGAAGATGATGCGCTGGATGTCCTCGACAGCAATCGGGTCAACGCCGGCGAATGGCTCGTCCAAAAGGATGAAGTTGGGATCGACGGCCAGGGCACGGGCGATTTCGGTGCGACGGCGCTCGCCGCCCGACAGTTGGATGCCTTTGTTTTTGCGAACATGTTGCAGTCCAAACTCGTCCAAAAGCTCCTCCAGTTTTTCGCGTTGGCGTTGCTTGCTCATGCCTTTCTTGAACTGCATCACCGAGGCGATGTTGTCTTCCACCGTCATCTGGCGAAACACAGAGGCTTCTTGTGCCAAATAGCCGATGCCCTTCTGCGAGCGCTCATACATGGGCATCTCAGAAATGTCTTTGTCGTCAAGGAACACCTTGCCCGAATTGGGCTTGATGAGGCCTACCACCATGTAGAAAGTGGTCGTCTTGCCAGCACCATTCGGGCCGAGCAGACCGACAATCTCACCCTGTTCCACCTCAACGCTCACGCCCTTCACAACCGTGCGTTGCTTGTATTTCTTGACCAAATCTTGTGTCCAAAGTTTCATTTTAATGCGGAATTTGAAATCTTGAAATTTGAAATCTTGAAATCAGAATATCCCCTCCTTTAATATATCATGTAAATGAATGATTCCCAGGTATTTGCCATCTCCAACAACAGGCAGTTGCGTGATGCTGTTTTCGCGCATTTTGTGGAGTGCATCCACCACCAAAGCTTCCTCGCTGATGGTCTTCGGGTTGGAAGTCATGATTTGGGCGGCTTTCACATGCTCGATGTCGGGGTATTTCATCAACATTCGGCGGAGGTCGCCGTCGGTGATGATGCCAATAATCTGTCCGTTCTCAGCGACAACGGTTGCGCCCAAGCGTTTCCCCGTCATCTCGATGATGACTTGAGTGAGGTTGTCGTCGGGGCCGACTTCGGGGCGCTCGTTGCGGGTGTAAAGGTCTTTCACGCGCAGGTAAAGCTGCTTGCCGAGAGCGCCGCCAGGGTGGAACTTGGCGAAGTCGCTGGTGGAGAATCCTCGACACCTCATTAATATAAGGGCCAGTGCGTCGCCCATGACAAGTTGTGCCGTGGTGCTGCTCGTCGGCGCGAGGCTGCCAGGGATGGCTTCCTCGGGCACGGTGACGTCGAGAACGCAATCGGATTGGGAGGCGAGATATGAGTTTCGGTTCCCCACGATGGCCACTATCTTGTTGCCCCTCAACTTGATGAGCGGCACAAGGACCTTGATTTCCGGTGTTTCGCCGCTTTTGGAGAGGACGACCACGATGTCGTCTTCGCGGACGATGCCCAAATCGCCATGAATGGCATCGGCGGCGTGCATGAAAACGGCTGTCGTACCCGTCGAATTCATCGTTGCGACGATTTTTTGGGCGATGATGGCGCTCTTGCCTATGCCCGAAAACACGAGATTCCCTTTGCATTGCAGGGCCAACTCGACCGTTTTCTGGAAATCACCGTCGATTTTTTCTTTCAGCCCGGAAATTGCAACAATCTCATTGTCAATGATTTGATTGGCAAGTTCGATAATATTTCCATTTTTTTTCATTTTTTCTCGAATTTTTCTTGCGCCATTTGATGTAAATGCTATAACTTTGTATTTGCTGTTTGGCACGAAAAAGAGCCGCCCAGCTAATAACGCAACATTTCAAAACAGATTGCAAAATAACGCAAAAAATTGGACAATACCAAAAGGAGGAACCCATGGCAAAAAAAGATGACCAGAAAATTCACCAGCTGCTGAAGGATGTTTTCGGCTTCGACCAGTTCAAAGGCAACCAGGAAGAAATCATCAAGAGCATCCTTGGTGGCAGCAACACCTTCGTATTGATGCCCACGGGAGGCGGCAAGTCGCTTTGCTACCAACTGCCCGCACTGATGTCGAAAGGCACGGCCATCGTCGTATCGCCACTCATCGCGTTGATGAAGAACCAGGTCGATATGATTCGCAATTTCGGCACCGAACTCGGCATTGCCCATGTGATGAACTCGTCGCTGTCGAAGGCCGAGTTGCTCGAGGTAAAGGAAGACCTTAAAAGTGGGAAGACCAAACTGCTCTATGTGGCGCCCGAATCGCTCACCAAGGAGGAGACGGTGGAGTTTTTGCGCACTTTGAAAATCTCTTTCGTTGCCGTTGATGAGGCCCACTGCATCTCGGAATGGGGCCACGACTTCCGCCCCGAATACCGACGTTTGCGCCCCATCATCAATGCCATCGACGACAGCCTGCCCATCATAGCCCTGACCGCCACGGCCACGGTGAAAGTGCAGACCGACATCATGAAAAACCTCGACATCATGGATGCCAAGGTGTTCAAGTCGTCGTTTGACAGGCCCAACCTATATTATGAAGTACGCCCGAAAACCAAGGATGTCATCAAGGACATCATCAAATACATCAAACAAAACCCAGGCAAGTCGGGCATCGTGTATTGCCTCAGCCGGAAGAAGGTGGAGGAATTGGCCGAGACCCTTGCCGTCAATAACATCAAGGCTCTGCCCTATCACGCCGGCTTGGACAGCCAGACGCGCAAGGAGAACCAAGACAAGTTCTTGATGGAGGAAGTGGATGTCATCGTGGCCACCATTGCCTTCGGCATGGGCATCGACAAGCCCGACGTGCGCTTCGTCATCCACCACGACATCCCCAAGAGCCTTGAAGGATACTACCAAGAAACGGGGCGCGCCGGGCGCGACGGCGGCGAAGGCAACTGCATCGCCTTCTACGACTACGAGGACATCCACAAACTCGAGAAGTTCAACAAAGGCAAGAACGTGGCCGAGCAAGAGATTGCGCGTGAACTGCTCAACGAAACCGTAACATACGCAGAATCAGCAGTTTGCCGCCATAGGCTTTTGCTCCATTATTTCGGCGAGGAATACAACAAGGAGAACTGCGCCTCGTGCGACAACTGCCGCCATCCCAAGGAGAAATTCGACGGCAAGGAAGACCTGAAACTCGTACTGGAAGCCGTTGAAGACACCAAGCAACTCTTCAAGACCAAGCACATTGCCGAGCTTTTGGCTGGCAAACTCACTGGCGACATCAAGACGGCCAAACAGGAAAACAACGAGTTTTTCGGAGCAGGCGACGAACACGACGAGAAGTATTGGATTGCCGTCATCCGTCAGGCCTTGGTGAACAAGCTGTTATCAAAAGACATTGAGAATTACGGCATACTGAAAATCACGAAGGAAGGGAAAAACTTCATCAAGAAGCCCTACTCCATCATGCTCGTCAAAGACCACGATTATGACAACGCCGACGATGACGACCCGGAATCCCTCGCCATGAGCGGCGGCAAGGACGGTGGTGCCGACAAGACGCTGTTTGCCTTGCTGAAAGACTTGCGCAAGACCATCGCCAAGCAAAACGGGCTGCCGCCTTTCGTCATCTTCCAAGACCCTTCGCTCGAAGACATGGCCATCCAATACCCCATCACCAAGGAGGAAATGACCCAAATCGCAGGCGTGGGAGCTGGCAAGGCCGAGAAATTCGGCGAACCCTTCATCAAGCTGATCAAGGATTATGTGGAGGAGAATGAGATCACACGACCTAACGACATGGTCGTCAAATCGGTCATCAACAACTCCGCGCTGAAAATCGGCATCATCCAGAACATCGACAAGAAGATTCCTTTGGAAGACATCGCTTACGGCAAGGGTCTCGATTTCGACGAACTGCTGACCGAGATTGAAAGCATCGTCTCCTCCGGCACCCATTTGGACATCAACTATTACATCGAAGACAACGTGGATATTTACCATCAGGAGGACATTCTCGATTACTTCAAGGAGGCTGAGACCGACAACATTCAAGCCGCACTTAGCGAACTTGGCGAGGATGAATACGAAGAAGAGGAAGTCCGCCTGATGCGCATCAAGTTCCTATCGGATGTGGGCAATTGATTCAAGATGAAGCGCTTCGTTTTCATAGTTTTTGTGTTGCTCTTGTTTTCGGATTGCGGAAACAAGAGCAATACATTTGTGCCCGACCGTTTGCTCAGCGAGCAGGAAATGATCGACATTCTGACCGATGTGCAAATCATCGAGGCCGACATCAACCACCAAAGAACGCAGGAACGCGAACACAAAGACACCATCCCAAGCAAGCCCATCGACCCTGTCGAACTGTCAAGATCGTATTACGGACAACTCTTTGGGCATTATGGGATTACGGACAGCATCTTTTCCCAAAACATGCGCTATTATACAGAACGGCCCGCAGTTTTGGAACGCATCATGGATTCGGTGGTGCAGCGGCTGACGACGGACCAGTGCGGAAAACCATGAAAACCCGATTTTGCATATTTTCCCTGTTTTTGCTGGCCTTAGCCTCGTGCCACAGCCCTTTTGGAACGCGATCAAATGCGTCTTCAGACACAGTCGTTTTCCCTGAACCGCAAAGCCCTCAACGAAGCCAGTTGCTGGCCATCGACAGCCTTGCGTGGCTGCAGCCCGACAGTGCCTTGGCCTTGCTGTTGCCTTGGCTCGACACCGTTGATTCCAGCCAAACGTTTGACAATCATTACGCCCAACTGCTTTTGGCCGAGCTGCTCTACAAGAACGACTATGCCCAAACCAACCGGGATGAATTGCTTCAGGCTGTGGACTATTTCGATTCCGTAACGGCGACCACTGGCTGGGCCGACACACACGACGTTTCCCTGCACGATGTTTTTCTCGCCGCCCGCGCCCATTACATCAATGGTGTGGGGTATTACGAACATGACAGTGCCGTGAATGCCAGCCAAGAATACCTTAAAGCTTTGGAAATCATGGAGGAACAATTTGGGGAGAAAATGTTGGTTGATAAAAAAGCGAGATTTATGACCTACATTTTCAACCGTCTTGGAGATATGTTTTCGGAGCATTTCATGATGGAATCTGCAATTCTTTGCTATAAAAACTCTTGCAAGTTTTCCGTTATTTCACCTATTTCACCCTACAGCATCTCCAACGCCATGTACCGAATAGGCAAGCAGTTCAACATGAAAGGCGACATTGACAGTGCATACTATTATTATTCTCAAGCCATAACGAATATGCCTGACACGGCTAACCTATTCTACAGAAACGTTATCTCGTCTCAAGCCTTATTGGGTTATCAATTGACTCAACAAGCAGTTCCATCCATACAACGTTTGAAACAAATGGTCTTCTTGGCAGAGGATTACGACGAAAGATTGACCCGTTATCTTGTTATTGGGCATATTTTTTATATGGAAAGACTTTATGATTCTGCACAGTATTATTTGATGACTGTTTTTGAGAATAAAAACGATATTGTTTCACAGATGCAGGCTGCAGATTATCTTCATGTCATTTGCGACACTCTTGGTGATAGTGAAAAATCGGAAATGTTTTTGCGTTTTTTGGCGCAACAGAAAAAAACAGAAGGGCAAAACAAGGCTTTGGTTTCACAACTAAATGACTTGTTTCAGAAACATTTGAACAAAAAGCACGAAAAACTGGCCGAAAAAGAACGAAAAAAAGCTGTCAAGAAAGCAGTGAATACTATTATTCCCATCGCTATCTTTGTTGCAATGTTCATCATTGTTTTGGCTAAAATAAGAGGTAAAAATCTGCTGAAAAAGCAACAAGCAGAAGCAGACAAGATTCTTGAAGAAACAGGGAAACAGATGGAAGCTGAGCGGCAAAGCCATAAGATGCAACAAGCAGCCCTATCTGGCAGGCTTAAACGAAGCAATAGGGAATTGAGCAATGTTTTGAAACAATTGGAACAAACTTCGGCAAAGACCGCTCTTGATGAACCTGAAATCAGAGATGACTATTCGGCATACGTCAATGCTCCTGTTTGTTTAGACATAGTTAGGCTTGTACACACTCAACAGTTCAAATCCAAAATGGATTACCATGTTTATAAGGAAAATGCCCTCAGCAAGGAGCAGATATTGGCTTTGCGCCATGCCGCAGAAAAACACTTGCCGCAATTCAAATCCCAAATTCGGAAGCAATTCCCCAATTTGACAGATAGTGACATGGATTACTGTTATCTGTTCTTGCTTGGTTTGAACGAAGCTGATATTTCAGCATTAATGCAGCGTGCATATACAACGGTTTGCGACCGTAGCAGAAAAATCAGCCGTATTATTGGGGCTAACGACAGTCTTTATCAATCCCTTTGTAATATGTTAAGCAAGCAATAACACATTGTAAACCATGTTGTTGTAAAAAATCTTCGTACCTTTCCGTACCATTGTTTTCTTGACAAGGGTATCAGAATCACGATACTTTTGCATTCGATTTCGAAATCAATTGTTTAATCATGCAAAAGTCAAAGTGATGAAAAAAGTAACAAAAATGGTTCTGATGCTCTGCTTGGTCCTTTCGGCAGCATTCAGCTACGCTCACAGCCTAGCCAGAACGGAAAATGAGAAAGGAAAAGACGGAACCCCTATTGAAATCATCGAAAGAGCAAGTCATGGTGGTTCGGAAAAAGGCAATGCGATTTTTTCTATGATTGACGGCCACACCCTCACCGTGGTCTTCAGCGAAAACCTCGGCCAGGTGACTATCGAAATCGCCATGGTTTCGGGCGGCATCATGGAAAACCTATGGATTGTTACGCCTAACGGCCTGCAAACCTACCTACCCCTCGCCGGGGACTACCTCATCACCTTCACCCTCGCCAACGGCGACGAGTATTATGGTGAGTTTACTGTTACGAATTAACCCAAAACTATCAAAACACATCAATTAACAGAATTTCAAACACTTAAAAACAATCAAGTCATGAAAAGATCTATGATTTTCGCCATCTGCGTGATGGCAGTGGCCCTGGCGGCCACAGTTACCGTGGTCTCCTGCAAGAAGGACGATCAAAACGCCAAGTTAAACAACAACGGCAACGCCGGACAACCGGTCTCGCAATTCGACGCGAGCCACATCACCGACATGGACGACTACCTGAAGAGCTTCAGGAAAAAGATGGCGACGAGCCAATTCGCCAAGGACGCCGAGACGCTCGGCCTCGACGAGGCCGCTTGGCACCTCTCCAGCGTGGCCAACTACGAATTCGCCAACGCCAACGTCGAGTTCACCGACCTGCGACACGACACGCTCCTTTACCAAGTGAACGTCACCGACGGACAGGTCGCATTGGCCGACCTCAACGCGCTCTATGAAACGATGGCCACCGACATCGACGCCTTCTACCACAGCCTCGACCTGCAAGACAAACACTTCCGTTTCATCGGGGTCTCGGTGTCTGACGACGGACAAGTCAAGGCCTCTTTGATCTCTTCCTATGTCATGCCTGACCACACATGGTATTTCCAGGACGGTTGGGATGCGCTCGTCAATTGCCTCGACTGGTTCGACTTCAACACAAACTATGTTTGGAACACAACCGCTTGCAGCCTGTTGGAGCAGGCCTGCAATTTCTACGAGGGTCGTTCTTTTTCTTACCCGCAACATCCCCCGGTAAGGAGTTACTATGTCTTTTCAAGGGAGGTGACCCTCGAACACCAAAACTATACAGACCCCTACGGATCCCCGCACATCGACGACTCAAGAATCTATGCCTGGGAGGCTGAAATATGGGCCACCCCAACTCTCGATTTCGACATGATGTGCTACTGCCTTGATTCCTATTTGGATCTCCCGTTCCAATATGCCAACCAACATAGCAACATGTTCAACGAGCGCCCCGTGAACTGGAAAGTGATCCCGAATAAGTACAAATTAGGTGAAAATAAATGGTACACGTTTTGCCACATACTCCAAGTGAAATTCGGCAGATATATCACCACGCAACATCCCATCGCCTATTAACAACCAGCGCAGGCGTTCAAGGAGGACCAGTGTTCCCTTGGGTGCCTGCACCATATCTCCATTCAGCATGAGAAAACACATTACAACCATCATCTCCATACTCTTCGCTTGCCTTGCCCACGCCCAATCCCTTGACTCCATCGCGCATCATACTTGCGGCTACTACGGACCCAACGACGGTGGGCAGTTGGACCATGTGGCTCAACTGAGCGACGGCAGCGTCCTGTTCATCCACAAGGTGGGCATCAACATGAACTCCACTTCGGATGTTCTCGGGAACAACCACTACAGGATGTCAAGACACGGCGGCATCCTACTGGACACGCTCTTCGTCTTCGACTGGGACCCCTCCTTTTACCTGTTCGCTAAAAACCCCAACGGCGACGGAAACCTAAGGCTGGGCATCGTCAACGATTCCGCTTGCGGAAAAAGCTTCTTCCAGATCTTTCCCATGGATGACAACTTGAACTACGACTCCATTAACGAGATACGCGTTCCCCTGGCAGACACTTTCGCCTACAACCAAAGCGATGGGTTCGTCCTCGACAAGGAGGACAACATCGTGATGTGTTATGTCACCCAGTTGGACAATGGCGAAAAAAAACGTCATTTCGCATGCTTCGGCCTTGACGGGACGCTCAAGCACGAAAGCGCGATGCCTTACGATTCTTTCCCGATGAGAGCATACGGCGGCTTTGGCATCTTCAACGAGTCGCCGAGGGAATACTACCTCTATGGACGCATCTGGGGCTCAAGCACCTCGTCGGAATATGTCACCTGTTATGTCTTCGATTCGCTCTTCCAGCACAAGGACTCGTTCTACATCAGGAATAACAATGCCTACTCCTCCTATCACTTCCTGTACGAGTTTAATTGGGAGCCGCAACTGATCCCTGACGGCGACGACTTCGTCTTCGCCTGCCGTTACGAAAGAGGCTCAAAGAACGGGGTCTGCATGGTCAGGTACGACAAACAGACGCTCGAGCATAAGAACGTGGTGTATTTCGAATCCAAGCCCATGCTGAACAACACTTTCGTCGATCCGGGAGCCTGCGAGGTGAAGCTCTGCAGGGATGACGACGGATGCTTCTATTTCTGCTACAATACGCAGAACATCATGGCCACCGACAAAGGCAATGTGGCGGTGGCAAAGGTGGATGCCGACTTCAACGTACTGTGGCAACGCTTTTGCCTGGAGCCGGAAGGCTATTACTTCCACGGGAGTGTCATGACGATGCTCGACGGCGGCGGCGTGGCCGTGGGCGGAGCATATTGGTTCCGCCGTGAGCTCTTCTTCCTCATCGTCAACGACGACTACGACGCCATCGAGGAGCAGGGCATGGCAGTGCGCCCCTACGCCTACTGGCCCAACCCCGCACAGGACCAACTCCACCTGCAATACTCGCCCGACGTCACGCCCACGCAAATCGAGCTCTACGACCTGCAAGGACGGCTCGTGAAAACGCAGCGCAACGGCCTCGAAAGCCTCAACCTCGATGGCCTTACACCGGGAACCTACACCATGCGCGTCACCCTCGAAAACGGAAAGGCGTTCTCGGATAAGGTGGTGAAGGAGTGAAACTGTTTTCTGTTGTAGGGCTGTCACGCCGTGGCAGCCGCCGCAAAACCCATGCGGCTGCCGTGATACGACAGCCCTACAGCGAAGAAAAAAACGCCGCCAAACCCTTGCAAACCACGAAAAAATGACTATCTTTGCCTCAAATAAATAACAAAGACCTTATACAAAATGAAAGCATTAAACAACCTAAGACAAAAAGCCCTTCTCCTCCTGCTGCTGATGGCGGCGGGGGTGTTCACAAGTTGCACAAAGCAGAGCGGTTGCGAATATGTGGAAGGAGACCATTATATTGGTATATTCCAATATTATAAAGAACCACTTGACAATATAGGGAGCAATGTACATGCTGAATTGATATTTGAATACGACGGCATGTCAGGAACTGTTTATTTCGATGGTTCCATTCCTAAAGAGTTTCGCACGGAGGAATCTGTAGAAGTGGTTTTGGTGGCCGAACCCATCGGATTGTTTCATTACTATCCTATTTATCACAAAATCAAATGTATAGAAAAAATCGATTGAATATGAAAAAGTTATTATTCATAGGATTATCCATACTTTTTATGGTGTGTTCATCCTACTCACAAAATGACAGCCTTTATGGCTTTTACTATGCAAATGGCACTCGCCATTATTGGCAAGAAGATTTCACATCGGCAAACATCATTGTTAGGAATATCAATCATTACGATAGCATTGCTACGAGTTTGAGAAAAGTCTTCAATTCTACTGACGATGTTGTATTGGCAGATGACGAAGACAACAACATTATTGTCAATAGTCAGTCATTGGCATCAAGAAACATCTCCGAGCTTATCTCCAGCATATCATTGTCAAACAATGACATAGCGTTCTTCACTTTTGCAAAACAAGTGGACGGAAATCCTATATGGCTCACTAATGAAGTTTATGTAAAGTTGAAGGATAATGATTATTATGTTTCACATATACAACCTATATTGTCGCAATATCCAAACGTTATTTCCTATTATGAGGGAGAAAACGAATATAGGTTTGTATGTCCTACTGATTCTGTTGTCGCTACTTTAGCAAACAGATTGTATGATACGGCTTTTGTGGTTTATTCTTCACCAGATTATTATAGTTTGGGAGAATTGTACAACAATGACACTTATTATAGCGATCAATGGAATCTTAACAATACAGGCCAAAACGGAGGAACTACCGGGGTTGACATAAAAGCCGAAAAAGCATGGGCGTTTCTTCAAAAAGAGATTGGTTCCTCAGGAGGGAATGTTAAAATCGCTGTCATAGACGATGGTGTTGAGGAACACGAAGACTTTTATGAGGAACACGGAGTTTGTGTTGTATTAGAGGGCTATACAGCCAATGGCGATGGAACAGGAAGACCGCGACCAAAAAACAAACACGGAGAATGTTGTGCTGGCGTTATTTCCGCCGTACACAACAATATCGGAATTGCAGGAGTTGCACCACATTCAAGAATTATCCCTATTAGAATTTTTAGAAACATAAGCAATTCAAATAGTAAATGGTATATGTTCCCAAGTCAAAAAGTTGCAAGGGCTATCAAAAAATCATGGGAAGAATTTGGGGCAAGTGTTTTGAGTTGTTCATGGGGAAGTTCCAATCCAAACGATGTAATCAACGACGCAATTGTTGAAGCCGCAACAAATGGTAGGGACGGAAAAGGTTGCATTATTTGCTTTTCATCTGGTAACAAGGCGGTATATAGCATAGAACAATCAGTTGCTGCAGAAGCAGCACTATATGAAGTTCTTGCGGTAGGAGCCATATATGCTAATGGAATGAGACATGGAGAATTTTGTTATGGATTGGAGTTGGATTTGGTAGCACCTGGTTACGCTATCCCTACTTTAGATAGAGAGGGGGATTATGGAGAGACTAATGGAGATTATTTTTTGGAGTTTCAAAGGACTTCGGCCGCTTGCCCTCATGTTAGCGGAGTTGCCGCATTAATGCTTTCAGCAAGGCCAGAACTCACAAGGGAACAAGTTCATGAGATTTTGGAAAGAACAGCTCAAAAAGTAGGTAATTATGATTATAATGATGATTATAATAATTATCATCCAAACGGCACATGGCATCAAGAGGTCGGACATGGCCTCGTTGATGCCCACATGGCCGTTGTTGAGGCCTCGTTGTATGGTCGAGACGTTTCTTTGTTGGGTGAGGAACAATTGGATTTGTGCGATGAAACGACATATACTTGTTCCATCTATCATCCAGACAATTTTTATTTTGAATGGAGCTTTAGCGAAAATTTAGCCATAGTTTCCCATATAAACTCTACGGCAAGGGTAATGCCAATAGCCACAGGCGATGCCTTTATACAAGTTGACGTGTATTCCGAGGGAAGGCTTGTCAGAAGCCTTAGAAAGAATATCTGCGTCATTGACGAAAACCAACTTTCATTAACGCCTTTGGGAACAAAACCCTTTAGTGTGACAACCAATATAACTTGGGCCAACAACAATCATTCGCTTCCGTTTAATGCAACCGTAGAAAGCGGTGCCACACTAACAATAACAGGTACAGTCTATTGTTCCAATCATGCAAACATCATCGTCAAGCCCGGCGGGCGTTTGGTTCTTGACGGCGGCAAATTGACCTCATCTTGTCCCAACTCCATGTGGCCCGGCATCGAAGTCTGGGGCAACAGTGCCGCGCACCAGTACCCCGTCAACGGCCACTACGCCCAAGGCTACGTGGAGCTGAAGAACGGCGCGGTCATAGAGAACGCCGAGTGCGCCCTGGCCTTGTGGCGACCCAACCACTGGAGCACCACCGGAGGCATCGTCCACGCCGAGAACGCCACCTTCCGCAACTGCGCCAAGGCCGTGCACGCCCTGCACTACGCCAACCACCACCCCGCCACGGGCAAGGAGACCGCCTACAACAGCCGCTTCCGCAACTGCACCTTCGCCATCGACAACGGCTACCTCGGAACCACCGCCTTCCACAAGCACGCCGACCTCAACCATGTGGACGGCATCAGCTTCATCGGCTGCGACTTCAGCGCCGACCGGACGGCCGCCAACGTGTCGCCGTGCTGCATCGGCATCGCCGCCTACACCTCCGGCTTCAAGGCCACCTCTTTCTGCGACTACAACGGCAGCAACAGCGGCATCCACCCCTGCCCCGACGAACTCGTGAAAGGTTGCTCGTTCTCGGGCTTCCATGAAGGCATCTTCGCAAACAACGACGGCAGCGCGGCAAGGACCTTCCTCGTCAGCAACGGAAGCTTCCGCAACAACAGGTACGGCATCCACGCCCTCAACACGGGCTTCGCCACCATCCTCCACTCCGACTTCGTCGTGGGCTCAGGCAACGAGTGCGCCTTCGGCATCCACGCCGACCACGTCGCAGGCTTCTGCATCGAGGAGAACAGCTTCCGCGCACAGCACAACGGAACCGGCGACACCTACGGCATCGCCATCAGCGACTCGCACGGCACCAACGACATCTACCGCAACACCTTCTCGGGCCTGGCCTGCGGCAACCTGGCCGTGGGCACCAACATCGCCGACGGCCTTCCCTTGGGAAACCGGCGCATCATGACAGGCCTCACCTACACCTGCAACGAGAACGAGGGCAACGGCATCGACTTCTGCGTCCTCGACGGAGGCGCCCACCCCTCGGGCATACAGGAGCACCAAGGCTCTCTGTCCTTGCCGGCGGGCAACACCTTCAGCGGCAGACTGTACCACTTCTACAACGAGGGCGACGACCTCCTCACCTACTACTATTTCAACGGCGGACAGCCCGGACAGGAACCCGTCGGTGGGCTTCTGCACCGCGTCACCCACGAACCCTCGCCCAACGCCAACGACTGCCCCTCACACTACGGGAACGGAGGGCCTGTGCTGTCGGAAGAGGAAAGAGCCGCCGCCTGTGACAACTACTTCTTGTCCCACACCGCCTACGAGAGCCTCGAGCGCGTTTACGGCAACCGCCTCGACGGCGGCAACACCGCGGCACAAACCGCCCACATCGAGGCGGCGACACCTGCCGACATGTGGCAGCTCAGGGCGCAGCTGCTCAGCCGATCGCCCTACCTGTCGCAGGAAGTGCTCACCGCAGCCGCCGACCGCGACGACGTGTTCCCAGAGATGGCTCAGTTCGAGATCCTCGCCGCCAACCCCGACGAGCTGAAGAAGGACACGCTCATCAGGTACCTCGAGAACAAGGACAACCCCCTGCCCCCCCACATGACGGACCTGCTCAGGGTGCTGGCCGAGGGCACCACGGACCGGACCGTGCTCATGGCGCAGATGGGAAGGATGGGGCGCGACTTCAGCCTCGCCGCCGCCGACATCGTGCGCAGCAACCTCAACGACAGCGTTGCCGACCCCGACGAGCTGCGCACATGGCTCGCCAACATGGAATGCCTCGACGCCGACCGGCTCGCCGTGGCCTCCCTCGTGCAGGAAGGCGACTTCTCCAACGCCTTGGCTCTGGCCGGCTCGCTGCCCCAGCTCTACGGGATGCAAGACGGCAGCCTCGACGAACATGACGACTACATGCTGCTGCTCGGCCTGTATCAGGCCCTCCACGACTCGAACAGGAACGCCTCGGAGCTGGACGCCGCCGAGGTGGAGACGGTGGAAGGCATAGCCGAGCAGGGAAGAGGCGCGGCGAAGGCCATGGCCAAGTCGCTGCTCCGCGGACTGTCGGACGACCGCGTCCCCTCCATCGACTGCCCGAGGCTGCCCGACGCGGGCAACGGCGGAAGAGGCGGGACGAAGCCCGTGGACGCAAGCCTCCTGGGCATGGCCATGGGGCTCGACGCGAGCGTCAGACCCAACCCTGCCACCTCTTGGGCCGTCATCGATTACACGCTGCCCCTCGGCGCAACCAAGGCGACGCTCACCTTCACCAACGCCCTTGGTGTGGCGGTAATGACAGCCGAACTGAATGGCAGCCAAGGCCAGAAGGTGCTCGACCTGCGCCCGTTGGCCGCCGGCGTTTACGGCTATGACGTCAGATGCGGTGAGTATGTGCTGAACGGGAAAATGGTCGTGACGAAATAGCAACGACGAAATCGACCCGCAAGGCCTGGCACCAGGCACCTACTCCATGCGCGTCACCCTCGAAAACGGAAAGGCGTTCTCGGACAAGGTGGTGAAGGAGTGAAATTGTTATCTGTTGTAGGGCTGTCATGCCGTGGCAGCTGCCCCTAAACCCATGCGGCTGCCGCAATGCGGCAGCCCTACAGCGAAGAAAAATCAGCATCCAAGCCCTTGCAAACCACGAAAAAATGACTATCTTTGCCTCAAATAAATAACAAAGACCTTATACAAAATGAAAGCATTAAACAACATAAGACAAAAAGCCCTTCTGCTCTTGCTGCTGCTGGCGGCGGGGGCGGCGAAGGCGCAACATTGGAAGGAACTCCACACGGGAGTTACAGATGACCTTTATGATGTCTGCTGCATCGACACCAACACGGTTTTTGTTTGTGGACAGAATGGGGTGATACTCAAGTCCATCGACGGCGGAGAAAGCTGGGAAGAGAAGTACCGCAAAACAGGTTACAAAACGACCGAACTGTCTTTCGCCGACAAAAATATTGGCTATGCAGTATGCGATTCCACGTTAGACGATTATTCCCATCAATGGCTTTTGGTAAAGACCTGTGACGGAGGAGAGACTTGGAATGAATTGGGAAATCTTGTTTTTTCATGGGTTGAGAGCCCTACTGCTTTAGGAAATCAGTTTATCCGTACAGAGATGTTTCTGATTGATGCAGACAATTTGGTTGTGGCCGTCTCATTCGATGGTATATATAAAAGTACAGACGGAGGGCTTACCATGAGAAAACTGGCCAATGATTTCACCATCAACGAAACACGCGGGGTTTTCTTTGATGAAAATGTTGGGTATTTGCTGTGGGGTTATGGGGATGAAGATTTCGTATTTCCTGGAGAAAGGTCACCTGGTTTGGCAAAAACAGAAGACTTTGGAGAAACTTGGAACCTATTAGAGGATGTTGCTAACATTACGAATGACATGGCATTTTCCCGTTTTTACGACAAGAATCATATCCGGTTGTTTGGAGACTTCCACACTCATGAATACGGCAACAAAGGCATATTGGAAACTCACGACGGCTTTGATACCTTTGAAGCAACGGGCTACAGCCTTGGATACTTGCAATTTGTAGAAATTTATATAAGAGCAAAGTTTACCGGCAATGGCAAGGGGATGACCATGCTTTGGGAAAATGACATGCCTGGGGTCGGCAGAAGTGTTTCATATACAGTGGACGACGGCTTGACATGGACAAGTTATTCCGGATATGGTCTCCCTTCCCATAGGCTTTATGATATTGACGGAATCGACACTACTTTCTTCATCTCGTGTGCAAACGGTATAGTTCTGAAAAACAGTCAGTTTACCCTCATGGGTACGGAAGAAAACGCTTCTCAAACAGTCGCCATTTATCCAAATCCCACAAAAGAGGCCATCACAATTATTGGAGAAAGCATAAGTGTTGTGGAGCTGTATTCATCTCTCGGGGTATGCTTAGTAAAAAAAGAAACGGACACAGAATCCGGTTTCATTGACATTCAAGATTTTGCAGCGGGAATCTACTATGTGAGGATAATAGATGGACAAGGCAATTCGGTAACAAAAATGCTGATGAAAGAATGAATCATGCTTTGATAATAGATTGATAACAATCCGCGGCTCTACATGAACTTCCCTTACTTCCGCAGCTCCGTAGCCAACAAGTCATTAAGCTTCTTGGCGGCATCAAGCAGCATACTCTCGTCCGTCGGGACGGGCACGGGCTTGGTGTTCAAGCGGTTCAAGGTTTCTGCCGAGCAAGCTTCGCGGTCGCCACGGATGGTGGTGTAGTCGTTCTTGAAAGTGGAGGTCGCCTCGAAGGGAACGGTGCCGATACGCTGCTTGCCGTCCAAGCCAAAATAGTTGATGAATCCCGAAACCGTAACCTTCTTGTTTTGCGAATGGTCGGTCACCTCAACGGTCTTGCCGCCTTTGCTCTCCTTGAACGAAACCTCGTCGAGGCGCGTTGGCGAGATGACGACTTGGCTCACCATAACCGCAGCAAACGGTTTCTTGGGGCGTTCCGTCACATAAACCCCGTGGATGCCCTTCGGAAGTTCCTCGGCGTCAAACGCAAAGGCGGCATCCTTGAACCCGACAGGCAAATCGAAGTCGGACGAAAAACCGAACTCCACCTGTTCGGTCATCAGAAGCACTTGCCTTTTCTGTAAATCCAGCAAGTGTGCGTTTTCCCTGTTGGTGTGTTTCAACTGGTCGATATATCTACCTGCCTCCGCAACGTCCGCCTCCGACCCCGACCCAAGCAATTGGGCAGCCTTGGCAACCAAATAACCCTCCGCCTTGTTGCGGGCGGCCAAAAGGTCGTCGTCGAGGCCAAGCGGCACATAGTTCATCCCGTTTTTGACCTTCGTCGGGAAGCATTTCAAGGCATCGTTGCGGCCTTTCATGCTGCAATAGCGTTGGTAGATTTCGGGCCACACATCGGGCTGCCCCGTGGCTTTCAAGGCTTGTATGCGCTCGTGGTCGGCTTGGTTGGCCTTGTGATAGGAGGCTGCCACATAATTAATCTGTTTGGCGCTGTTGTCTCCTGCGCAAATCTTGGGTGCAACACGCTGAATCACTTGGTCATACTCGTGGGCTTCATAGAGTTTCTTGGTCGTGTTGCAAGCAGTGATTATCGTGGCGAGCAACAATGCGGGAATCAGTCGGAGGTTTTTCATAATGTTTCCAATTTGACGTTAAAACGAGGAAAGAACTACAAATTTCGCTCCAAAATTGTGCGATTGGACAGAAATCTTTACTTTTGTGCCACAAAATTGACCATCATGGAAAAAATCAAGCAATTGCAACAAGACTTCGCCGATTTCATGGCTGGAATCGATTTCGGCGGCGAGCCGAAGGAGCTTTACGCCCCAATCGCCTACACCCTTCTCCAGAGCGGAAAGCGCCTCCGTCCCATGCTTTGCCTCCTGGCCAATGACCTCTTCGGCGGCGACGAAAACGAAGCCCTCTGGCCCGCCTTGGCCTTGGAGACCTTGCACAACTTCACGCTGATCCACGACGACATCATGGACAAAGCTCCGCTGCGACGCGGCAAGGAAACCGTCTACCAAAAATGGAACTCCAACATCGCCATCCTTTCGGGCGACGCCATGCTGACGATGGCCTTGCAATTCGCGCTGAAGCCGAAAAAAGGAGCCACCATCGCCGCGCTTCTGGGGAAAGTGGCAAGGGAAGTGTGTGAAGGCCAGCAACTTGACCTCAACTACGAGACCCAAACCAACGTCAGCATCGACGAATATCTGGAAATGATACGACTGAAAACAGCGGTGCTCTTGGCCTCCAGTTTGCAAATGGGTGCCCTCGTCGCCAACGCAAAGGAGTCTGACATTCAGCATGTTTACGACTTTGGCATCACCATGGGCATGAGTTTCCAACTTCAAGACGACATCCTCGACCTCTACAGCGACGTGGAAACCTTTGGCAAGCGACACGGCGGCGACATCGCCGACAACAAGAAGACTTACCTTTACCTGAAGGCCTTGGAACTGGCTTCGGAAAAGGACAGGAAACGCCTCCAACAACTCTTCACCCTGCACATGGATCATGACGAGGAGGAGAAAATCGAAGAAGTGAAGGCTATTTACGACCGCCTCAATGTAAAGGAAGAGGTGGAAAAGGTTATTGCCGAATACGACCGCAAAGCCTTCCTGGCCTTGGATGCCATCGACTTGCCCGACGAGAGGAAGGTTCACCTGCGCACCTTCGCAGAAATGCTTTCGGGAAGAAAAAAATAACTTAATCGTTTCTTTATCAAACAAAAAAAGCTATAGCCTCACGGCCCTGGCTTTTGTTTTACCAATAATGGCAACTCGTTATGGGTTCACCTCGTGAATGATGTCCGAAGCGCCTGACGTGCTGCTATCCCCAGTGAAAGCTGTTCCGGTAAAGTGCAAGTCGCTGGCCCCAGAAAGGTTGACTTTGATGGTGCCATCGCAATGGATGTAGGCATTGCTGGCACCCGACAACGAGCCTTCACATCGGTCGCAAACAAGGCCATAACGGTTATCCACAACCGTTTTCTTGATGTTGCTCGCGCCCGACAAATCGACTTTGAGCGTGGCAACTTGACCCGTCAGCGTGGCATCCGAAGCGCCACCCAAGTCAAGGTCAAGCTCGGTGGCCGAAACACCGCCCTCGATTTTGGATGCACCCGACAGATTCATGTCGATTTCGTCCGCATTGATGTCGCAATAGAAATCTGAAGCGCCCGACAAGTCCACCTCAACTTTCTCGCCTTGAAGTCCATATTCCGAGTGGAACTCCGAAGCTCCCGACAGATCAACACTCGTCAAGTTGGCATTGTAAGGGATAACGGCCTTCATTTCGCCGCCGTAGAAGTTAACCTTGTCCTTTACCCTGATTTTCAGTGTGTTGTCAACGATTTCGACCACCACCTTCGGCATGACGTTCTCGCCTACCGTGACCGTGACAACATCAACCGCATTGCTGACGGTGATCTCAAATGCATTCTCCACTTCAAGTTCAGTGTAGTTGCCAGAAATGCTGAAATCCATCGTAACAGGCTCACCAGCAAACTTTTGGCAACTGCTGAATGCAAACAAAACCAAGGCAGAAAGAACGATCAAATACTTTTTCATTTCGATTAAGCCGCTGTTATATACCATCGGGGCATCGGTTTTTAGTTGATGAATTCTGGGGGCAAAAGTACAAAAGAAATTGCTGACAATGACGGATTTCTTTGAAACTTGCAACGTCAATTGCACAAGCATTTGGAAATTTTGAGTAATTTTGCAGTGTGAATAGCAAAATGACAGGCGAAAACGGACAAATCAAGCGCAAGAAGTTGGCACTTTGGCGGCAATTGGAACAAATGGGCTGCCTGTGGTCGTACAACAAAGGCGCACAACCCGATGACGAATTACTCATCGAGAAAGCATTGCTCTACCTTGAATTTGAGGACTTGCACAAATTGAGCGACCTCTATCCGATGAAGCAAATACAAGAGGTTTGGCGCAACCGCTTGGTTTCGCAAGGCGATTACTACGGCATCATCAACTGGCTTTTGGCAGTAATGTTTTTCGACATCAAGAAACCCGAAAGATATTTGAAACGTTATGGAAAACCAAGACTGGAAATTAGGGCTTAGGGAGGAAACGATTCCTGTTTTCGAGGCCGTTTCGCAAATGGAAATTGTGAAGGGGTTGTATCTTTGTGGAGGCACTGCGCAATCCCTACAAATGCAACACAGGAAAAGCGAAGACTTTGATTTTGAGCTGTTAGGCACTCGAAAAGAACGCCCTTCCCTCGATTTTTCAGCCATAGCAAATGAGGTTTCAAGCGTTTTCCCCGATTGCAGAAAAGAGTTTCTTGGGAAAAACCAACTGCAAATCTTTGTCGATGGGAACGTGAAACTATCGTTTTTCAGGCCGGAAAACTCCGTCCCCGAATTGGGTAAGGGCTTTGTTTACAACAACATCGTAACGCCATCTTTACAGGAATTGTTGGGGATGAAATTGTTCACCGTTGCCGTGCGCAGTGTTTTTCGCACAACCTCAAAACCGTACAACCTCGAAAACCGTACAACCTCAGAAAACATACAACCTCGAAAGCATACAACCTCGAAAACACACAACCTCGAAAACGCACAACTTCAAGAACATACAACCCCACAACCTCAAAACCCCACAACCTCAAAACCCCACAACCTCAAAACCCCACAACCTCAAAACCCCACAACCTCCAACAAAAAAGCAAGACGCATAAAGGCTCTTCTTTCCATCATTGGAGATAAGGGAGCAAATTTGAAGACTTTAATGGAAGGTTTGAGACTTCGTGACAGAAAAAACTTACTATACACTTATATCAATCCAAATGTTGAGGAAGGCAATATCGCTATGCTTTACCCCGAAAAGCCCAACCATCCCATGCAATCCTATTATCTTACCCAAAAAGGACGCGATATGCTAGAAAAACTATTGAAAGAGAGTTAAAAATGCCATAAAATGAAATTCAAACCCTACA
>ODAI010426968.1_pt1 | contig 27731 bp, 20 predicted proteins | sample 1539321 | NCBI WGS metagenome assembly ODAI01 (sample SAMN02144231, study PRJEB22623) | gut metagenome | biome: sheep rumen | host: Ovis aries | place: New Zealand
GAACTATAAGTTGTCAAAAGGCACAATTTTAATTGAAATTATTGTATCTTTGTAGCGTGAAAGAGAAACTGATGGAAGTGCGCAGCCGGAAGTCGATCCGACACAAGAATTAAACTAAACATTAACAATTAACAAATTAACCAAAGAAAGGGAAAAGAAAGATGTTAGAACTGAACATTTCACAGAACAACAACTCGTCGAGCAGTGCGTATGGCAAGTGGTTCTCGCGCGTGGAGTACAAGAAGACCATGAGTATCGACGACATGGCGCAGCACATGGCGGAGCATAACACGCCGTTTACGGCGGGTACTATCGCCGGTATCCTGAAGGACTTCGTGAGCTGTACCCGTGAGCAGTGCCTGAACGGCAACACGGTGAAGATCGACAATCTGGCCATCTTCAAGTGCTCGGTGCAGGGCAACGGCCTGGACATCAAGGAGGGCCTCCCCCTGACCCCGTGTGTAATGTGTGTATTCGAGCTTATTCTGTGCAGTCTGTGATTGTCCAACTGGAGGGGATGCCATCCGATCCTTTTGGCCATGCCTGCATACTGGCAGCCTTAACGAATGTTCCCTTCTCTGCAACCTCATTGAGCCAAAAAAACAAGCAACTTTCTGCACTGATATCTGTGGCCAGGCACTTCACGTAGTTGAGAGAAGAGCAGCGGTCGAACATCGCGCTATAGCAATGATCTGTAAGCGTTGCCGCAGGTAGTTCTGGTGCTGTCGTCAGGCTGTAGCATTTCATGAACATGGCTTCGTAGCATCTCTTCGCAAGTGTTGTTGCAGGCAATGCTGGTGCTGACGTCAGGTTGGAGCAGCCCCAGAACATGAAACTATAGCAATCCTTCGCGAGTGTTGTTGCAGGCAGTTCCGGAGTTTTTGTCAGGCTGGTGCATCTCCTGAACATGATATCGTAGCAGCCTTCCGTAATGGTTGTGGCTGGCAACAGCAGTTCTTTCGTGCTGTGAATATTGATCTGGCCAGCTTCAGCGAACAATCCTGATAAAGCATAAGGTGCCCCTATCGTTACATCGTTCTCGAAACCATTGCCCTCATCGTCAATCATACTCATCACGTTGCCATAAATGTCACAATCAGCAGTTGTATTAAAACACACGTAGTCATATTGGTCGTGGGCCAGTGCGCTGTTCTTGCTAAAGAAGCACACCTCGTCGCCGGCTGCGACTTCAATGGAGGTGGTTGTCGTAATGCTTGTCTCTGCACCACCATTCTTAGTGTAGGTGATAGGTTTAGGCAGGGTAACACCGAAATTAACCTTGATGTTTCCGGTTCCCTTGGCCAGGAAGGTCAGTGGGGTAGCCTTCATAGGCAGTTCAGGAGACACCGGATTGTCCTGTACCTCTGTCAGTTCGCCGCAACTGGTAAGAAAGGCCCCGCTAAGGAGCATCATCGCCAGTGCCATAATCATTGATTGTTTTTTCATCTTTAGAAGGTATTAATGTAATAATTAGGTTCCTGTTTGCAAAGCTATCAACTACAGCTTCTCCTTCTCGAGCACCAGCTGCCGCATGTTCTTGAGCAGGTCGCTGGCGAAGATGAAGTCAGTGAGCCGCTGGTTGTCGGAGTGCATGATCTGGCTGCTTTGGCCCTGCCACTCCTTGTGGCCCTGGTAGATGAAGATGATGTTCTCGCCAATGCCCATCACGGAGTTCATGTCGTGGGTATTGATGATGGTGGTGATATCAAACTCCTTGGTGATGCTCTGCAGCAGGTCGTCGATGACGAGCGAGGTCTTGGGGTCGAGGCCCGAGTTGGGCTCGTCGCAGAAAAGATATTTGGGATTCAGGGCGATGGCACGTGCGATGGCTACGCGCTTCTGCATGCCTCCCGATATCTCGCCGGGGAATTTCTCCTCTGCCCCAATGAGGTTGACGCGGTCGAGACAATACATGGCCCGCTTCTGCCGTTCACGGAGGTTCATCGTGGAAAACATGTCGAGGGGGAACATCACGTTCTCCAGTACCGTCAGCGAGTCGAAGAGGGCTGCCGACTGGAAGATCATGCCCATCTCTCGGCGCATGTGTACCTTCTCCGACTTCGACATGGCCACGAAGTCGCGTCCGTCGTAGAGCACCTGTCCGCTGGTGGGGTCGAGCAGTCCCACGAGGTTCTTCATGAGTACCGTCTTGCCGCTTCCGCTCTGCCCGATGATGAGGTTGGTCTTGCCATCCTCAAACACGGTGCTGATGTCCTTCAGCACCTCCTTGTCTTCAAATGACTTATATAAGTTCTTGACTTCTATCATGACAGGAGTTGGGTTAGGAAGACATCAGAGAAGAGTATCAGTACGCTTGAGGACACGACGGCATCGGTAGAAGCCTTACCCACATTGACGGAGCCACCCTCGACGGTATAGCCGCAGAAGGCAGGCACGCTGGAGATGATAAAGGCGAAGAACTGGCTCTTGATGAGCGACATATACATGAACCATGGCACAAATGAGTGTTGCAGGCCGAGCGTCAGGTCGTCGGGAGGCAGCACGTGCATGCCGTAGGCGGTGAAGTAGGCTCCCAGTATGCCGGTGGCAGAGGAGAAGATGACCAGACAGGGCATGATGGTGAGCATGCCCATGATCTTGGGCAGGATGAGGTAACAGGCGGAGTTGACGCCCATGATCTCCAGGGCGTCGATCTGCTGGGTGACGCGCATCGTGCCCAGCTCGGAGGCGATGTTCGACCCTACCTTGCCTGCCAGGATGAGACACATGATGGACGAGGAGAACTCGAGCAGCAGGATCTCTCGTGTGACATAGCCGCTGACCCACCGGGGCATCCAGGGGCTCTGGATGTTGAGCTTCATCTGGATGCAGATGACGGCTCCGATGAAGAACGAGATGAGCAGTACGATACCGATGGAGTTGACGCCCAGCTGGGCCATCTCCTTGACATACTGTTTGAAGAACATGCGCATCCGTTCCGGGATGGAGAAAACACGCCCCATCAGCATGACGTAGCGGCCCAGAATATGCAGATATCTGTTAATAAGCATACTAAGAGTATTGTATTTGGGTGCAAAATTACAATTTTTTTTCAACACAGAGCCACAGAGAGACGGAGAAATTTAATAAAAAAACAAAAAACTCTGTATCTCTGTGGCTATGTGTTTCAAAATTTGTATATCTTTGCACCCGAATATGGAAGAAACAGAGAAAACAATGGAGCCTCAGGGGCAGTTGGTGCTGCGTACCGAGGGCCTCGTCAAGAAGTACGGCAAGCGTACGGTGGTCAACGATGTGAGCTTCGACGTGAAGCAGGGTGAGATTGTGGGGCTGCTGGGTCCCAACGGTGCCGGTAAGACCACCTCGTTCTATATGACCACGGGTCTGATCGTGCCTAATGGCGGACATATCTACCTCGGTGATGAGGAGGTGACGAAGTATCCTGTCTACAAGCGTGCCAGGGCAGGTATAGGCTATCTGGCTCAGGAGGCTTCCGTGTTTCGTAAGATGAGCGTCGAGGATAATATCCTCTCCGTGCTTGAGATGACCGGCAAGCCCCGCGCCTATCAGCTCGAGAAACTGGAGGAACTCATCAAGGAGTTCCGTCTGGGCAAGGTGCGCAAGAACAAGGGTGACCAGCTCTCGGGAGGTGAGCGCCGACGCACCGAGATAGCCCGTTGCCTGGCCATCGAGCCCAAGTTCATCATGCTCGACGAGCCCTTCGCCGGCGTCGACCCTATTGCCGTGGAGGATATCCAGCAGATTGTCTGGCGCCTGAAGTACCGTAACATCGGTATCCTCATTACTGACCACAATGTCGACGAGACGCTCACCATCACCGATCGTGCCTACCTGCTCTTCGAAGGGCGTATCCTGTTCCAGGGCTCGCCCGAGGAACTGGCGGAGAACAAGATTGTGCGTGAGAAATACCTCACCAACTCGTTCGTGCTGCGCAAGAAGGATTTCCAGCTGATGGAGGAGGAGCGAAAGGCCAAGGAAGAAGCCGAAGGATAAAGCGTAAGGAGACTTAGTAATATCAATAATAACGACCTGAACTAACATGAAACAACTTAAGAAACTGGCCGTGGTGGGCGCTATGCTTGCCCTCATGGCAGTGCCGGTGCAGGCACAGAGTGTGAGAGAGACCATCCGACTTGACGACGGCTGGAAGTTCGCCCTCGGCAATGCTTCCGATCCCAAGAAGGACTTCGGTTGTGGCACTGAATATTTCAACTATCTGACAAAGGCCAACTCCATCCACAACGAGGGACCTTATGTGATGAAGTTCGACGATAAGGACTGGCAGGAGGTGAGCGTGCCCCACGACTGGGTAACGACGCTGCCCTTCGCTCGTGAGGCCAGTCACTCACACGGCTACAAGACTGTGGGTTACAAGTATCCGGAGACCAGTGTGGGCTGGTATCGCAAAGTGGTGAATATCCCTGCCGGTGACCTGGGTAAGCACATTGCCCTGAGGTTCGACGGCATCTTCCGTAATGCCCGTGTATGGTTCAACGGCTTCTATATGGGTACTGAGCCCAGTGGCTATGCCACGCAAGTGTATGACGTGACGGAATACGTGAACTATGGCGGCGACAACCTGATCTGTGTGCGTGCCGATGCCACCCTCGAAGAGGGCTGGTTCTACGAAGGAGCCGGTATCTATCGTGATGCTTGGCTTGAGAAGACGGCTGCTGTCAGTGTGGCACCTTTCGGCACCTTCGTCTATGCCGATCTGAAGGCACCCTATGCTTCGGCCACAATCCACGTGGAGACGGAAGTGAACAACCATTCGCTTGAGGCTCAGAAGTGTGAGGTCAGCCAGCGTCTGCTCGATGCCGATGGCAAGGAGGTGGCCTCGATGCTCCCGGTGACTCTCAGTCTGAAGGGTAAACAGACCCTCGGTTGTCAGCAGCAGGCCACCGTGCAGACGCCGCATCTGTGGAGCACTGCCGACCCCTATTTGTATAAGGTGGAGACCACTATTAAGGTGAACGGTCAGGTGACAGATGTCTATGAGACCACTACCGGTATCCGTGAGGTTGCATTCGACGCTGAGCGGGGCTTCCTGCTCAACGGTGAACCACTGAAGCTGAAGGGCGTGAATATGCACCAGGATCACGCCGGAGTGGGAGCGGCCATCCCTGAGGCGTTGATGGCCTGGCGTATCCAGCGTCTGAAGGAACTGGGGTGTAATGCCTACCGCTCGTCGCACAATCCGATGACGCCAACCCTGCTCGACATCTGTGACCGTGAGGGCATGCTCGTCATCGACGAGAACCGTCTTTCTGGCATCAACCAAGAGCACTTGCGACTGTTGGAGAACATGATCCGTCGCGACCGTAACCACCCCTCCGTCATCCTCTGGAGCGACGGTAACGAGGAGTGGGGCATGGAGAATACGGTGACGGGACGCCGTGTGGCTGAGGCTATGAGAGAGTACACCCGGCTGCTCGACCCCACCCGCCACTCTACGATTGCCAATGCCGGTGGCGGAGAGATGATCAAAGGACTCGATGTGGTGGGCTTCAACTATATCGCACAGAATAATGTAGACAACCGCAAGAAGGCTAATCCCACTTGGAAGATCGTGGGAACGGAAGAGACGACTGGGTGCGGTACACGAGGCGTATACTTCAATACTCCCGATCAGCCGGGACACATGGTGGCGATGAACCGCGACACTACACACCACCACGTGGAGAATGTGATAGAGCGTGGCTGGAAATTCTACGACGAACGGCCATGGGCGGCCGGCATCTTCTATTGGACGGGCTTCGACTACCGTGGTGAGCCCAATCCCCTCAGCTACCCTGCCCACGACTCTGAATTCGGCATCCTCGACTATTGCGGCTTCTGGAAAGATGAGGCCTGGTATCTGAAGTCATGGTGGACGGATGAACCCACACTCCACATCTTCCCGCACTGGAATCTGGCAGGCCATGAGGGCGAGGAAATAGAACTTTGGGCCTACAGCAACTGCGACGAGGTGGAGCTGACGGTGAACGGCAAGAAACTGGGACGGCAGGCAATGCCCAAGAACGGCCATTTGAAGTGGAAGGCTGTGTACAAGCCTGGAAAGGTGGTGGCCACAGGCTATAAGAACGGCAAGAAAATCATGACTCAGACCATCGAGACCACTAAGCCGGCCTCGAAGATTGTGCTCAAGTCAGACCGTCGGATGCTGACGGCCGACGGAAGGGACGTGGCTGTGGTGACGGTGGAGGTGCAGGATGCGAAAGGACGTGTCGTGCCCGACGCCTGCCCCGCGCTGACTTTCCGGCTGGAGGGAGAGGGCCGTATCCTCGGTGTGGGCAATGGCGACCCGTCGTATCCCGGCGAAGACCACCCCAAGATGCAGAACTGCAAGACATTCAGCATATCGGCTTTCAATGGTCTTGCCCAGGTACTCGTACAAAGCGGCCGCGCATCTTCCACCCTGTCGCTGACGGCAACGAGTGACCAGCTGAAGGCAGGAAACCTGGTTATTGACACGAAATGAGACTGCCTGCAGAATGTTAATTATTGATAATCTTTAGGCATTTCCGTTTTTTATGTGTACTTTTGCACCTCAAATTTTGAAATATATATAATAATAAGGTATAAAAAGACAATGAAGATTACATTTGAATGCCCTGATAAGATCAATGGTCTGCTGACGATGACCGTTGAGCCTGCAGACTATCAGGAGAAAGTCGAGAAGACACTGAAAGACTATCGCAAGAAGGCACAGGTGCCGGGATTCCGCCCCGGTCAGGTGCCCATGGGAATGATTAAGCGTCAGTATGGTACCGCCGTCAAAGTTGACGAGGTGAACCGTCTGATGGGCGAGAAACTTTATGAGTATATCCAGGAGAACAAAATCCATATGTTGGGCGACCCCCTGCCCAATCAGGAGAAGCAGCAGCCTCAGAACTTTGAGAAGGAGGGCGACCTGACCTTCGTGTTCGACATTGCCGTGGCTCCTGAGTTCAAGGTGGAACTGACTGCCAAAGACAAGATCGACTACTACACCATCGTCATCGACGATAAGCTCCTCGATGAACAGGTGAAGATGTATCAGTCGCAGGCCGGTGAGTTTGTGAAGGCCGAGACTTTCAGTGGCAACGATACCATCACTGGCGATCTGCGCCAGCTCGACGCTGAGGGCAACACCCTCGAGGGCGGTATCACTACAGAGAGTGGCATGGTCATGCCTGCCTATTTCAAGGACGATGACCAGAAGAAACTCTTCGAAGGTTGCAAGGCTGGTGACATCATCACCTTCAATCCTAAGAAGGCATACCCCGACAACGATGCAGAGGTGGCCGCCCTGCTGAAGGTGAAGAAGGAAGAGGTGGCAGGACTCGAGAGTGATTTCTCGTTACAGGTAACCGAAATCCGTCACTACCAGCCCGCCGAGGTCGACCAGAAACTGTTTGACCGCGTCTTCGGTGAGGGTACCGTGAAGGACGAGAAAGAGTTCCGTAGCCGTATCGCCGAAGGCCTGAAGGCCCAGTTTGCCGGTAGCAGTGACTATAAGTTCCTCCAGGACGTTCGTGCCTATCTGGAGAAGAAGGTCGGCAAGCTCGAGTTCCCCGAGGCTTTGCTGAAGCGTATCATGCTGCAGAACAACAAGGATAAGGGTGAGGACTTCGTAGAGAAGAATTTCGAGGGCAGCATCAAGGAACTGGCATGGCACCTGATGAAGGAGCAGATTGTCAGTGCCAACCAGATCAAGGTCGACGATGACGACGTGAAGCGCCTGGCCAAGGAGGCTGTACGTGCCCAGTTTGCCCAGTATGGTATGAGCAATGTGCCCGATGACGTGCTGGAGAACTATGCCAACGAGCAGCTGAAGAAGCGCGAGAGTGTCGATGGCCTCGTAGATCGTGCCGTTGACATGAAGCTGACCGAAACCCTCAAAAATGTAGTGAAACTGAATGAAAAATCGGTTTCTCTGGAGGAGTTTAACAAGATGTTGGAAGGAAAATAAGCGTTTTTACGAAAAAATAACGCCAACTATTAGGTAGTTATCGACTTTTTTAGTATCTTTGTGTCCCAAAATCGCGGAGATATTGAAAAGTCGATAACTTTTTTATCCGCTTAACGAAAGGAAGAAAGAATGAATATGAAAAATGATTTTAGGAAATATGCTATACAGCATTTGGGAATGGATGGCCTGACACTCGATGAGGTGATGAAGGTGCAGTCGCAGTATTTGAATCCATATATCCTTGAGGAGCGCCAGTTGAATGTCACGCAAATGGACGTCTTCTCACGTCTGATGATGGACCGCATCATCTTCCTCGGTACACAGATAGATGACTATACAGCCAATACGCTTCAGGCGCAGCTGCTCTACCTCGACTCTGTGGACTCTGGCAAGGATATTAGCATCTACATCAATAGCCCTGGCGGTAGCGTGACGGCAGGACTGGGCATCTATGATACGATGCAGTTTATCTCCTCCGACGTGGCCACCATCTGTACTGGCATGGCAGCCTCGATGGGTGCTGTGCTGCTCGTGGCAGGTCAGGAGGGCAAGCGCTCGGCACTGCCCCACAGTAGGGTGATGATTCACCAGCCGCTGGGTGGTGTGCAAGGCCAGGCATCGGATATCGAGATTGAGGCCAAGGAGATTCTGAAATTCAAGAAAGAGTTATATACCATCATCTCGGAACACTCCCACACTCCCTATGATAAGGTGTATGCCGACTCTGACCGCAACTACTGGATGACGGCAGAAGAGGCCAAGGCATACGGTATGATTGACAACGTATTGATGAGGAAGCAATAATGGCAAGGAAAGCATGTAGTTTCTGTGGCAGGACAGAGAATGAGGTAAGGCTTCTCATTACTGGTATCAACGGCTATATCTGTGAGGACTGTGCTCAGCAGGCTTACCGCATTGTGCAGGAGCAGGACTGGCTGAATGGGAACAAGTCGCAGAAGAGCAAGACCGGTTTGAAGAAGGTGCCTAAGCCCATGGAAATCAAGGCACATCTCGACCAGTACGTCATCGGACAGGACGAGGCCAAGCGTTTCCTCTCTGTAGCTGTCTATAACCACTATAAGCGCCTTCAGCAGCCGCAGGACAAGGATGGCGTGGAGATTGAGAAGAGCAATATCATCATGGTGGGTTCTACGGGTACCGGTAAGACGCTGTTGGCCCGTTCTATTGCCCGTCTGCTTGACGTGCCTTTTACCATCGTCGACGCTACCGTGTTCACTGAGGCCGGTTATGTGGGAGAAGATGTGGAGAGTATCCTGACGCGACTCTTGCAGGTGGCCGATTATGATGTGAAGGCTGCTGAGCGCGGTATCGTGTTCATCGATGAAATAGACAAGATAGCCCGTAAGAGCGACAATCCTTCGATCACTCGCGACGTCAGTGGTGAGGGTGTTCAGCAGGGGTTGCTCAAGTTGTTGGAAGGAACCAATGTCAATGTGCCGCCGAAGGGTGGACGCAAGCATCCTGACCAGGAATATATTTCGGTCGACACGCGTAACATCTTATTTATATGTGGTGGAGCCTTCGACGGTATCGAACGGAAGATAGCCCAGCGAATGAATGCACATGTGGTGGGTTATAACTCTGTGCAGAATGTCGCTAAAATTGATAAGTCAAACCTGATGCAGTATATCCAGCCGCAGGATCTGAAATCTTTCGGACTGATACCTGAGATTATCGGCCGACTGCCTGTGCTGACTTATCTGAATCCTCTCGACCGTGAGGCCTTGAAACGTATCTTGACGGAACCGAAGAACGCTATCGTTAAGCAGTATGAAAAGCTGTTTGAGATGGATGGCATCAAACTGACGTTCACGCCAGAAGCCCTTGAGGTGATTGTTGATACGGCCGTGGAATACAAACTTGGAGCCCGTGGTCTTCGCTCTATCGTAGAGACGGTGATGATGGATACCATGTTTGAGATTCCCTCAAAGAAAGTCAAGACTTTTGAGGTAACGGCGGACTATGCCAAGAAGCAGTTGGAGAAGTCTAATCTGCAGAAGTTGGCCTCTTGAAACAAAATGAGCCTATATATTAACGAAAGAAGGAAAATGTATGTCGAAAAAGACAAATCTACATGAAGCGCTGAAGAAATATTTCGGCTTTGACAAGTTCAAAGGCGATCAGGAGAAAATCATACAGAGCGTGCTCGACGGAAAGGACACGTTTGTGCTGATGCCCACCGGTGGTGGCAAGTCACTCTGCTATCAGTTGCCCTCGCTTCTGATGGAAGGTGTGGCCATTGTCATCTCGCCGCTTATTGCACTGATGAAAAACCAGGTGGACTTCATCTCTCAGCTCAGTGAGCAGGAGGGGACGGCCCATTACCTGAACTCTTCGCTCAACAAGGCTGCCATTGATCAGGTGAAGTCGGACATACAGGCTGGTATTACTAAACTGTTGTATGTGGCTCCGGAGTCACTCACAAAGGAGGAGAACGTGGAGTTCCTCAAGTCGGTGAAGATATCATTCTACGCCGTCGATGAGGCCCATTGTATCTCTGAATGGGGACACGATTTCAGACCGGAGTACCGGCGTATCCGTCCTATCGTCAATGAGATCGGCCAGGCACCGATCATAGCCCTGACGGCCACTGCCACCGACAAGGTGCGCTCCGACATCAAGAAGAGTCTGGGCATCACTAATGCCGTGGAGTTCAAGAGTTCGTTTAATCGTCCAAACCTGTATTATGAGGTACGTGCCAAAACAAAGGACGTGGACAAGGATATCATCAAGTTCATCAAAAAACATCCTGGCAAGAGTGGCATCATCTATTGCCTCTCCCGTAAAAAGGTAGAGGAACTGGCTGCCATCCTCAGGGCCAACGATATCAAGGCGGCTCCTTATCATGCCGGCCTCGATTCGCCTACCAGGACCCAGACGCAGGATGACTTCCTGATGGAGAACATCGACGTGATTGTTGCTACCATCGCCTTTGGTATGGGTATCGACAAGCCTGACGTTCGTTTTGTAATCCACTACGATATACCTAAGTCGCTGGAGGGTTATTATCAGGAGACAGGCCGTGCAGGCCGTGATGGTGGTGAGGGCATTTGTCTGGCCTTCTACTCGAGCAAGGACCTTGACAAACTGGAGAAGTTCATGGAAGGTAAGCCCGTGGCAGAACAGGACATCGGGCGACAGTTGCTGGTGGAGACGGCAGCCTATGCTGAAACAAGCGTCTGCAGGCGTAAGATGTTGCTCCATTATTTCGGTGAGAATTATGACCGTGAGAACTGTGGCAACTGCGACAACTGTCTGCATCCAAAGACGAAGATAGAGGCTAAGGATCAGTTGGTGACGGTCCTGAAGATCATCCAGCTCGTCAAGGAGAATTTCCGCAGCGACTATATCATCGACTTTATCATCGGCAAGGAGACCGAGGAGATCATCGCCCATAAGCACCATGAGATGGAAGAGTTCGGCATTGGTGAGGATGAGGATGAGAAGATATGGAACCCCGTGATTCGTCAGGCTCTGTTGATGGGCTATCTGAAGAAGGAGGTTGAGAACTACGGTCTGTTGAAGATAACGGCAGCAGGCAAGAAGTTTATGAAGAATCCCCAGTCGTTTATGATTGTTAAGGATGCCGAGTTCAATGAGGACGAAGAAAGCGCTTCCGACCACGAAGCCACTGCCGGAGCTCTCGACCCCACGTTGGCCTCGATGCTTCGTGACCTCCGTAAGAAGGTGTCGAAGAAACTGGAGCGCCCGCCATACGTCATCTTCCAGGATGTGAGTATTGACCAGATGGCTACCGACTATCCTGTCACCTTGGAGGAGCTGAAGAATATCCAGGGTGTCGGTGAAGGCAAGGTGAAGCAACCTTATGCTCAGGATTTTGTAAACCTGATCAAGAGGTACTGCGATGAAAACGAGATTGAACGGCAGGTAGACCTTCGTGTCCGTACCGTGGCCAAGAAGTCGATGCTGAAGGTGAAGATTATACAGAGTATCGACCGTCAGATAGCCCTCGACGATATTGCCAACGCGCAGGGCATTGATTTCGATGAACTGCTCGATGAGGTGGAAGCTATTGTCTATAGCGGTACGAGACTCAACATCGACTATTTCCTTGACGAAGTGATGGATGAGGATCATATCGATGATATCTATGATTATTTTGCCGAGTCGGACACAGACAAACTCAGTGTGGCCCAAGACGAGTTGGGAGACGAGTATACTGAAGACGAGATTCGTCTGGTACGTATCAAGTTCCTCTCTGAGATGGCGAACTGACATTGAAACAAGAAGTCTTTAGGACAAAATCTCCAAAAATCTCACAAAAATTCTTATTACCCGAGGATTTGTGATAGATTTTTGGAGATTTTTGTTCCTTATCTCATATAAAATTTGTACCTTTGCACGCAATATTTAAAGAAAGGTATTAATTATGGCTTCATTTATTGCAGACAAGATTGTGATGGACGGCCTGACATTCGACGACGTCCTGTTGATTCCCGCTTATTCGGAAGTATTGCCTAAGACGGTAGAGTTGAAAACCCGTTTTTCCCGTCATATTCAATTGAATGTACCTTTTGTGACGGCTGCCATGGACACCGTTACGGAGTCACAGATGGCCATCGCTATAGCCCGTGAAGGAGGCATCGGCGTGATTCACAAGAATATGTCCATCGAAGATCAGGCCCGTCAGGTAGCTATTGTCAAGCGTGCCGAGAACGGTATGATCTATGACCCGATTACCATACCCCTGGGGTCGACGGTGTCGCAGGCCCTTGAGATCATGTCAGAATATCACATCGGTGGTATACCTGTGGTCGATGACGATCGTCGGTTGGTAGGTATCGTCACCAATCGCGACCTGCGCTTTGAACGTAAATTAGACCGTCTGGTCGACGAGGTGATGTCGAAGGACAACCTTGTGACCACCCATCAGCAGACCGACCTGACGGCAGCTGCACAGATTCTGCAGGAGAACAAGATAGAGAAGCTCCCCGTGGTGGATAAGGATAACCGTCTCGTGGGACTGATTACGTATAAGGACATTACTAAGGCCAAGGATAAGCCCATGGCTTGCAAGGATGAGAAGGGCCGCCTCAGAGTGGCTGCCGGTGTTGGTGTTACCAGTGACACCCTCGATCGTATGCAGGCTTTGGTAGATGCCGGTGCCGACGCTATCGTCATCGACACAGCTCACGGACATTCTAAGTCTGTCATCGAGAAACTGGTGGAGGCCAAGAAACACTTCCCGGGCATCGATATCGTGGTGGGCAATGTGGCTACCGGCGAGGCTGCCAAGATGCTCGTCGACAATGGCGCCGATGCAGTGAAGGTGGGTATCGGCCCAGGCTCTATCTGCACCACCCGTGTGGTAGCTGGTGTGGGTGTGCCCCAGTTGAGTGCCGTCTATGATGTTTACAGTGCTTTGAAGGATACTGACGTGCCTCTCATCGCGGATGGCGGTCTGCGCTATTCCGGCGACATCGTAAAGGCTATTGCTGCGGGCGGTAGCTGTGTGATGATAGGCTCACTGGTGGCAGGTACCGAAGAGAGCCCGGGCGACACCATCATCTACAATGGCCGTAAGTTTAAGTCCTATCGTGGCATGGGCTCGCTTGAGGCCATGGAACAGAAGCATGGTTCTAAGGATAGGTATTTCCAGAGCGACACTAAGGAGGTTAAGAAACTGGTGCCCGAGGGTATCGCTGGTCGTGTGCCTTATAAGGGAACAGTTCAGGAGGTGATCTATCAGCTCACCGGCGGTCTTCGTTCGGGTATGGGCTACTGTGGCGCAGCCACTATCGAGGCCCTCCACAATGCGAAGTTCACCCGCATCACTAATGCCGGTGTCAACGAGAGCCATCCGCATGATATCACCATCACTTCGGAGGCCCCCAACTATAGTCGTCCCAACGATTGAAGATAGCAATGAAGAAAATCATCCTCATCCTCGTCGCTCTCATCCAGTATACTGCGCTATTTGCACAGTCTGCGGCAGGCGATCCCGTCATCATGACCATCAATGGCAAGCCTGTTCCTCGCTCTGAATTCGAGTATTCATACAATAAGAACAACGGTGCCGACGTTATCGACAAGAAGACGGTGGCCGAGTATGCCGATCTTTTCATCAACTACAAGCTGAAAGTCTGTGCTGCCCTCGATGCCCGTCTTGATACCGTCAAGGCTTTCCGTGATGAATATACGATGTATCGCGACCAGCAGATTCGTCCTACGATGGTTTCTGACGCCGATGTGCTGACTGAGGCAAGAAAGGCTTATGACCGGGCAAAGGAACAGATAGGCCCCAAAGGACTTGTACAACCGGCCCATATCCTTATCCGTCTTTCTACCCAAGCGTCTCAGGCCGAACAGGAAAAAGTCAAGGCTCGTGTGGATTCTGTTTACCGTGCCTTGAAGGGTGGGGCTGACTTTGCAGAATTGGCAAAGAAGGTGTCTGACGATAAAGGATCGGCCGTTCGGGGTGGATTGCTCCCATGGATTGCTACCGGTCAGACACTCCCAGAGTTTGAGGAGGCTGCATTTGCCCTCCAGACAGGACAGATGAGTCAGCCGGTCCTTTCGCCTGTGGGTTGGCATATCATCCAGATGAAAGGGCGCAAGCAACTCGAGCCGTTTGACTCGTTGAAGACGCAGATTGTACAGAGCATCGAGCAACAGGGCATCCGTGAACGGATTGCTCAGGAACGTATCCGGCAGGAGGTGGCTGCCTCTGATGGTGCATTGACGCCACAGTCGGTGATGAACAATCGTGCCGACTCTCTGGCCGCTATCGACAAGGATATGAAATACCTGATGCAGGAGTACCATGATGGACTGCTGCTCTATGAGATCAGCAAGCGTGAGGTCTGGGACAAGGCTGCAGCTGACGAGGCAGGGCTTGATGCCTATTTTAAGGATCACAAGAAAGAATATGTGTGGGATGCTCCACGCTATCGTGGAATCGCTTATTATGCCAAGACCAAGGATGATGCCAAGGCCGTCAGGAAACTGTTGAAGAAACTGCCTTTCGATCAGTGGACGGAAACGCTTCGTCACACCTTCAATCAGGACTCAGTGAAGCAGGTACAGGCACAGGTGGGCATCTTCAAGCAGGGTGACAATATTCTCGTAGATACCAAGGTGTTTAAGGTCACTCCTGACGCTGCCAGTAAGAAGAAGGCCGATGCCATCCTCACGGATTTTCCCGTTTCCGATGTCTACGGCAAGAAGCTGAAGAAGCCCAAATATTATAATGATGTTCGCCTGCAAGTGGTGGAGGACTATCAGGATTTGCTTGAGAAAGCCTGGGTCTACGACCTGCGCCAACGCTATAAGTTCACAATCAATCAGGAAGTATTGAAAACGGTAAATAATCATCAATGAAGCAGACAAGAAATCTTATTCTGGCAATACTTGTGGCAGTTCCTCTTCTGGGAATTGCCACCATTCCTAATTATACCGGATTGCCCGGTATATCCGGTATATCCGGAATGTCTGGGTTATCTGGTATATCCGGTTTATCCGGGATGCCCGGCACAGCTCCCGCTGATTCAGCTAAGGCTACGCCCACAGCCATCCCTCAGCATGCCATCATCGATGAGGTGGTTTGGGTGGTTGGCGACGAGGCTATCCTCAAGTCCGACGTGGAGGCCTCTCGTATGCAGGCCGCCATGGAGGGAAGAAAGTGGAGTGGCGACCCCGACTGTACTATCCCCGAACAGATTGCCGTTCAGAAGTTGTTCCTCCACCAGGCCGACATCGACAGTATCGAAGTGACCGATGCCGATGTGGCTCAGGATGTGGAGCAACAGATCAATTACTGGCTGGAGATGGTCGATGGCTCACGGGAACGCCTGGAGGAATACAAGCATCAGAGCATCTCTGAGATGAGAACTCAGATGCGTCAGGAGTTCAAGGACCGTCAGAAAGTTCAGAAGATGAAGATGAAACTGGTGGAGGATATAGCCGTCACACCGGCTGAGGTCCGTCGCTATTTTGCAGAATTGCCGCAGGACAGCCTGCCCTTCGTTCCGACGGAAGTGGAGGTACAGATTGTCTGTATGACACCACGTATTGAACCGGAAGAGATCAATCGCGTAAAAGAGGAACTCCGTGAGTATACTGACCGTGTCAATAAAGGTGAGTCTACATTCCAGACCTTGGCACGCCTTTATTCTGAGGATCCTGGTACAGCCCGGAGAGGCGGTGAACTGGGACTGACGGGGCGTGGAACACTTGACCCGGCATTTGCTGCCGTGGCCTTCAACCTGACTGACCCGAAGAAAATCTCCAAGATCGTGGAGTCTGAGTTCGGCTTCCATATCATCCAACTTGTAGAGAAACGTGGCGATAAGGTTAATGTACGTCATATTCTGAAAAAGCCCATCGTTTCTGATGAATCCGTCAAGCAGGCTTTGGGGCGCTTAGACTCTATTGCCAACGATATACGTGGCGGAAAGTTCTCTTTCGAGGATGCGGCATCAATGCTCTCCGATGATAAGGACACCCGTAATAATAAGGGCCTGATGTCTACCAATGCCATGCAGACAGGTAAAGCCACTTCGCGCTTCCAGTTGCAAGACCTGCCACCAGAGATTGCCAAGGTGGTTGATACGATGAAGGTGGGCCAGGTGTCGCGGGCTTTCCAGATGATTAACCAACGGGGCAAGACGGTCTGTGTCATTGCCAAGTTGAAGAACCGCGTCGAGGGCCATAAGGCTACTATCACAGAGGATTTCCAGGTGATGAAGGAAGTGGTACTTGGTAAGCGCCGCGATGAAAAGCTCCATCAGTGGGTGGTCGACAAGATCAAAACCGTCTATACCCGTTTGAACGACAACTACAATGGCTGTAAGTTCGAATACGAGGGCTGGTTTAAGTAAATAAGTGTATGAAGGCTGGATTAAGTAAGGCATTCCTGTTTCTGGTAGTGAGCGCAGCCTTCTGCCTCGCATCCAGTGTACTGACGTGTTACGTCAGCCTCCCCGCCTATGCCCAGAAGTCCAAGCCTCGTAAGAAACGTCCGCCCCGCAAGGCCCAGCCTAAGGACGACCGCGTATATCTGGTTCATGCAGATGTGCTACACTTCGACCAATACAAGAATCCTGATGCCACCATTCTCAATGGCAAGGTGCATTTTACTCATGTCGGAGCCCGTCTATACTGCGACAGTGCCTATTTCTACGAGGCCAGCAACTCTTTCGAGGCTTTCGGTCATGTGAGGATGTACCAGGGCGACACCCTCTCGCTGGTGTCTGACTATGCTTACTACGACGGCAACGAGCAGATGGCCAGGGCACGCTATAATGTGGTGCTGAAGAACCGCAAGACGACCCTCTATACCGACTCGCTAGACTTCGACCGCCTTTATCACAACGCTTATTTCTTCGAAGGCGGAAAAATGATCGACGGGAAGACCACACTGACCTCTGACTGGGGTGAATACGATACAGAGACCAAGATGTCGGTATTCAACTACGACGTGAAGATGAAGTCGCCCAAGTTCTATCTGACGACCGACACGCTTTATTACGACAATGCAAACTCCATTGCCCATATCGTCGGACCTTCGCATATCACCTCAGGCAACAGTACCATCTATTCCGAGCAGGGCTACTACGACACACGTAAGGATCAGGCCCGGCTGATGAACCGTTCGGTGCTGAGCAATCAGGGCAAGTCGATGGTGGGCGACAGTGTCTACTATGATAGTAAACAGGGATTTAGTCAGGCTTTCCGTAATGTTATCTATGTCGACTCCGTGAATAAGAATAAGCTGACGGGCAACTATGGTGAATACTGGGAACCGACGGGCTATGCTATCTGTACCGATTCTGCCGTGGCCATTGACTATTCGCAGGGCGACTCGCTCTATATGCATGCCGACACCTTCAAGATTGTTACCTTCAATATCGAGACGGATTCTGTCTATCGTAAGATTCACGCCTTCCGCCATGTGAGGGCATACCGATCAGATGTACAGGCCGTTTGCGACTCGCTGGTCTACAACTCCAAGGATTCCTGCATGACGATGTACTTCGACCCCATCATTTGGAATGTCAATCAGCAACTGGTGGGCGACGAGGTGCAGGTGTTCATGAAGGATTCACTCATCAATCGGGCTCATGTCATCGGCAACTGTTTTTCCATCCAGCAGCTGAAGAGCGACACGACTTGCTTTAATCAGGTGTCGTCCAAGGAGATGTTCGCCTGGTTTGTCGACGGTCAGATTCATGAGACTCAAGCCAAGGATAACGTGCTCATCGGTTATTACTTCGAGGAGGGCGACTCTGTACCTATTATATATAATTATCAGGAGACGACGGAGATGCGCATGTTCCTGAAGGACCGCAAGCTCCAGAGCGTTTGGACACCGAAGACGTCGGGTACGATGTATCCCCCCAATCAGATTCCTGCCGACAAGAAACAGTTGCCTAGTTTTGCCTGGTACGACTATGTACGGCCTCTCAACCGCTACGATATTTTCAACTGGCGTCCCAAGCGGCGTTAGCCTCATTTCTTATTTAGCATTTCTTATTTGCGCAATGTCTGACCTTATTCATTTGCTCCCCGATTCCGTTGCCAACCAGATTGCTGCTGGCGAGGTGATTCAGCGACCGGCTTCCGTCATCAAGGAACTGGTAGAGAACGCCGTGGATGCTGGTGCCAGGAACATCAATGTGTCGGTACTGGATGCCGGACGTACCTCCATTCAGGTCATCGACGATGGGAAGGGCATGTCGCCTACTGATGCTCGTCTGGCTTTTGAGCGTCATGCCACGTCGAAGATTCAGAAAGCAGACGACCTCTTTGCACTTCACACGATGGGCTTCCGCGGTGAGGCTTTGGCTTCCATAGCTGCTGTGGCACAAGTGGAACTGCAGACACGACTGGAGGGTGAGGAATTGGGCACGCTTCTTACTATCGCTGGGTCCAGGGTGACGGGGCAACAGATGGTGGCCTGCCCGGTTGGGGCTAACTTCAAGGTCGAGAACCTGTTCTATAATGTTCCGGTACGAAGAAAATTCCTCAAGACTAATGCCACTGAGCTCAACAATATACTGACGGCTTTTGAAAGGATAGTGCTGGTATATCCAGATATCCATTTCACACTCCATAGCAATGGTACAGAAATGATGAACCTGCGTCCGGGCAGTCTGTTGCAACGTATCTCTGATGTCTTCGGGCGTCAGTATGGACAGTCGCTTCTGGCTGTAGAGGCTGATACGGCGATGTGCCGCATCAGTGGTTTCGTCGGGAAGCCGGAGTCTGCCAAGAAAAAGGGCGGACAGGATTATTTCTTCGTCAATGGCCGGTACATGAAGCATCCCTACTTCCATAAGGCAGTTGCCACGGCCTATGACCGTCTTGTGTCGGAGGGCATGCAGGTGCCTTACTTCCTTTATTTCGACATCAATCCTTCCGATATCGATGTGAATATCCATCCCACGAAGACCGAGATCAAGTTTGAGAATGAGCAGGCCATCTGGCAGATTATCGTAGCAGCTGTTCGTGATGCTATCGGCAAGTTCAACGACATCCCTTCTATTGATTTCGATACCGTAGGGCGTCCGGATATCCCGGTATTCGACCCTGACCGAGACAATATCCAGTTGCCTAAGGTCAGCTATAATCCTGACTATAACCCGTTCGCCTCTTCCTCCAGCCACTCAGGAAAATCCAGTCAGTCCGGCTCCCACGGCATTTCTCCCGCCGGTACAGCCTCTTGGCAGACGCTCTATGATGGACTGGAATCATCTTCGTCAGGAAGAGGGGATGCATCTTCTGCCGATCTTTTTGAATTCTCCGAGCCGATGGCCCCCTCAGCACTGCTCGACGAAAAGTCGCCCTTGCATTATCAATATAAAGGGAAATATGTAATGACCGCAGTCAAGTCGGGGTTGATGATTATCGATCAGCATCGTGCCTCCATCCGTATCCTCTTCGACCGATATGCCGGTCTCGCAGCCTCCTCAGGCCCTTCTCTGTCCGCTCCCTCTGGTTCATCAGACAGTGGCAGTGCCGCTGTACCCTCCGCTCCCTCTCAGCGACTCCTTTTCCCTGAGACTGTACAGTTCTCTCCTGCAGAAGCCGTGGTTTTGGAAAACATCCTCTCTGATCTCACCACTCTTGGCTTCGATCTTAGCAACCTTGGAGGTAATACCTATGCCGTCAATGGCATTCCCGTGGGGCTCGACGGCATTAACCCTATTGGGTTGATACAGCAACTTGTCGCAGAAGCCTCCGATCATGGAGCTTCCATCTCCCCATCCCTCAATCTCTCAATCTCTCAATCTCTCAATCTCTCAATCTCCCGTGCCGCTGCTATACCCTATGGCCAGATATTGTCAGGTGAGGAGATGGAAAGTCTGATCAATTCGCTTTTCGCCTGTTCCAACGTCAACTATACACCCGACGGCAAAGCCATCCTTTGCATCCTTCCCCAGGCAGATATCGAGCACCTCTTGGGCTGAAACAGTTAAAAAACGTCAAGCGGAATCAACTTTTCACTATTCACTATTCACTATTCACTTTTTTTTTGTACCTTTGCACCCGCTTACGAAAATCGGGCGTTTAGCTCAGCTGGTTTAGAGCATCTGCCTTACAAGCAGAGGGTCGGCGGTTCGAATCCGTCAACGCCCACAAAAGGAGCTCCGGAAGAAATTCTGGAGCTTTTTCTTTGTCAGTTCGAAAAAAAGCAGTACCTTTGTGCCGCACAACCCAGAACTAAAGTATTATGATTTGGAATCAAAGCATTGAGTGTATGGATCGCGAACAGCTTCGCGAAATCCAGAGTCGCCGTCTCGTAAAGATGGCAGAGTATGTGTATCACAACACACCGTTCTATCGGAAGAAGTTCCAGGAAATGGGACTCGAGCCGGGGGACATTAAGAGTATCGATGATATCGTCAAGTTGCCGTTTACCAACAAGCTCGACCTGCGTGACAACTATCCTTTCGGACTGGCTGCCGTGCCGATGTCGCAGATTGTTCGTATTCACGCTTCTTCCGGAACTACCGGAAAGCCGGTTGTCGTACTGCATACACGGAAGGACCTCGCCATGTGGGCTGAGTCTATATCCCGTGCCTTCACGGCCTATGGTGCCACGAAGGATGATATTTTCCAGGTGTCCTATGGCTATGGCCTCTTCACTGGAGGTCTTGGTGCCCACGACGGAGCCACGAATATCGGAGCATCTGTCATCCCGATGTCGTCGGGCAATACCCAGAAACAGATCACACTGATGCACGACTTCGGTGCTACAGTCCTCTGCTGTACTCCTTCTTATGCCATGTTCCTTGGTGAGGCTTTGGGTGAGTGCGAATGGCCTCGCGAGGAGTTCAAGTTGAAGATTGGCGCTTTCGGTGCCGAACCCTGGACAGAGAAGATGCGTGTCAAACTGGAGGAGAAGTTGGGCATCAAGGCTTATGATATCTACGGCCTCTCGGAGATTGCCGGTCCTGGTGTCGGTTTTGAATGTGAATGTCAGCACGGCACTCACCTCAACGAAGACTATTTCTATCCAGAGATTCTCGACCCCAATACGGGTGAGCCGCTGCCGGAAGGAACGCTGGGTGAACTGACCTTCACGCACCTGACAAAGGAAGGCATGCCGCTGCTCCGTTACCGTACCCACGATCTCACCGCCCTGCATTATGAGAAGTGTGAGTGCGGTCGTACTCTGGTACGTATGGATCGTATCCTTGGCCGTTGCGATGATATGCTCATCATCCGTGGCGTCAACGTGTTCCCCTCGCAGATCGAGGATGTCATCCTCAAGCAGAAGGAGTTCGAGCCTCACTTCCTCCTCATCGTCGACCGTGTCAACAATACCGATACCAGCGAACTCAAGGTGGAGGTCAAGGAGGAATATTTCACCGACGACATGGCTACGATGGTCGGTCTGCAGAAGAAGCTCGAAGGCGAGCTCCGCAGTGTCATCGGCCTCGGTTTCAAGATTCGCCTCGTAGAACCCAAGGGTATCGAGCGCTCTACCGGAAAAGCCAAGCGTGTCATTGATAATCGTCAGATCTAAAAATATACCATTATGAAAGCAAAACAACTATCCGTTTTCCTCGAAAACAAGTCTGGTCGTCTCACCGAGGTGACAGAGACCCTCGGCAATGCCGGTATTAACCTTTCTGCCATGTCGATTGCCGACAACTCCGATTTCGGTATCCTGAGGTGCATCGTTTCCGATCCCGACAAGGCTTATCAGGTACTTAAGGAAGCCCATTTCGCCGTGAAGCTCACCGATGTCATCGGCTTCATCTGTCCCAATACGCAGGGCTCACTGGCCGTGGTGCTCAAGGAACTGTCGGCCAAGGGCATCTTCATTGAGTATATGTACTCCTTCGCCAATGGCAATGTGGCCCATGTGGTCATTCGCCCCTCAGACCTTGACTATTGCGACAAGGTATTGGCTGATATGAAGGTAGACCTCATCGCCGCCAACGACCTCTACCAGCTGTAAGCTATGGGAATCTGCAAAATTTTCCTCGGAAAATTTTGCAGATTCATTTTTTATCCGTACCTTTGCAGCCGCAAAAACGAGAATTAGGGCGTTTAGCTCAGCTGGTTTAGAGCATCTGCCTTACAAGCAGAGGGTCGGCGGTTCGAATCCGTCAACGCCCACATGACACACTACGTAGTAGAGAAAGAGAACAGATAATTATCGACAGTTTAATTAAAGAAATGGACTTATCATTATTGACTGCCATCTCGCCTATTGATGGCCGCTACAGGAGCAAGACGGAGCCCTTGGCAGAGTTTTTCTCGGAGTATGCACTCATCCGCTATCGCATCCGGGTGGAGATTGAATATTTCATTGCCCTGTGTGAACTTCCGTTGCCCCAGTTGGCAGATTTCGACCATAGCCTATATGAGCCACTCCGCAATATCTACCGCAACTTTACCGTAGAGGACGCTCAGCGTGTGAAGGACATCGAGAAGGTGACCAATCACGACGTGAAGGCCGTCGAGTATTTCATCAAGGAGCGCATCGATGCCCTCCGCCCAGTAAACAGCGGTAATACCGCAGTCCCCTTCAAGGAGTTCATCCACTTCGGCCTCACATCCCAGGATATCAACAACACCTCCGTGCCCCTTTCCATCAAGGAGGCACTCGCCGATGTCTATATTCCCCTTCTGGAGGAACTCATCGAACAGCTCCACGACTATGCCGAGCAGTGGAAGAATATCCCCATGCTTGCCAAGACCCATGGTCAGCCTGCATCGCCGACTCGCCTTGGCAAGGAGGTGATGGTCTATGTCTACCGCCTTGAAGAACAGCTCCGCAGCCTGAAGGATACACCGGTCACTGCTAAGTTCGGTGGAGCCACTGGCAACTTCAACGCCCATCACGTGGCTTACCCAGATTACGACTGGCGTGAGTTCGGCAACAGGTTCCTAAGTGAGAAACTGGGACTGGAGCGCGAGCAATACACCACCCAGATCAGTAACTACGACTGGCTCGGCGCCATCTTTGATGCCATGCGCCGTATCAATACCATCGTCATCGATCTCGACCGCGACTTCTGGATGTACATCTCCATGGACTATTTCAAGCAGAAGATCAAGGCTGGAGAGGTCGGCTCCAGCGCCATGCCCCACAAGGTTAACCCCATCGACTATGAGAATTCCGAAGGCAACCTCGGTATTGCCAATGCCGTACTTCAGTTCCTGGCTGCCAAGCTCCCGGTGAGCCGTCTGCAGCGCGACCTGACTGATTCGACCGTGCTCCGTAATGTCGGTGTGCCGATGGGACATGCGCTCATCGCCTTCCAGTCCACCCTCAAGGGACTGCGCAAGCTCATCCTCAACGAGCAGCGCCTGCAGCAGGACCTCGACAATACCTGGGCCGTCGTGGCAGAGGGTATCCAGACCATCCTGCGTCGGGAGGGCTACCCCAACCCCTACGAGACCTTGAAGGCACTCACCCGTACCAATGAGGGTATCACGGCCGACACCATCGCCCGCTTTATCGATACGCTCGATGTCAGCGAGGCCGTCAAGGCTGAACTGAGGGCCATTACGCCCTCTACCTATACTGGTATTTAATACATATATAATATATAATAAGGTATAAGAAAAATATAATAGCAAAACTAAAAATGGATATCGAAAACAAAGACACCAACACTCAGCAAGAGCCTCAAAAAGATGGTTTTCAGAGAGAACAGAGAGAGATTCGTCCCGGACGCTCACCGCGTCCTCGTATACATAATACCACTCGTCCCGCTTACCCAAGGCATGATGATGAAGGCAGTTTCCGTCCCGAAGGCTTCGGTGCCGGACTGACCAACAATGCACCTCAGCGTCCCAGCTATCGCCCCCGCAACAACTATGGCGGCGGCTATCAGGGTCGTCCGCAGGGTGGGGGATACCAGCAGCGCGAGGGTGGTTATCAGAAACCCTACAAGCCCTATAAGCCCTACAATGCCGAGGGTAGCGAGGGTGGCTACCAGCAGCGCGGCGGCTATCAGCCCCGTCCTCAGCAGGGTGGCTACCAGCAGCGCGGCGGTTATCAGCCCCGTCCTCAGCAGGGTGGCTACCAGCAGCGCGGTGGCTATCAGCCCCGTCCTCAGCAGGGCGGTTATGGCAAACCCTACAAGCAGGGTGGATATGGCAAGCCCCAGCGTCCCGGTGGCTTCCGTCCACGTACGGCCGATTACGATCCGAACGCCAAGTATAGCATGAAGAAGCGCATTGAGTACAAGGAGCAGAACTTCGATCCCAATGAGCCGATTCGCCTGAACAAGTTCCTGGCTAATGCCGGTATCTGCAGTCGTCGCGAGGCCGATGAGTTTATCCAGGCCGGTGTCGTCTCCGTCAATGGCGAGGTGATCACCGAGTTGGGTGCCAAGGTACTCCGTACCGATGAGGTGCGCTTCCACGACCAGCCTGTCGTCATCGAGAAGAAGGTGTATGTATTGCTCAACAAACCGAAGGACTATGTCACCACTTCCGACGATCCGCAGCAGCGTAAGACGGTGATGGACCTTGTCAAGGGTGCTTGTCCTGAGCGCATCTATCCTGTGGGACGACTCGACCGTAACACCACAGGCGTGCTACTGCTCACCAATGATGGCGACCTGGCTTCTAAGCTTACTCATCCCAAGTATCTTAAGAAGAAGATTTACCATGTCTACCTCGACAAAGCCTGTGCTGCCCACGACCTGCAGCAGATTGCAGAGGGTATCCAGCTTGAGGATGGCGAGATCAAGGCCGATGAGGTGCAGTATGCTCATCCCACCGACAAGAAGCAGGTGGGCATCGAGATCCACAGCGGTAAGAACCGTATCGTGCGCCGTATCTTCGAGTCGCTCGGCTACAAGGTGACTAAGCTCGACCGCACTCAGTTTGCCGGACTTACCAAGAAGAACCTCAAGCGTGGCGATTGGCGCTACCTCACCGAGGAGGAGGTCGACCGTCTCCGCATGGGAGCTTACGAATAACCTCGGGAAATCCGGAAATAATTCAGAATAACTGTAATCATGAAACGTACAAAAATCATCGATGTGCTGAAAAGCACCGAATATGGCAAGGAAGTCTGCGTCAAGGGCTGGGTGCGAACCCACCGCTCTTCTAAGGCCGTCGACTTCATTGCCCTCAACGATGGCTCTACCATCAAGAACGTCCAGATAGTCGTCGACCCTGAAAATGTTCAATGTTCAATGCTCAATGCTCAATGTTCATTGAAAGACATCACCACCGGTGCCTGCATCTGCGCCGTCGGTACGCTCGTCGAGAGCCAGGGAGCCGGACAGTCCTCCGAGATACAGGCCACGTCCATCGAGATCTACGGACTTTGCGGCAATGACTATCCCATGCAGAAGAAGGGACAGTCGTTCGAGGCCATGCGTAAGAATGCCCACATGCGTCTCCGTACCAATACCTTCGGAGCAGTCATGCGCATCCGCCACAACATGGCCATGGCCATCCATACTTATTTCCATGAACATGGATTCTTCTATTTCCATACCCCGCTCATCACCGCCTCCGACTGTGAGGGCGCAGGCAACATGTTCCAGGTGACCACCAAGAACCTCTACGACCTGAAGAAGGACGAACAGGGCAAGATCATCTACGACGACGATTTCTTCGGTGAACAGACCTCACTGACCGTCAGTGGTCAGCTTGAGGGTGAGCTCGGAGCCACGGCCCTCGGTGCTATCTACACTTTCGGCCCGACATTCCGTGCCGAGAACTCCAACACGCCGCGCCACCTCGCAGAGTTCTGGATGGTGGAGCCCGAGGTGGCCTTCCTCAATCAGGAAGAGCTCATGGATCTTGAAGAAGATTTCATCAAGTATTGTGTCCGTTGGGCACTCGACAATTGCAAGGACGACCTGGCCTTCCTCAACCAGATGATAGACAAGTCGCTCCTCGACCGCCTCGAGGGCGTACTCAAGGAGACATTCGTCCGTCTGCCCTATACCGAGGGTATCAATATCCTCCAGGAAGCCATCAAAAATGGTAAGAAGTTTGAATTCCCGTGCAACTGGGGTGACGACCTGGCCAGTGAGCACGAGCGCTACCTCGTCGAGGAGCATTTCAAGAAGCCTGTCATCATGACCGACTATCCCTCTGCCATCAAGTCTTTCTATATGAAGCAGAACAGTCCGGTAAACGGAGGCGGTGCCTCCGTCGGCTATCGCGGCTCCGTCGCTCCCGGCCCCACCATGCAGGGCACCGATGTCCTCTTCCCGCAGATCGGTGAGATCATAGGAGGTTCCGTCCGTGAGGAGAACTACGACAAGCTCATGTCAGAGGTCGACAAGCGACAGATGGACAAGACCCATCTCTGGTGGTATCTCGACACCCGCCGCTGGGGCACCTGTCCTCATGCCGGATTCGGTCTCGGCTTCGAGCGTCTGATTCTTTTCGTCACTGGCATGCAGAACATCCGTGATGTCATTCCCTTCCCCAGAACCCCGAAGAATGCAGACTTTTAGCAAAAAAATGCCTTGATTTGTTTGTTTTTCAAAAAAAAGCATTAACTTTGCATGCAAAATGAAGAAAGAGTTAGGCAAGTGGTTTCTGGATTTGGCAAAATACCTGTTGACAGCAGGCGTTGTGGCACCCTGGATATCCAGTTCGGAGTTTAATTTCACCAATTCGAATATCGTATTGTTTGTTTTGGCTGGAGGATTCTTCGTTGCAGGCCTATACTTGATTCGGTTGCAAGAGAAAAAGGAAGAGCAAAAAGAAAGAAATAGGAACAAAAAAAGGAGGTAAAAAATGATAAAGGAATTATTTCTTCAAGTGTCACCCCAGACTTCCTATATGTTATATCTGTTAGGAATAGCTCTCTTGGGAGCATTTGCATTTGTCTGGGCGATTTGGATTGACAAGCGTGACCAAGCTCGTGTTGATCAGGAGACTGAGTAATTAAACTAAAATATATAATAATATAAAAGGTGTAGGAGGACCTTGACTACGAAACAGAAACAATGATGAACGAAAGTGTGCAAACCCCGATAAATAAAGAGATTTTTGCAGCAAATTCACGGATTTTTGGCTAAAAAGGCCCTAAAACCGCAAGATTTTAGGTTTTTTTTAAAAAAATATTCGATTTTGTTTGCAAGTTTTCAGAAATATGTCTATATTTGCACCAAAAATGTAACTCCGCGCAGGAGAAATAGTGCGCCGAAGTGTGCCTGAGTGTATGCCGAGCGCGCTGGATTTGAGAGAAAAGAAGAAAAAAGAAAGAAGTATAACAACTTAATTTTTTTATTAATTTAAATTATTAATCGTATGAAAAGAAAGATTTTCAGTAAACTGCTTATGGGAGCATTCTTGATTGCTTCTGTAA
>ODAI012683997.1_pt1 | contig 27727 bp, 26 predicted proteins | sample 1539321 | NCBI WGS metagenome assembly ODAI01 (sample SAMN02144231, study PRJEB22623) | gut metagenome | biome: sheep rumen | host: Ovis aries | place: New Zealand
CAAGACTACTACTCGTCAACCTACGGCGACAAAGGCTACCTGTTTCTCGAAGTAGATGTGAACAATCCCAAACAGCCGATAATCAAAGTGCGCACATGGCAGCCGGAGAAAGACCCCGAATTCGGACTATACGGGGCCGGCGACTTCAAATAAATTACGACGACAATGATTAAAAGCCGGGAAGAGCAGGCTCTGAAAAAGAGGCCGTGTCTGTTACTTTTGACACGGTCTCTTTTATTCGGATTAATAATGTGAGTATCAGTTGTTCACCGACCCGCCTACAATGTCGAGCAGTTCGCTGGTGATGGCTTGCTGACGACTCTTGTTGTACTGCAGGTTGAGGTCGCGCAGCAGCTCGTCGGCATTATCGGTGGCTGTCTGCATGGCAACCATGCGTGCCGCGTGTTCTGACGCTACGCTATCGAGCAATGCTGTATATACCATCAAGTGTGCCATCTTGGGCAACAACTGTTCGAGCACGGTGTTCATGTCGGGTTCGACGATGAAGTTGTCGTTCAGAGGCTTCACCTCTTCACGCTCACGCTCCCTCTGCCGGGAATGCCTGCGCAGGTATTCCTGACTCTCCTTAGTGGCGGCTATCGAAGTGAGGTCGCGCTCATGGTCGCGGTCGAGCTCGGTCTCAACGTCGATGGGAAGGAAGGTCTTGCGGGTGAGAATCTGCGAACCGGCACTCTTGAAGTGATGGTAGATAAGCTCCACCTTGTCGAGCTCGCCGTCGTAGAACTTCTGGCCAAGATTCATAGCCAGGTCTATACACTGCTGGACGTTGGGCTTGTCGCAGAGATCGGCAAACGAACCCTGGACGTTGTAACCAAGCTTGCGAGCCTTCTCCTCTACCTTTCGTCCCACAGGATAGATCTCGACGTTCTCCATACCTATCTTTTCTGCGTAGGCCTCAACGGCATGAGTCATCATCTTGATGATATTGGCATTGAAACCGCCGCAGAGCGACGAGTTGCTTGAGAACACTACGAGTGCCGCACGCTTTACGGGGCGTTCGGTATTGAACACGGTCTGTGCTTCCACCTCGGCCGCAAGGAACGACTTCAGGATATGCTCAAGCATTGTCTCGTAAGGCAGCATGTTCTGTATGGCCAACTGTGCATGGTGGAGCTTCGACGAAGCCACCATCTTCATGGCCGACGTAATCTTACGCGTGCTGTTGACCGAGGAAATGCGACCTTTGATTTCTTTCAGGCTTGGCATAGGCTCTTAGTTTTTATACGTTCCGGCAATATCGGCCATTGTGGCCTCTATCTTGGCCGTAGTCTCATCGTCGATCTTTCCGCTGCCGAGGGTCTCGATGACCTCGGGAGCCGACGTGCGAAGCTTGTCGAGGAACTGATTCTGGCACTCACGAACACGGTCAATAGGCACATCGCGCATCAGTCCGTGGACACCGCAGTAGAGAATGGCCACCTGTTCGCCTACTGGCATAGGGCTGTACTGAGGCTGGATGAGCAGCTGGTTGTTCTTGCGACCACGATCGAGGGTCATGGCAGTCACTGCGTCCATATCCGACGAGAATTTAGAGAAAGCCTCAAGCTCGCGATACTGGGCCTGGTCTATCTTCAGTGTCCCTGCCACTTTCTTCATCGACTTAATCTGAGCCGAACCACCCACACGCGACACGGAGATACCCACGTTGATGGCTGGACGGAAACCCTGGTTGAATAGGTCTGACTCCAAGAATATCTGACCGTCGGTGATAGAAATCACGTTCGTCGGTATGTATGCCGACACGTCACCGGCTTGCGTCTCGATGATTGGCAGAGCGGTGAGCGAGCCGCCACCCTTGACGTGACCCTTCATGCACTCGGGCAGGTCGTTCATCTGCTCGGCCACCTCCTGCTGTTCGTTCATCTTAGCTGCACGCTCAAGCAGACGTGAATGGAGATAGAACACATCGCCGGGATAAGCCTCGCGTCCTGACGGACGGCGGAGTATCAGCGACACCTCACGATAAGCCACGGCCTGCTTCGACAGGTCGTCATATACCACAAGTGCAGGCAGTCCGCGGTCGCGGAAATATTCACCAATGGCAGCACCTGCAAATGGTGCGTAGTACTGCATGGCAGCAGGGTCGGAAGCCGTGGCAGCAACGATAATCGTGTATGGCATTGCACCATGCTCCTTGAGAGTCTGTACAAGATTAGCAACGGTAGAGGCTTTCTGTCCAATGGCAACATAGATGCAATACACAGGCTTGCCGGCCTCAAAGAAACTCTTCTGATTGATAATGGTGTCAACGGCGATGGCTGTCTTTCCCGTCTGACGGTCGCCAATTATCAACTCGCGCTGTCCGCGACCGATAGGAATCATCGAGTCGATGGCCTTCAGGCCCGTCTGCAACGGTTCCTTCACCGGCTGGCGATAGATTACTCCGGGAGCCTTGCGGTCGAGTGGCATTTCAAATGCGCCAGTAAGGTCGATGTCGCCTTTGCCATCGACAGCCTGCCCGAGAGGATTGATGACACGGCCGAGCATATTGTCATTGACACGTATAGAGGCGATACGCTTCGTGCGCTTAACAACCATTCCCTCCTTGATGCCGCTGGTGGATCCTAAGAGGACGCATCCCACGTTGTCTTCCTCCAGGTTCATCACGATGGCCATTGTGCCGTTCTCAAACTCCAGCAACTCATTGGCCTCGGCATTGCGAAGTCCATAGATACGTGCGACACCGTCGCTGACGGTAAGCACGGTACCCACCTCGTCGAACTTCTCGGCATCAGAGATACCCTGTAGCTGGTCGAGCAGTACCTGTGAGACTTCACTTGGTTTAATTTTATCTGACATAACTGTTTTCTTATTTACTTTTTAAGTTCTGATAGGATTGTGCGCAGCTTGCTCTGCACGCTGGCATCCATCCTGTAGGTATCATACTCGAGAATGAATCCTCCGATAATCTCGGGATTCACCTCGGTCTCAAACTCCACATTACCGTTGGTCTTCTGTTCTACCATCTGCCGCATACGCTGCTCAGTTTCAGGTGCAACGGCAACAGCGGTAATCAGTTTTCCCCGGATGACGTTCTTCTGCTGTCGGTAAAGTGTGATATACGAGTTGGCCATGAACTGGATCATGCTTTCACGCCCCTCCTTCAGCACCAGACGGACGAAGGCTTTAGTAAGCTCTGAAGGATTACTGCCTACGGCGGTAAGCAGAATAGACTCCTTCTTCTCTTTCTGGAGCATGGGGTTGTCTATCGTGAAGCGCAGTTGTGGCACATCGACGAAGTTTCGGGCAAGAGACTGCATTTCTGCGTATATCGTATCTTCGATCTTTGCCTCAGTAGCGCTCTTGAGCAGAGCGCGAGCGTATCTTACCGATATAACTCCTATATCCATGACCGTTTACTTTTTAGCAACATCATCCAGCATACGGTCGATCAAATCCATCTGTGCCTTGTCGTCCGACAGATTCTGCTTCAAAATCTTCTCGGCAATCTCAACACTGAGGGTAGCTACTTGCTTGCGGATGTCGGCAATGGCGGCAGACTTCTCATGCTCTATCTCTGCCTTTGCATCGGCTATGAGACGCGCGCCCTCTTCCTTTGCCTTCACCTGGGCGTTCTCTACAATGGCATCGCGAGTCTTGGCGGCTTCCTTCAGTATGGCAGCCTGCTTCTCGCGAGCCTCCTGCAAGATGGATTCACCTTCTTTCTGTATATTGGCCAGCTTCTCGTTGGCCTCACGCGCATTCTTCAGACTGTCATCAATGAAAGCCTTCCGCTCGTTCACCATATTAACGATGACCGGGAATCCGAACTTCCACAGAAGGAACAGCACCACGAGGAATGTCAGCGACATCCAGAAGAGCAGACCTGTACTCGGAATCAATAAATCCATACGCTGTTATTTAATTCTCAATTGTCAATTCCAAATCAGCAATTGCCAATTATTAGATGCAGAGGAATGCGATAACGGCTGCGAAGAGTGCCACACCCTCGATAAGAGCTGCAGCAACAATCATGTTGGTGAACAGTTTGTTCATAACCTCAGGCTGACGAGCCATTGCGTCCATTGCCTGACCACCGATTTTTCCAATACCAAGACCTGCGCCAATAGCTGCGAGACCTGCGCCTACTGCGGCACCTAACTTTGCAACACCTTCTGCTGCTAATAATGCTGTAATCATAATTGTTTGAATGTTTTTAAATTGTTATTATTATAATTCTTAACTCTATTTCTTCCGACGATAGAAGCATCGGATCTTATTTCTTAAATCTCATTTCCATCACTCGTGCTCCGGCTCAACACGGGCCAGTCCGATAAACACTGCCGATAGCATCGTGAACACCATGGCCTGGATGAAGCACACAAGACATTCGAGACACATCATGAAGATGCTCATCACTACGCTCAGTGCCGACATCGACAACTGAACAGCAACCGACTGTGCTGCCACGAGGAAGATGATGCACGTTATTGCAACAGCTATTGCGTGTCCGGCCATCATGTTTGCAAAAAGACGAATCATCAGTGCAAAGGGCTTGGTGAAGATTCCAACAAACTCAATCAACGGAATGAGGGGTAATGGCGCCTTCAACAACTTAGGCACGTCTGGCCAGAAGATTTCCTTCCAGTAGTGTTTGTTGCCGCTGAACTGCACAATGATGAATGTGCATAGAGCGAGAAAGAACGTCACAGCTATATTTCCCGTTACATTGCCGCTGCCCGGAGGGAACGGAATCAGTCCCATCACATTGCACGTGAAGATGAAAAAGAAGCAGGTGAGCAGATATGGAGTGTATTTCTCGTATCCGCGCCCCACTCCGGGCTTGATAATTTCATCCACTACATACATTGTGAGCATCTCGACGAATCCCACAAAACCCTTGGGAGCCTCATCGCTGGCCTTGCGGTTTTTATACCAGCGTGCTGAAAGGAGTATGCAACAGAGCAACAACAAAACGTTGATGAACATCACCGCAACTGTCTTGGTAATCGACAGGTCGAGAGGAACGCCAGCCACATTGCCCGACGCATCTAACTCGACTATCTTCCCTGCATTGTCGCCCACGGTGGCAATGGCAAGTCCGTCGGGCCCCATGCGATACCCTTTCGCATTAACCTCATGCTCAAACTCCGACGAGAAGAACACTTTCCAACCATCTGAGCTGTTGACGATAACCGGAAGAGGTATCGATACTGAACTGTGACCCTCGCCGGTGATGTGCCAGTCGTGAGAATCCTTGATATGCTCAAGCACCACTTCTTTTGCACTGAAGTCGGAGCCCTCAGCATTGGTAGTGCCGGGAACAGCCAACAAAGCAAGCGTCAGAGTGAACAGCAGTTGTTTAAACTTATTCATTTAAAATTCTGAGTTTTAATAATTTAATGTCGCATTATCAAAGTAACTATCATCATCAACACATACATTCCCATGAACATTGCCACGAAACTGACGGTACATTCCCTGTCGTCGCTGAAATATGCATAGATAGCTACCACTGTAGCCGTGAACAGCATACGCACCGTTGCAATGATAAGATAGAATGTTACCAAACTCCCGGGCTTGCGACTCCGTACAAAATCGTAACCCTTGACGTAGGCAGTGCCCAACGTCGTAAAGAAGAGTAGCGACAGAAAGACCGTCAGTGCCGACATCAGCCCTTCTCAACGCACAGTGATACCTCGTTCTTCTGCACGGTGACAAAACCACCCGTCACTGCCAGCTGTCTTCCGTCGTACTCCACCACTCCACTCTGTAATGTGGATATTATCGGAGCATGGTTGGTGAGAATCTCGAACATACCCTGACTGCCGGGTACTTTTACGCTCTCTACCTTTCCTTCGAATTCCACCTTCTCGGGTGAAACAATCTTCAACTGCAACATCTCTTATTTGACCATTTACTATTTTACCAAATTACTAATTTAGCCCTTGGCTGCCTCAAGCAGTTTCTTGGCCTTCTCCTTGGCATCTTCGATGGTGCCCACGTTTAGGAATGCCTGTTCGGGCAAGTCGTCAACCTCGCCGTCGAGAATAGCATTGAATCCCTTAATGGTGTCTTCGATGCTTACCATCACGCCGGGCAGTCCGGTGAACTGCGAAGCGACCGCGAAAGGCTGCGAGAGGAATCGCTGCACGCGGCGTGCACGGTTCACCGTCAGTTTGTCTTCGTCGGAGAGCTCATCCATGCCAAGAATCGCAATAATGTCCTGCAACTCCTTGTAGCGCTGAAGAATCTGCTTTACGCGCTGTGCACAGTCGTAGTGTTCCTTGCCCACCACCAACGGGTCGAGTATTCGCGACGTGGAACCCAACGGATCTACGGCTGGATAGATACCAAGCTCGGCAATCTTACGGTCGAGCACCGTCGTAGCATCGAGGTGAGTGAACGTTGTGGCAGGTGCCGGGTCGGTAAGGTCGTCGGCAGGCACATAGACAGCCTGCACGGAAGTGATTGAACCATTCTTCGTCGAAGTGATACGCTCCTGCATTAGTCCCATTTCAGATGCCAGTGTAGGCTGATAACCCACTGCCGACGGCATACGCCCGAGCAGTGCCGACACCTCGGAACCTGCCTGAGTGAAGCGGAAAATATTGTCGATGAAGAAAAGTATGTCACTGGCAGAACCGCTGTCGCGGAATCCCTCTGCAACGGTTAGTCCAGAAAGAGCTACCGCCTGACGAGCGCCCGGCGGTTCGTTCATCTGTCCATATACCAGAGTAGCCTGACTCTTCTTCAACTCTTCAGGGTCAACGAGCGACAGGTCCCACTTGCCTTCCTCCATGGCCTTACGGAACTTCTCACCATACTTGATAACTCCAGACTCGATCATCTCGCGGATGAGGTCGTTGCCCTCACGAGTACGCTCTCCCACTCCAGCGAACACAGAGAATCCGTTGTGCCCCTTAGCAATGTTGTTGATGAGCTCCATGATAAGCACAGTTTTACCTACACCGGCACCTCCGAAAAGTCCTATCTTACCTCCCTTGAGATAGGGTTCGAGAAGGTCGATAACCTTGATACCCGTGGTAAGCACCTCTTTAGTCGTAGAGAGATCCTCGAACTTCGGGGCATCGCGGTGGATGGGGAACCCGCCCTCCATAGAGAGTTGTTTCATACCGTCAATAGGCTGACCGATAACGTTCAGCATACGACCTTTAATCTGGTCGCCCGAGGGCATAAGAATCGGCGAGCCCAGGGGGACAGCTTCCAATCCGCGCTGCAGTCCGTCAGTATTGTCCATGGCAACGCAACGCACGGTGTCCTCACCGATATGCTGTTGCACCTCAACGACAAGATTGGTGCCGTTAGGACGCTTCACCGTCAGAGCCTCGTGGATTTTCGGCAACACTTTCTCTGCATCCATGCCCTCGGTATCGAAATACACGTCGATAACAGGACCGATAATCTGAGAAATGTGACCAATAATCTGTGACATAAGCTTTATTTATTTAAATGTTTCTTGTTTTAGTAACTTTGACCGCAAAAATAACAATAAAATTCCGATTAACAATGCATTTCGATATTTTTTTTCCGAAAATCAGCATTTTTAAGGTATTTTTATATCATTCACCTATATTATATATAGTTCAACAAACAGAATTACAAGTCCGGCAAGCCATCCGCAGAGTACTTTCCATGAAATATTCTTCAGATACCACCCGAAGCGAATATGCTCCATACGCATCAACGCCAAACCGCTCGTACTGCCAACGCTAAGCAGGCATCCACCTACAGCCGTACAGAAGGAAATCACTTTCCAGTAGTCGCCGTTGGCAACGAAGTTCATGGCGTATGCTTTATCACTACATGTCGCTGCCTCTGCCGACGTAACAACGTGATAGAGCGAAATATCGCTGATAGCAATAGTGAACGTATCCACGATGCTGCTCAACACTCCCGAGAATATTCCGAAAACCCAGATATTATGCACATTGGTGTCAAGCCATCCGGCAATATCGCCGAACACACCTGTCTCAAGCATCACTCCCATACCAAGCATGATGCCCATGACAAAGAGCAGTTGCTGAATGGCGCCGTACTGCAGTGCACGCGGAAATCGCCGCTGTGCCATCTGGTCAGCATCCATGAGTTTGCGGTTGAACGCCTCATTGACTACCCACAACACCGACAGCACGCAGAGTGCCCCGAGAAATGGCGACAGTTTTGTGATATTGTGGAAAGTCGGTATAAACCACAGTCCGCCTATTCCCACGATAAGCATCACGAAGCGCTGCCACCGATTCAGGTTAGTATCGTCACCGCGATATGCCGACATTTGCAGTTCTACGTCAAGACGATCTGGTAACTCTTTGGCTATCAACAATGTCGGAACCACCCATGCTACCAATGCAGGAACAAACATATATGCACTGAATCGGGATGCACTGATAGCACCGTCTTCCCAAACTATCAGCCCTATCGGATCACCAATCACCGTAAAGCATCCCCCACAATTGGCTGCCAGCACAATAGCCGTGCCTATGAGCATCCTCTGCCGACGATTCTGGAGAATGGAGTGCATGATAACAAGCATCATCGTAGTTGTGGTTAGGTTGTCGAGATTTGCCGAAACTACAAAGGTGCATAATGTGATTATCCAGACGAACTTCACCGTTTTGCGCGTTGTAGCCCATTCTTTTATAAAGTCGAAACAGCCGTTGTTGTTCAGTATCTCTACTATTGACATCGTAGCGAGCAAAAACATCACCACGGCGGCAGCACGTCCTACGTATTTGATGAACACGTTGTCGCGGATGAAGTATTTCACGGTGTCGCTGTTTGCTTCTGCACCCGCTAAGTATTCAAGATAGTCGGTTGCGTGAAGACCGCCCACGAAGTCGGCTCCCCAGATGATATAAACAACCCAACCGATGGTACCAACGAACATCGCTATTGCAGCTTTGTTCACTCCCGTTATATGACCTGTGGCTATGAGCAAATAGCCAACAACGAGCATTGTTACGACAATAATAGTCATTCCGTAAAGGTTGTATTCGTTATAATATCAGTGAATTTAGAACGCAAAGATAGCTATTTATCGCGATTCTGCCAAACTTATTAGCATTTTTTTAACGTCAAGGCAACTGGTTATATCGCTTACGCCCTCTCACATAGTACTGCCAGAGCAGCGAAAAGGGTTTTCTCCCGTCATGAGAGGCTGCGATACGGCTCTGCTGTATGTCACACCTGTCATTGTCGAAATCACTCTTCCAGGCATTAAACGCCCTGCGTGCACGTATCACAGCCTTGAAGTCGCCTACGTTTCGCTTCAAAATGAGCATCTCCACCGCTGCAAGCCAGTCGAGCAGCCGCCGCCAGAACATCACGTAATGCAATTCTTCATCAGGCAGACATTTATATAGCATCGTCAGATTGTTGCGGAAGTTGAGGAAGGTCTTCATCGGATTGCTCTTGGGCAGTGTGCCTCCCCCCACATGAAACACCTTACTTGCAGGTACACAGAACACCTTCCGCCCACGAATTGTAAGCCGCCAGCATAGGTCGATCTCTTCGTTATGGGCAAAAAAACGTCCGTCTAGACCTCCCACATCACGATAGTCGCGACTACGTATCATAAGCGCGGCTCCTGTTGCCCATAGCACTTCTGCAGTGTTGTCGTACTGACCATCATCATTTTCCACATTTTCGAATATCCTGCCACGGCAGAAGGGATAGCCGAAGCGGTCGAGCATTCCCCCACTCGCCCCGGCATACTCAAAGCGATTGCGCTCACAAATGGAGAGGAGCTTGGGCTGACATGCCGCTGCCTCAGGATGTGTGTCCATAAAATTAATCAAGGGCTGTAGCCAGTGTGGAGTCACTTCTATGTCGGAGTTGAGCAACATAAAGTATTCGGCATCGATATGCCCCAATGCCTTGTTGTAACCCTCGGCAAAACCCCAGTTTTTTTCGAGCACAATGGTTCTTACATCCGGGAATTCGATTCTCAGCATCGACAATGAGTCGTCGGTAGAGGCATTGTCGGCTACATACACGTCGGCCTCATCTTCTGAATATTGTAACACCGTCGGCAGGTACTGCCGCATCATCGTTGCTCCATTCCAATTCAATATTACAATCGCTACTTTTTTCATTGATGTAATAGTTTTGCTATTTTCAGTGACGTCATGTCATGGCTGAATCCGCCAAGCATCACATTCATAATTCTGTTGTCGTATTCTTCACGAGCTTCCGACGGCGACAGCTCCACGCGCACATAGTTGCGGGTGAAACCATGCATAGCTTTTCCTCGCGGTGCCTTTTCAAAGAGCACCTCTGCACAGCTTCCGATATGCGCGGAATAGAATTTGTGGGTCTTTTCGTCCGACAGTTCCAACAGCCGTCGGCTACGTTCTTTCTTGTCACGGTCGCCTACAACGTATGGAATGTTAAGTGCCGATGTCCCGGGACGCTCGGAATAAGGAAAGACATGCAGCTGCGAAACGTCCAGCCCACTGAGAAAGCTGTATGTCTCTTCAAAACATTCGGGAGTCTCGCCACGGCAGCCCACCATAACGTCCACACCGATGAATGCTTCTGGCGACACAGCCTTTATATGCCGGATTTTATCGGCAAACAGAGCACTGTCGTAATGGCGGTGCATCAACTTCAGCACGGTGTCGCTGCCACTCTGAAGCGGGATATGGTAATGGGGCATAAAGGCACGGCTACGCGCCACCCACTCTATCAGCTCGTCGCCGAGCAAATCGGGTTCCATCGAGCTGATGCGATAGCGCTGTATTCCCTCCACATCGTCGAGTGCCCTCACAAGGTCGAGAAAGGTCTCGCTGGTGGTTTTGCCGAAGTCGCCTATGTTCACGCCTGTGAGCACTATCTCCCTACCACCGTCGGCAGCTGCACTGCGTGCTTGGGCAACAAGTGAACTGATGGTGGGATTGCGACTGAATCCACGAGCGTACGGAATCGTACAATAAGTACAGAAATAGTCGCACCCGTCCTGCACTTTCAAGAAATAACGGGTGCGGTTGCCGCGCGAACAGCTCGGCGCAAAGCTCGTAATGTCCTTCGTCCTACGGGTGAATGTCTTCTCTTTCGTCGCGCCGCTCCATGCATCTGAAAGGAACTGAAGCAGATTGGCCTTCTCATCGGAACCAAGTACAAGGTCAACACCATCTATCCTGCTCACCGCCTCGGCTGAGAGCTGGGCGTAGCATCCTGTAACTACAACAAAGGCTCCAGGGTTTTCTCTCACCATGCGATGGATGGCCTGACGGCACTTATGGTCGGCAACATCTGTCACCGAGCATGTATTAATCAGGCACAGATCAGCGCGCTCACCTTTGGCGGCAGTCGTTACACCCATACGCCGAAGCATTTCGCCAAACGTCGAGGTCTCAGAAAAATTGAGTTTGCAACCCAGAGTATAATATGACGCCTTCTTTCCCTGAAAAGCAGAACTGTCTATCATATTTATATAATAATGTATTGTTTTTCAGACGGCAAAATTAATAATATTCCGCCAATAATCCAAAATATTAACGGAAATTCAGATAAGTGGAAATAATACACGTTTTTTAACATTTTCTATTCTTCTGATTATCAGGTTTTTGCAGAAAAGTTACAGTTTAGTCCTAAAAAAAAACAAAAAAAAAGATACGTCGTATTAAAAAAATGCGTACCTTTGCAGCGTTTTAATAAACAACATAGTTTTACAGATTTAAAAAAGCAAAGAAAATGAAAAAGTTAGTATTTATGTTCGTAGCTGTAGCAGCTATTTCATTCGCATCATGTGGTAACAAGACAGCTCAGGCTGAGGCAGTTGACTCTGACTCTGTTGCAACTGTTGACAGCGCTGCTATCGACACTACAGCTGCTGCTGCTGACAGCACTGCTGCTGACAGCACTGTTGCCGAGTAATTTAGCCTACGAACTAAATTTCAGGAAACGAAAGCCGCAGGATTCACGTCCTGCGGCTTGTTTTATTACAACGAGAAGTTGGCCTACATACCATTTCGATGCTCCGACTCCATTTTTCACCATTTCATTGTCGAAAACTAATGGAAGGAAGAGCGGTAAACGGGGCTCGAACCCGCGACCCCCAGCTTGGGAAGCTAGTGCTCTGCCAACTGAGCTACTACCGCCTTTAAGAAAAATCTTATTATTTACGAAAAGAGCCGATACCCGGACTCGAACCGGGGACCCACGCATTACGAATGCGTTGCTCTACCAACTGAGCCATATCGGCTTTAAAAGAACTCTTTTCAAGTTTGCGGCTGCAAAGGTACTCATTTTTATTAAAAATGAAGAATCGAGAATAAAGAAATTACGTAAAATCACATTTTTTAACCTTTAACTCGGCATTAATGCTTCCAGCGCATCACGTTGTCGGCTTCTAATCTTTAATATACTCATAATAGTACCAATATGTTTGCGAGAACTGCATAAACACGGCAAGCTGACGCTCGCGCCTGTCTGCATATTGACTCTCAAGGGACTTCATGTCGGCATAGTCAGCCTCAATCACTGCATCGCGATAGTTGACATTTCGGTCGCTACGTATGTGATTATACAGTACGAGAGCCTCACGATAGTGGCGCGGCAGATGCTTCGCCGCGTCTTCTGGCGAATGAGCGAAGACACTATCAACAGCACGAAGTGTGCTTATGAACCCATCGAGGTTTCGGTCAACAAGATAGCTGCACAGAAGATAGTCGGCAACAGCATCCGTGGCCTGACCCGACCGCAGCAGAGCCTTCAAGTATGGTACGCCGCGAAGTCCAGGCAGGGGTTTGGCTCCAAGATGACGATATACGCTGTCGTTGCTATACAAAAGGAAACGACAATTGCCTACAGATGGTACGAGAGTGTTGCTTGTTCCGCTTACGGGAAAACTAAAGAGTTTATCGCCCAACAGATGCGTACGTGAGAGGGCATACGCCCTCACCATCGTGAGCGACGAGTCGGTGTCGAGCGAAGAGTTGCCATAACGTAAAGCCTTATGAAAATCACCATCCATCAAAGCCAGCTCAGCCTTGGCACGATAATGGAACTGCGGTTGTGAATTACCTATTGTCCCCACTGCGATGAACATTGCCGAAAGAAGCACGAGGTTGATGAACATCGTACGCGAGAAGAGGCTCGCACGGTAATCTTTTTTCTCGAAGGGATTAAGACCTTTTGCAAAATAAATGACTACCACCCACAGCACCATAACCACCGGAAATACCCACCACCACGCTCCTATCGAGAAATTATGGTCGATATCGGAATTAATATCGGTGACAAAAGCCAGAATTGTCAGCGACGGAAGATATGTCAAAGCATGTGTACGCCCTGCCAGTCTTACAACAGCAAATATAACAAGCTGGATTGCCTGCAAAACAATAGTCATGAGCATAGCACCGAAGAACGGGCTATAATATGTCTGACCGCCACTGAGAACGTGCTGCGCCACAGACAGCACTCCCGACTGATAGAAATAAAGGTAGCAGAAAGAGAACACACAAAAAACAATAGCACACACCGCCCGTACGACGGTGGTGCTATACTTCTTATGGTTGCTGTCTATGCCTATCATTTAGTTTTCTTCAATTTAAGGACAACAGCAGAGCGTGCAGGGATATAGAGCTTTAGCCATCCTTTCTTATCTTTCTCATAGAGGGGATCGAAATTGGTTATATGCTCTACGCTATCGTCAGCCAGGCCGTTGCCGCCGAACTCTTTCGCATCGGTGTTGAGTACAACGTGGTAAGTTCCGTTAGGTACAAGGAAACCATAGTCGGTGAACGAGCGGAATGGTGCGAAATTGAACACGAATACAAGATCTCCGCGCATATATGCCAGCACCTGATCGCCATCGTTGTGCCATATCTCCTGAACAGGAGTGTTCTGGAAATTGCGCACACTCTTAATCACTTCGAGCATCTTCTTGTCGAAGTCGCCAAGCCAATGATAGCAAAGTTCATGGTTGTCAACAAGGTTCCACTGACGACGGGCATACTTGTAGCTCCATCCGTTGCCCTCGCGTGGGAAGTCGATCCATTCGGGATGGCCAAACTCATTGCCCATGAAGTTCAGATAGCCGCCATTGATGGCTCCTGCCGTCACAAGACGTATCATCTTGTGCAGGGCAATGCCGCGATTAACCATGTCATTCTCAAGTCCCTTCTTGAAATGCCAGTACATGTCGGCATCGATAAGTCGGAAGATTATGGTTTTGTCTCCTACGAGTGCCTGGTCGTGGCTCTCGCAATACGAGATGGTCTTCTCGTCCGGACGTCGGTTTTTTACCTCCCAGAAAATACTGCTGGGTTTCAAGTCTTCGTCGCGCACCTCCTTGATGGTCTTAATCCAATAATCGGGGATATTCATGGCCATGCGGTAATCGAAGCCGTAGCCGCCGTCCTCGAACTTCGCTGCCAGCCCTGGCATTCCGCTCACTTCCTCGGCGATAGTTATGGCCTGCGGATTGACTTCGTGAATAAGACAGTTGGCCAGCGTGAGGTAGCATATTGCATTATCGTCTTCATGACCGTTGAAATAGTCGCCATAGCCGCCGAAGGCCTCACCCAGTCCGTGACTATAGTAGAGCATTGAAGTGACACCGTCGAAACGGAATCCGTCAAACCGAAACTCCTCAAGCCAGTATTTACAGTTGGAGAGCAGGAAATGTATGACATCGTCTTTTCCATAGTCGAAGCAGAGCGAGTCCCATGCCGGATGCTCATGACGGTCGCCGGGATAGAAGAACTGGTTGGGATCACCGCAGAGATTTCCCAAACCCTCTACCTCATTCTTTACAGCATGTGAGTGTACGATGTCCATGATAACAGCAATTCCCATCTTGTGGGCGGTGTCAATCATCTCTTTCAGGTCTTCTGGGGTGCCGAAGCGGCTCGACGGAGCAAAAAACGAACTGACATGATATCCGAACGAACCGTAGTAGGGATGCTCCTGGATTGCCATCACCTGAATAGCATTGTAACCATCGTCTTTTACTCGCGGAAGCACATTCTCGGTAAACTCCTTGTATGTGCCCACTTTCTCTGCATCCTGTCCCATTCCCACGTGGCACTCGTATATGAGCAGCGGATTCTTCGAAGGCTTGAAATTTTTCTTCTTGAAGGTGTATGGTTTCTCGGGATTCCAGACCTGTGCAGAGAACACTTTTGTCTGGTCGTCCTGCACCACGCGTCTGCACCATGCCGGTATGCGCTCACCCTCGCCTCCATTCCAGCGCACCTTCATTTTGTATAGGTCTCCGTGTTTCATGGCTTTCTCCGATAGCTTCAACTCCCAGTTACCGGTACCTTGAATACGCTTACACTTGTATTTCTCGCTTTCCTTCCATCCATTGAAGTCGCCAATGAGGTATATCTCGGTGGCATTTGGAGCCCACTCACGGAATACCCATCCCTTAGCAGTCTTATGAAGTCCGAAATATAGATGACCCGTAGCAAAGTCGGACAGTTTCTCACGACCGTTGTGAGTGAGTTGGTTAAGTTTCCATACGGCATGGTCGTGACGTCCTCTGATAGCATCTTCGAACGGCTCAAGCCATCCGTCGTTTCTCACTAATCCTATATGCTGTGGCTCTTCTATTTTCTTTGGAGCCGTTTTCTTTGCTGATACCTTCTTTGCTGGGGCAGCTTTCTTTGCCGTTGCAGCAGTTTTCTTTGCCGTTGCCATATTCTTCAATTATACATTATCTATTACACACATTAGCGACAGCGCACCTTGAATATCGCCTTCTTGATGCCTTCGTTCTCAGAGATGCAGGGAGCATGTCCGTCTTGCGGGAAGAATATTCCCATCTGCATCGGCTTGAGTGTGACATAGGTCTGGGCGAGTGTGGTGCCGTATTTGGTGATGTCCTTCTCGGCATTGTATTCGAATGTCGTAGGAAGATCGCACAGAGGGGTGTAGCCGAAGGTCTCGTCGCAGCTTAGGGGAATCTGGATGTCAATCATATTAATGTGCGTTTCTATCGTTGCAGCCTCCTTAGCCCGTCCCTTGGCGGTTGTGATGTTCACAAACAGGTCTTTGTCCTTGATAAAGTGCTTGCCTTCTTCAAGGGCATTGAGATCGTTAGTCTTCAGAAATTCCACTACGTCGGCAAAGAGTGGATTCAGTGCCACGTACTTACTCAGATTGTCAAGTTTGTCAATTACCATAGCCTTATCGTTTTAGTTTTAAAATAATGAATATCTATTTTCCGACGCAGAAACTCAGGCTCTTATTCTTACCTGTCCACCTGCCTGCGCCCTCTTATGTATGTACCCTGTGCTGTGATATTGCCGTTGCGGTCTTTCTCGACGAATTTTCCGTCGCGGCGGTCATCAAGGTAGGAACCTTCAAAACGGTTGCCGTCCTTATCCTCTTCAATGGCAGCACCGTTGCGCTTACCATTGACGAAATTGCCCTTGAACTTCCACCCATCGGCATAGCGTGCTATTCCCATGCCATGGATATTGCCGTTGAGGAACTGGCCCTCATACACGTCGCCGCTCTTCATCGTCAGCTTGCCACGTCCGTTAGGTTTGTCCTGTTTCCATTCGCCGGTATAAGTGTTGCCATTCTTCCATACTACAGTACCAGTGCCTTGTTTCATTCCCTCAAAGAACTGACCAATATATTTGTCGCCGTTAGCAAAAACAAAGATACCGTTACCGGTGCGCTCTCCCTTCACATAGTCGCCCTCATACTGGTCGCCGTTCTTGAACTTGTATATTCCACGTCCATCCTGGATGTCATTTTTCCACTGACCGATATATATGTCGCCGTCGGCATATATATACGTACCGCGACCAGACCGTTGGTTGTCTTTCCACTGTCCGTCGTATGTCGAGCCGTCACCCCAGTCGAAAAAACCACGACCGCTCTTCTTGTCGTCAAGCCAGTCGCCCTTGTAGTATGCACCGGCAGCAAATGTATATACTCCCTTCCCGGAACGCTTGTCCTGCTTCCATTCGCCGTCGTAGCGATCACCATTGTAGTAGTACATCACGCCGTGTCCCTGCTGATAGTCACGATACCATAGACCATCATATCGGTTGTTATTAGAGAAATAGTAGGTGCCCTTGCCGTGCTGTTGGTCCTGAAACCATTGTCCAACGTACTTCTCACCGTCGGCGAACAGGAACGTACCATTACCTTGGCGACGTCCTTTGGCGTATTCGCCTTCATACACGTTGCCATTCTGGTATGTCGTCCTGCCCTTGCCATTAGGTTTTCCGGCAGTCATCTCACCCTTATATTCGCCGCCGTCCCTTGTCATACATGAGCCGAGAGTAACTTTCTGGGCAGATAATGCAAGGGGCACAACGGCCAACAATAATAAAATATGTATCTTGTATTTCAAATCATTTCAAGTTTTACTCTGCGCTTTCCTCCGGCTTCATGTTCGTATATACGGTCTGTACATCGTCAAAATCCTCAAGCTTCTCTATCATCTTGTCGATGGTCTCACGCTCCTCGGCAGTGACATCTTTCAGGTCATTAGGAATACGTGTGAATTCAGCTCCCGTCACCTCGAAACCTTCACCCTCAAGATGCTTCTGCAACTCGCCGAAACTCTTCGGGTCGGCATAGATTGTGATTTCGCCAGCCTCATCATCCTCGTCGAACTCATCGTCAACTCCGTAGTCGATAAGGTCGAGTATCAACTCATCCATATCCAAACCGTCCTTTTTCTTGAACGTGAACACGGCCTTGTGGTCGAACAGGAACGACAATGACCCCTGTGTTCCAAGATTACCATTGAACTTGTTGAACACCGAACGCACGTCGCCTACTGTACGTGTGGTATTGTCAGTAAGTGTATCGACAAAGATGGCTATTCCGTGGGGACCATATCCCTCATATGTCACTTCCTTGTAATCACTCTGATCTTTTCCCATTGCGTTTTTGATGGCACGCTCGATATTGTCTTTCGGCATGTTCTCGCGCTTGGCATTGGCAATGATGGCACGCAGAGCCGGATTCATATCCGGTTCCGGGCCTCCAGCCTTTACGGCAATGGCAATCTGCTTTCCAATCTTTGTAAACGTCTTGGCCATGTGGCCCCATCGCTTCAGCTTGGCTGCCTTGCGATATTCAAATGCTCTTCCCATAAATATATTCTACTATTTTATAATTTACTCTATTTGTCTATTTATTATCTCAGTTCAGCTCCGAGCTGTTTCTTCAAATTCTGGATAATCTTGTTCATTACAGCCTCGATAGCCTTGTCGTTCAACGTCTTGTCAGGGTCCTGAAGAATGAAGTTCACGGCATAGCTCTTTTTTCCCTCAGGCAGGTTCTTGCCTTCATATACGTCGAAGAGTTCCACCTGTCTGAGCAGACGCTTCTCACTTTGACGTGCAATCTGCTCAATCTGAGCGAACTCTATACTCTTGTCGAGCAGCAGCGCAAGGTCGCGGCTTACGGCAGGATACTTGCTTATCTCAGTAAACTCTACCTTTTGCTTTCGCACAGCCTTCATCAGAGCTGTCCAGTCAAGCTCGGCATAAAAGACGGTGTTGCTAATGTCGAATGCCTTCTGTACCTTCTTGCTCAGCACTCCCATCTCAGCGAGCAGCTTTCCTCCACGATTCTCTATAGCTATGCCATCGGCGAAGATGTCGTTGCTGCTCTTCTTTCGAACAGTCATTCCTTCTGTCAGTCCAATGCGACGGAATATATTCCCAACGTAGGCTGCCAGCTGATAGAAGTTGCTGTCTTCATCGGGATGAGCCCACGACCCCTCAACACTACGGCCGGTAATCCATAATGCGGCATGATGGTCTTCACTGTAAGCCAGCATCGGATTGTCGGCATTCTGCTTCTCGGGCGCGAAATGATACACATTTCCGAACTCAAAGAATCGGAGGTTGGCATTCTTGCGATTGGCATTATGTGCAATGCTCTCAAGACCGCCAAAGAGCAGAGTCTGGCGCATCACGTTCAGGTCACTTGACAGCGGATTCATAATTCTGACGCAGTTTTCTGCCGGATAAGCATTATGCTCAGCATAGTAAGCTCCCTTGGTAAGCGAGTTGTTCAGAATCTCATTAAAACCGCATCCCACGAGCTGCTCGCTTACGAGATTGGCAAGTTTCTGCTTCTGGTCTTCCTCTCCTTTTATTACGAGCGACGACTTCAACTGTGTCGGTATCTCTACATTATTATATCCGTATATTCGCAGTATGTCTTCTACCACGTCGCACGGACGCTGTACGTCAACACGATATGCCGGAATCTCAAGTTCAATACTCTTATCGCTCTCGGCAATAACACGCATCTCCAGACTCTCGCAGATGCTTTTAATAGTATCGTGAGGTATTTCCTTACCTATGAGCTGACTGACATATGAATAATCGAGTTTTACCCTCGGATTAGCAATAGGCTCTGGATATACGTCACAGATATCCATCGACACTTTTCCACCAGCCAACTCCTTGCAAAGTATTGCAGCCTGCTTCAGTGCATAGATTACCCCGTTGGGGTCGATACCGCGCTCAAAGCGGAACGAGGCATCAGTGGAGAGACCGTGACGACGGGCACTCTTGCGAATCCATGTGGGATGGAAGTAAGCACTCTCAAGAACGACATTACGTGTCGTTTCATACGTGCCACTACCTTTGCCTCCGAAGATTCCAGCGATACACATCGGCTCTTCTGCATTGCAGATGCTCAAGTCGTGACAACCGAGGATATGCTCCTCACCGTCAAGTGTTACGAATTTTGTACCTTCTGGCTGGGTGCGTACCACAATCTTGTTGCCTTTCACCATGTCTGCATCAAAACAATGCATGGGCTGACCGTAGGCCATCATCACATAGTTGGTGATATCCACAATATTGTTGATGGGGCGCAGACCTATAGTGCGCAGCTTGTTCTGCAACCACTCTGGCGACTCTTTCACGTCGCATCCGGTGATGCTGAGACATGCGTAGCGCTTGCAGGCCTCCGTGTTTTCTATCTCCACCTCTATGGGCAGGTCGTGGTTATCTACAGCGAAGTTATCAACCGTCGGACGATGAAGCTGCGTCTCATAGCCATTGCTCTTCATCCAGGCATAAAGGTCGCGTGCCACTCCCCAGTGCGACAGTCCGTCTGCACGGTTGGCAGTGATGTCCACCTCGATGAGCCAGTCGCTCTCCAGATTATAATACTCTGCTGCCGGCGTTCCCACCACAGCATCGTCGGGCAAGACGATGATTCCGCTGTGGTCGGTGCCCACACCAATCTCGTCTTCTGCACAAATCATGCCGCACGACTCTACGCCACGGAGCTTCGACTTCTTAATATGAAATTCCTTGTCGCCGTCGTAGAGCACACAGCCCAGGTCGGCTACGATTACTTTCTGCCCAGCAGCCACATTGGGGGCTCCGCATACAATCTGCGAAGGTGTTTCACGACCGAGGTCAACAGTGGTTACATGGAGATGGTCACTGTCGGGATGAGGCTCACATGTCAGCACCTTGCCTACATATAGGCCCTTCAACCCTCCCTTGATACTCTGTACTTCTTCGAGTGCATCGACTTCAAGACCTGTAGATGTAAGGGCGTCGCACACCTGCTGCGCGGTAAGGTCGAAATCAACGTACTCCTTAAGCCATTTATAAGATATGTTCATTGCAATGTTTTTTGAATATTCTTTAAAAACGGATGCAAAGATACAAAAAAAACATCAGCTACGCAAAAAAACATCATCAAATTATGTTTTCTTTGGCAAAAACTCGTTAATCTCGATAAACTTTTGTACCTTTGCTGCTCAAAACGACTACAATATGAAGTTTATTGCTATTATCCCGGCGCGATATGCGTCAACACGTTTTCCCGGCAAGCCTCTGGCAGTTCTCGGAGGAAAATACGTAGTACAGAGAGTGTACGAGAAGGCCGCCGAAGTGATAGGCGAGGCATACGTTGCCACCGACGACCAACGCATATACGATGCCGTCAGAGCTTTCGGCGGCAAAGCCGTCATGACCTCGACCGAACACAAGAGCGGCACCGACCGCATAGAAGAGGCCGTAGGTAAAATAGGCAGTTGCCACGACGTTATTATCAATATTCAAGGCGACGAGCCGTTCATTCACCGCTCACAGATTGAGACCATATGCCGCTGCTTCGATGACGAGTCCACGCAGATTGCCACGCTCGGCAAGCCTTTCGGTCGCACATTTGCCGACCTTCAAGCAATAGAAAATCCCAACTCTCCGAAGATTGTCATCGACAACAACGGCTATGCCATGTATTTCAGCCGCAGCGTAATTCCGTTTGTCAGGGGAAGTGAACGACAGCAGTGGCCGTCTGAATTTCCGTTTCTCAAGCACATAGGACTGTATGCCTACCGCCGACAGGTGCTCCATGAGATTACGCGTTTGCCGCAGAGTACGCTCGAGATAGCCGAGAGTCTGGAACAACTGCGCTGGCTGCAGAACGGCTACAGAATAAAGGTTGGCATCACCGAGCTTGAGACCATCGGTATTGACACTCCTGCCGACCTTGAGGCAGCGGAGTACCGATTGAAAACAACAGGAGCCGATGCTTCCTGCGTTGGAAATAAAAAAATAAAAAAGTGAAAAAGATTATTGTTTTAACATTGTCGATGTGTATTCTGACCGCCTGTCAGGAGTCGCTTGAAGACCAATGCGAGCGCGAGTGCAGAGAATACACCGAAAAGAAGTGTCCCACGTCGCTCGACCAATCCCTACGCATTGATAGCATGACATTCGACAGGAGCAGTCATACCATCACATATCACTACACTCTCCTCGGCGATTTAGACAACCAGGATGTAATCGACGCCGGACGCGACAGTTTCACAGCCAAGCTGCGCAATGACCTCAAGAACACCACCAATATGAGGGCATACAAGGCCGAAGGCTACAACTTCAGCTACGTATATTACTCTGACAAGGAGAAGAAACGTTGCCGGCTCAGTGTGTTATTCACAGAAAAAGACTATAAGAAATAATTACATGGACATTATAACAAAATATTTCACCAGCCTTACCGACCGTCAGATTAAGCAGATCGGAATGCTCTACGACCTTTATCATGAATGGAACGCTAAGATAAACGTCATTTCACGCCAGGACATCGACAATATCTACGAACATCATGTACTCCACTCGATGTCAATAGCCAAGGCCGTCAGCTTCCGCTCCGGAACGAGCATTCTCGACCTGGGCTGCGGTGGCGGCTTCCCTGGCATTCCACTTGCCATTCTGTTTCCGGAATGCCGCTTCAAGCTTATTGACGGAACAGGAAAGAAAATACATGTAGCACAAGAGGTTATTAATGCTATCTGTTTAGAAAATTGCGTAGCCGAGCACTTGCGCGGCGAAGACGAGAAAGGCAAGTTCGACTTCGTCGTGAGCCGCGCCGTAATGCCCCTACCCGACCTTGCAAAACTTGTGAAGAAGAACATATCTCCCGTGCAGCACAATGCTCTCGGCAACGGCATCCTCTGCCTGAAGGGAGGCGACGTGCAGTCCGAGACTCAGCCGTTCAAGAAAATCGTTGAAGTTCAGGAACTTTCATCGTGGTTCGAAGAGGAGTGGTTCAAGGAGAAACATCTTATCTATTTACCATTGTAAAAAAACTATGCTACAGATTGAGAAGTTTGTATGCAACATGATACAGGAGAACTGTTATGTTGTAAGCGACGAAACAAAAGAATGCGTGATTATCGATTGTGGAGCCTTCTACCCCGAGGAGCGCAAATCGCTAGTCAGTTACATCCGAGACAACGGTCTGACACTTACGCATTTGCTTGCCACCCACGGTCATCTCGACCATAATTTCGGGATAGACACCATATACAATGAGTTCGGAACGAAGCTTGAGATAAACGCTGCCGACGAGTTTCTCGTTGCTACAATCAACGAGCAGTCTGAGGAATTCCTCGGAGTGAACCCTCATATCAACGTACCACCCATCGGTCCCTATATCAGCGGAGGCGACACCGTGAGCTTTGGCAGTCACAACTTCAGCGTAATTCCCACGCCAGGTCATTCTCCGGGCGGAGTGGTGTTCTATTGCAAAGAGGAGCAGGTGGCATTCAGCGGCGACACGCTGTTCCGCATGAGCATAGGACGCACCGACTTCCCCTACAGCAACTGGGCTCATATGCAACAAAGCCTGAACCTGCTCTCAACGACACTCGCCCCCCCAACCACCGTCTGGCCGGGCCACGGCCCTTCTACCCTGATGGCCGACGAAATGTCGATGAATCCCTATTTGCGCCGTTAAACTCTCTCCACTGCTTTCACGCCCTTCACCGTGCGCAGCTTCTTTATCAGTGTCTCAAGGCGCGATGTGTCGTCGAGCATCACCGTGAGGTTGCCACGGAACAGTCCGTCGTGGCTGTCGATATTGATATTGCGCAGGACAAGTTTCTCGTCTTTCGAGATTATGCTCGTAAGGTTATTGACAATGCCAATGTCGTCGTTGCCAATCACGCGCAGTGTGATGTCGTATGTCGAAGACCCCTTTCCGCTCCATTTCGCCTTCACTATACGGTAGCCGAAGCGCTTGCGCAGTTCCGGAGCGTTTGGGCAGTCGCAGCGGTGAATCTTTATTCCGCCACTGATGGTAACAAATCCAAACACATTGTCGCCATAGATGGGATTGCAGCAACGTGCCAGCTGATAGTCGATACCCTTCAGGTTACGGTCGATTACCAGCACGTCGTCACCCTCACGTGGCAGCAGCGATGGCTGATTTTCAAGTTTGAATGCCTCCGCACTTCTCACCTCGACACTTACCGTAGGATTCTTCGTTTCGACGTAAGTGTCGATTACGGTGTTCACGTCCAGTACGCCGTCGGCTATCTGTTTGTAGAAGTCGCTAACCTCCTTGAATCCGAGTTTCTTGACCACATGGGCCATTACGGATTCCTCCATTTCTATCTTCCTGTTCTTGAATTTCCGCTCCAGCATTTCCTTGGCAAACAGCCCCTCTTTAATCTGAGTCTCTTTCAATGCCAAACGTATCTTGCTCTTGGCACGGCTTGTCTTCACGATGTTCAGCCAGTCGCGCTTGGGCTTCTGGCTGTTCGACGTGATAATCTCCACCTGGTCGCCGCTCTTCAGCTCCTCACGGAACGTAACCACCCTGTCATTGATACGGGCACCGGTACAGCGGTTGCCGATATTCGAGTGTATGTGATAGGCGAAGTCAAGCACGGTGGCTCCCTTCGGAAACTTGTACAGGTCGCCCCGTGGAGTAAACACAAACACCTCGTCTTCATACAGGTCCATCTTGAACTGGTCCATCACCTGCAAGTCGTCGCCGGCTTCGAGAATGCTGCGTATGTTCGACAGCCATTCATCGAGCCCCGTCTCGCCCTTTATTCCCTTGTACCGCCAGTGGGCAGCCACGCCCCGCTCGGCAATCTCGTCCATGCGCTCGGTGCGTATCTGCACCTCCACCCACTTATGCTCCGGTCCGAGAACGGTGGTATGCAGGCTCTCGTAGCCATTGCTCTTCGGCACGCTGAGCCAGTCGCGCAGTCGCTTAGGATTTGGCTGATACATATCGGTGATTATCGAGTATGTCTGCCAGCACAGCATCTTCTCCCTCTCCACTGGCGATTCGAGAATAATGCGGATGGCAAAGAGATCGTAGATACCCTCGAAGCCACATTTCTGCTTCTTCATTTTCTGCCAGATAGAGTGGATGCTCTTGGTGCGTCCCTTGATATGGAATTTCAGCTCGGCTTCCGTCAGCCGCTCTTCTATAGGCTTGATGAAACGGGTGATATAGGCATCGCGCGACTGTTTGGTGGCATTCAGTCTCTCTTTTATCATATAGTAAGCTTCGGGCTCCATATATTTGAGAGAGAGGTCCTCCAGTTCCTGCTTCAGCTTGTAGAGTCCGAGCTTATGTGCCAGCGGCGCATACAAATAGGCAGCCTCCTCAGCTACTTTATGCCGCAACTCAGCCTGCGCGGTGTCGCGTATCTGCCGCATCTCGTTCACGCGTGCCGCAATCATGATCAATATCACCCTCATGTCTTCGGCAAACGACAGTAGCAGATTGCGGAAGTTCTCGCTCTCAATCACCGGGTTTTTCTTGTATAAATTATGGATGCGCAGCAGCCCATGCAGTATCACAGCCACGGAGTCGCCAAAGTCGGCTCTCACGTCGTCAATACTATAGAATCCTCCCTCGACACTTGGATTAAGCAATATTGCAATCACGGCATCGCGTCCCAGTCCAATCTCGTCGGCCACGATATATGCCGTCTGCAGACCCGACAACACAGGATTGAGACCGAACACGTCGCGCTCCACCTCGCCATGGTCGATGCTCTCCACGATATGGTTGTATATCTTATGGATATCGTCGTCCTTCAGCGTGTCGCCAATCAACTCTGTAATTTTTCGGAACAATTCGCGCGTTTCAGCGAGTTCCTCGTATGTAAATTCAAACTTCTTCATCATAAAAAAAATTTTTCACTGCAAAATTACAAATTTTATCTGTTTTTTTCTTGATATTTAAAAGGAATTTTGTACTTTTGTTGCATTCAAACTATAAAATACCTATAATATGTTATCACAAGACGACCTAAGACAGCTTGCGCAGAAAGGTATTTCTGAAGAGCAGCTGAACAATCAGCTTGAAGAATTCAAGACTGGTTTCCCTTTTCTTAAACTCGAAGCCGCAGCAAGTATCGGCAATGGAATAGTAGCTCCCGACGAAACAGAGCGCAAGACGTTCGTAGAAGCGTGGAACGCATACAAAGCCGAGGGCAGGCGCGTGGTTAAGTTCGTGCCGGCATCGGGTGCCGCCAGTCGCATGTTCAAGAACATGTTCGCATTTCTGACTGCCGACTACGACGTTCCTACCACCGATTTCGAGAAGAAATATTTCGACAATATTAGTAAATTTGCATTCTACGACGAGCTTGATGCCACATGCAAGCATAACGAAGGTAAAAGCATCAGCGAACTGATTGCCGACGGCAACTACAAGGCAGTGGTGGCAAACATGCTTGAGCCGAAGGGCATGAACTACGGACAATTGCCCAAGGGTCTGCTGTTGTTCCACAAATATGCCGATGGAGCACGCACTCCGATGGAGGAGCACCTGGTAGAGGGTGCGCTCTACGCCGCCAGCAACGGTCAGGCACACGTTCACTTCACTGTTTCTCACGAACACATCGAACTGTTCAAGCAGAAGGTGGCAGAGAAAGCCGACAGCTTTGCCAAGAAATACGGCATCAGCTATGACATCACCTTCTCCGAGCAGAAGCCCAGTACCGATACCGTTGCCGCCAACACCGACAACACGCCCTTCCGCAACGACGACGGCTCGCTGCTGTTCCGTCCGGGAGGCCACGGTGCACTCATCGAGAATCTCAACGAGATTGATGCCGATGTCATCTTCATCAAGAATATCGACAATGTCGTGCCCGACCGTCTGAAGCCAGAGACCGTAGAGTGGAAACAGGTCATCGCCGGTGTGCTCGTAACGCTGCAAAAGAAATCCTTCGAATATCTGCGCGCTCTCGACAATGGCTGCGACGATTCCAAGATTGCAGAGATAGCCGAGTTTGTGGAGAAGTGCCTATGCATAAATCCGAAGGGCAAAAAGGCCGATGCTGCATACCTGAAATCGAAGCTCAACCGGCCAATGCGCGTCTGTGGAGTTGTGAAGAACGTAGGCGAACCTGGAGGCGGACCATTCCTCACCTACAATCAGGACGGCACAGTGAGCCTGCAGATTTTGGAGAGCAGCCAGATCGACACCAACAACGCAGAGTATATGGCCATGTTCACCAAAGGCACACATTTCAATCCCGTTGACCTCGTATGCGCAGTGAAAGACTATCAGGGACGTCCGTTCCATCTGCCCGACTTCGTTGACAAGACCACCGGTTTCATCAGCAGCAAGAGCAAAGGCGGCAAGGAACTGAAGGCGTTGGAACTGCCGGGACTCTGGAATGGTGCCATGAGCAACTGGAATACCGTCTTCGTTGAGGTTCCGCTCGGCACGTTCAATCCGGTGAAGACTGTCAACGACCTGCTCCGCGACCAGCATCAATAATCCACTATGCCTCGGGATATTCCGCCCGGGCGCCACATATAAATTCGGGGGGACATGTTGTTCCCTCGTTTTTATTCAAATTTCCTAATGAAAAATTTGGGAATTTGAAATAAATGTAGTACCTTTGCAGCCGATTTGCGCATACGCGCATAAACAATTCACATAAAGTCTAACTTTATTAATTATTTTTTTAAACATTTATTATTTATGTCAGAACTAACAAAGAACGTCCAGCCATTACAGGACTTCGACTGGGAACAGTTTGAGAATGGCACGACAGCCGGGGTGAGCAAGGAAGAGCTCGACAAGGCTTACGACGAAACCCTTAACAAAGTAAGCGAGCATCAGGTCGTTGAAGGTAAGGTTATCTCTGTTGACAAGAAGGAAGTAGTTGTCAACATCGGTTACAAGAGCGACGGTATCATCCCCGCCTCTGAATTCCGCTACAACCCCGACCTCAAGATTGGCGACATTGTTGAGGTATATGTTGAAAACCAGGAAGACAAGACCGGCCAGCTGCTTCTCTCCCACAAGAAGGCACGTATGAGCAAGAGCTGGGAGCGCGTTAACGCCGCTCTCGAAAGCGAGGAAATTGTTCAGGGCTACATCAAGTGCCGCACCAAGGGCGGTATGATTGTTGATGTGTTCGGCATCGAGGCATTCCTGCCCGGCAGCCAGATCGACGTTCATCCTATACGCGACTACGACCAGTTCGTAGGCAAGACCATGGAATTCAAGATTG
>ODAI012916916.1_pt1 | contig 27718 bp, 15 predicted proteins | sample 1539321 | NCBI WGS metagenome assembly ODAI01 (sample SAMN02144231, study PRJEB22623) | gut metagenome | biome: sheep rumen | host: Ovis aries | place: New Zealand
CAGAGGTTAATTTGTGAGTTAATATTACTTGCGTTTTGTTTTCGGACTCTTTCCATGATAATGAACTTAATGAGTTAAGTAAGGCTATAAAGTCTGATTTAAGAGAATACCCAGTAGGTTCCCCTAAAACATAACTTGATATAGCAGTATTACTGCGATTATAAACCGTAGACCCAATGACATAATACTCATTAAAGATTCTGTTGTCACCAATTATTACCAAACCGTTATAATGAGAAGCATCTTGGCTTTCTTCTGCTATTGCATCGCAATAAAGCTTATAGCTTTCGACAGTATTACTACCGGCTGCTGTTGACAAGCTGAACGATAGTTTCAATCCGTTATAATTTGAAACAACTGACTTCGCCTTATCAAAAATCTCTTTTGACTTAGAAGAGTTACAGCCAGTGAAGCAACTAACAATCAATGCAACAACTAACAATACTACACACAATCTTTTCATTTATAATACCTCCATAAAGTATTCAGAGAGTATAAGATTTTATAAACATAAGGCAGAGCCTGGGAGTAGGCTCTGCCTTATTTCTTATTCTTATATATTATCTGAAGCAATAAAACACCATGTCATAAGCGCCTACAGTGTTTGCAAAGCTGATTATAACACGCTCAGACTCCCCTAAATCCCAAGAGTATTTCTTCTTGTTGTATTCATCAGATTCATAATCAAGGTTGCCCTCTCCGAGAATAGCAGAAGCTTGTTCATATGACATGCCAGTTGTTACACCCTTAAAGTTAAATGTGTCACCATATAGGCTACCCTCTCCGAGCCAGGTGCCAGTTTCCACTGTTAAGGAAGCCAACTTTGCCTCTGAAAAAGCAATCGTTGAAGAGCCTGGGTTCTCATAAGCAAATGTAACTGTTGAATGCCCATCCTTTTCATAGTAGAGATAAATCATATCGTAGGCATCCAAATTCCCAATCTTATCGGAGTAGTTAGATTTCTTAAACCCAATAGCTTCCAAATCTTCTGGAGTTATGGAATTAAAATTGAATTCTGAACCGTTTATTGAGAAAGGTATGTCGGCAAGACCAAGAGGATAAGACCCAAAATCAGGAGTAGGATCGGCTTCTCTGGACTCTGCAGGAGTAGTTTCCATAGGTTCTGCAGGAGTTAAGAAATAGTTAGGATCTTCAGTATATCTATATGTTATTTCACCATTTACGGATGTTCCAAAGACTTTGGAGCTGTCTTTATCACCAACGATGTAAATGTACAAATCAGACATGTTTAAATTAACGCCCTTCATTGCAACCATAAGCTGCTCTGGGATAATACCCGTAAGTAGATTCTCTTCGAGAGACTTAAAAGAATTATAATCAAAGTCATCGGAGTTAAGATAATCTTCAAGACCTTCGCGTGAGAGTTCAAGTACAACATTGTCACCATCCGCATACACTTTGTAAATGGTGTCGGGGTCAGACTGAGTCAACTGGGTTTGCATTGTTGAGACAAACATATTAAGGGTCTCAGAATAGCTTTTATCTGAAGTGTTAGTAGGGTCTACCTGAGGATCATCAGAATTCTCCCACTTTTCAGGGGCTTCAACCTTTACATTGTCAAAGTTTTTAAATGATAAAACGAGAATTGCATTAGAGATTGATACTTCCCCAGCTTCCACAGAACCCATGGAGTCTGTAATAGCTGCTTTAACAGCCTCTGTCATATCTACTCTTACTTCCTCGATATAGTATGTAGACTTATTGATTTTCAGTTCCAGAGAAAGCGGATAGTTAAAGGACTGCATGTTCGTATTTCCTTCTAAAGCACCCTCAGCGATATCTTGCACATTGAGGGAGTTCAGAATGTCCATAATCTTTTGGTTCTCTTCCTTTGTAGTAGTGTGAGACAAAACATAGAAACCGTCTTTTTCTTCCTGCTTCCATTCCCAGCCTTTAATCTCACCTACAAGGTCACCCGAAATCTTTTTGACTTCGTCCTCCTTCATATCTTGACTTTTTGCTTCTTCTCTTACATAAGTGTTAGCATCGGGAACTTCAGTATAGGTGTAAATCTTTCCATCGCTTTCCTTTACTACAATGATTGACTGTTTCTGAGAATTGTTCATCATTTCCAGATTTAAGCCCATCTTTACAGCAATCGGATCCTTTACAAGGTCAAACAGAATATTTGCCTTTACAGGAACAGAAACCTTAGCCCCATTTTTAGAAATGTCAATACTAAAATCTGCAGACATATCCATAGTAAATGACTTTAAGGCTTCCATGGCTTCTGAGGATTTTTCAATAACCGATTTACCCTCAAATAGACCTTTGATGGTTGCACAACCAGTAAAAATGGAAACCAGCATTACAACCATAAGCAATAGAGCTACAACTTTTTTCATAACTTATACCACCTTTTTCTATTTTAGGCGTTTTCCACCTAAACTATAATACATATTTAACAAATAAAATAGAGGGAGTGCTGGCGTCAGCACTCCCTTCTAACTTATTTATTCATCTCCTACAGACACGAATTGACATGTTCCCAAGTCAACACGCATTTCAATAGGCGGGTGAGAGATATTCATTCGAGACGGCATCGGAATTAACTGCATCTTATTATTTTGCAAGTCACTTGCGGTACACCATAGTGCCCACAGAGCATCAGGAGTACGCTCTGCCTCTGAAGATCCACCACCAGCAGACCGGAAATCTGTTCCAGAAATGTCGGTCTTTTTAAGCATTTCCTCAAAAGCTTCTCGCTTATACTGGCCAGGAGTAATAACCACGACATTATTTTGCTTACAATAAACAAGCAAGCGTCTATAAGCTTCAGCAATACGCTCACGCTCATTCATACCTGTTGTACTGCCAATCAAAGACAAATAGTCAATAATTACAGCCTTGCTATTGTTTTCTTTTACAGATGTATCGATTTCATCAATAAAAGTTTCAACCATGAAAGGTCTATCAATAAAATCTACTACACCATAATCAAGGTTAGAAGCCAAATCAAGTTTACTTGACATTTCCAATTGACGCAATTCATCAGACCTGAACAAGTCCTTCATAATGGTGTTTTGGTCAATGCCAAACTTACGCTCCCTAAAATCGACACCTGAGTTATACTTGTAGTCAAAATGAATGGCTCGCATCTGAGCAGTCCAAGCGTCTTTACCACCCTCTTGTGCCCATACTGTAACATTCGTTCCATAGTTAACTACCATAGTATGGCACAATCTGGTACATAACTTTGTTTTACCACTCTTAGGCGGAGCAACAAAGCTATAGAACATACCAGTGTACAGACCGCCATATATGTCATTCATAGGCTTTATACGACCAAAATCACCAACCTTTACTGGTTTTTTACTGTCTTCTTTTTCATCCATAATGACTTCAGACATCTTTACAAACCCAGTTCCAATACCGAAGTCTACAAGACCTTCAATCTCAGCAAGGCGTTTCTTTAAGTAGGACTGACTATCATCGAAGCCAAAATAGTTGGCTCTTCCAATTTTCATTCCGTCGGTTAAGATAAGCTGGGCATCACGATATGCCTTTGTTGCTTCAATAGTTTTGAACTCTATCAAATACTTTTCAAAGTTTGTTTCAAACTCAGAGATAGTATCTGGATTAAAAGTCTTTAGTCTATTAAAGTGTTTACATACCCCTGCAATATACCCAAGCTCTTCTGAGTCATCCACCTCACCATAGGAGTGAATATCTATGTAACCCCTTGCTTTTGTGATTAGACCTCTATTGCGGTTTAGGAATAGCCTGAGGAATTCACTATCAATGTTTAAGAAGCGAAGTTTGCTTCTGTAAGCATACAGAACTGAAAACAGGATATAGTTCTCATCCCTGAACAACCTTGGATTGGTGATTAACATTAGCTTATTTAAAGCGTATGTTTTTAGTTCTTTGTCATCACTAATACAGGCAGACAGTATTTTATCTGCTAACAAGCGCATCCGCTCTTCCGCAGATACAATACTATCTTCAGTAGAAGAACTATCATCGTCATCGAGAACTAAATCCAGGTCTTCACTGTCATCGATTTTTACACTGTAAGTTTTTACTTCTTCGGCTTCACCGCTCTCTTCCTCATCTTCACCTTCTTCAACTTTTGCAGTCACCCCTGGGACTGCTGGCTTAAACAAATCTTCGTCACCAGCGCCAACATAGTCAGAGGTGCCTTCTAAACCTTCTACCCCTTTCCCTAAAGTTTCAGGGGCGAAAAGTTCCTTTTCTTCCATCGAGTTAGGCATGGAAGATACCCCCATTCTTTAGAGTTTTAAGTTAAATTCAAGGTATTCGCCGTCTTCCAACTCCAGATTTACTTCAGAGAGGTCTTCTTCTGGAATCACTTTAGCCAGCTTGCCGACAAACTTCGCAGAATTCTTGATATACATCTGTGCATGCAGATAGTCACATCCAAGGATATAGTCGGTGCAGATACCAGTACCATCGAACACCTTTGCACGGCTTGTTCTACTACGAACAGGAATATTGTCCGTGTCCACGATACCAAGCTTCATACGCTTACCGTGAGTATCTGCAAGAATCAGGCACTGAGGAATGTCTTTCTCCTCATACACCTGCAGGAGCTGGTCCATAACAGCAGTGCATACACCATTCGAAGTGTACTTAACAATCTTCTTGTCAGCCCACTCAGAGGTATCAAGGAAACCAACGAAACCATCCTTATAAACCAGCATCCGCTTAGTACCATCGCAAAGACCAACATAAAGCACACGATACTTTTCTTCCCAAGCTGCTTCAAAGAACTTCGGAAGATATACACCGTCGTTACCGTACCCAGTGAACTCAAGTTCAGTACCCTTGAATCGCATAATCCTGCCCATATTGTCGAAGCTAATGAGGACGCTGTTGGATGCGCCTTCAAACTGACGCATCACCTTTTCAGGTTCCACCCAAGTCGGGATCTCACGGGTCTTCAGGATATACCCTTCCTTGGTAAAGGTGTAGATGCAATAGCTGTCGTCTTCTACTTCTTCGGTATCCGAAACCTTTGTAAAGCGGTAATCTATGTTAGAGATCTGAGTCTTGCGTTCATATTCTCCAGCCTTAGATTTCTTCAGGTTAGAGAGTTCGTTGATGATGTACTTATCGGGGTGGTCAGTAGCGTCTTGCCAGTAAGCCTTAGACTCTTTCAGAGCAGTGTATCTGTCCCTATACCGACCACCATTCTGGAAAGCAGAAACACTTCTTTCAGCAATCCAGTTACATACTTCCTGGGTGATTCCATCGTTTTTACCAGTATCGGGGAAAATAGAGAACAGATACTCATCTGCGGATCTCTTACCCTGCTTCGTGATTTTGGACACATAGTTGTCTTTCCATTGAGGGTTAGCGATGAGACGAGTGAAAAAGTCCAGAATTACAAGCTCTGCACTAATACCCTTCATCTCATAGTTGAACTTCTTTGCGAGTACGGACTTACGCCACTCCACCCACTTTTTGATGATATCGTGAACACCGATAATGAGTGGACGACCTTCGAGTGTTACGAGAATATTACTTGCATAATCGGTCTGCAGGATCTTACGGCGATAGAGTTCCATCAGGACAAAGTTAACGACTTTCTTATTCTTACACACGATAGCAATCTTACCATTGTTTGTAAGGTCTGTTTCATCGATAACTTCGGAGACCTCGTTGATCTCAGCCTTATTAATAGCCTCGATAATGCTTTCAAAGGTTCTGCCAAAAGGAACTTCCGTGACGATAATTTCCTTACCAACGATTTCCACCTTAGCACGAATGGTAAGTCTGCCAGCGCCAGTCGCCATGATCTTGGCGAGCTCAGAGTCCTTCTTAACGAGGACACCACCGGTGGGAAAATCGGGGTAAATGATATCTGTCACATTGAGATCCCCGTCAGTCAAATACTTGATGACGAGGTCACACACATCCCCGAAGTTGAAACTGGGGATTCTGGTGCCGGCTGCAACTGCAATACCCTGAGAGCCGTTTACAAGAACAGCAGGATACGTGGGGTACAGAACTGTGGGCTCTTTACCACTACCCTCCTCGGCATCAACGAGCTCCAGAACAGGCTTCTCCTTGAAGTACTCGTCAGCCATGGAGTTCAGTCTTACCTTCGGATAACGCATAGCCGCAGGAGGTCTGGAGCTGTAAACATGACCAAGGTTGCCCATTCCGTTGAACACAGGCATATTCCAAGATCCATTTGTATCGACCATGAGAACAAGGGCTCCATAAAGAGCCTGGTCACCATGCGGGTGAAGCTTCAGGGCATCACCAACAACGCCACCACATTTCTGCAGGTCTCCATTCTTTTTGTTTGTGTATGCGGAAAACAGAAGCCGACGATGAACAGGCTTCAGACCGTCTCTGAGATCGGGAATAGCACGTCTGGAAATGACTTCTTCAGCATAATCTCGATACCCGTCTGTCAGGACTTCAAAGCCAGCACTACCGCCTTTATATAAGTCAGACATAACAACCCTCCTAATTTATTTTCCTACTTATATTTTACCATAAATCCTTTTTATTTGCAATTATATTCCAGAAAAAACGCTTTGAATGGTAAAATATTTTAATGTTTTCTTGGCTGCAACCTGTCACTATTTCCTTCCGCATACTGTCCATATAAAGTACAAGCTATAAGAATTAGAGATAGTAAAGCACCAATTACCCACAACTTATCAGAGTTAGCTCCAAAAAAGTATGTAAAGGCATTTACATATACAATGGTCATCAATCCTACATACAGACACTCATATACACAAAACAGCCAATGACCAATTAAAACCTTTTTGCGCTCTTTGAAGTCATCTTTTACTACAACTCTGGTCAATAGCAAGATAGCTGAGATGTAGGTTACAATAGACAAAACAAATGACTTCAAACAAAGATCTAAACCCTCTCTGCGGGTGATTTGCTTTGCAATGACAGCGGTTCCGTCTTCTTCGAGAACAAACCAATCACCAGCCCCCTTAGGCAAGTTGATGATCTCACTTGCAGTGTTCTTTGGAATATTTACTCCATTTACTACGATAAACTCGCCAGACATTACCCCTTGAACGGCGTCTTTCTTTAAGAGAGTTCTCCTATAGTTTTCAGCCATGAGCGCAGTTGATAACTGAATGGATAATAACTCGAACACAGCCCAAATGAACACAAGAACAATAGCAATCCAAATCAAAGACCTATACCATTTCTTCTCAAGAAGATTTACTTTTCCAGGAGTCCTGCTAAAGAATTTCCTGTTATTCCACTTCTTCTTAACTCTTTTTGCCATAGCCTTTACCTTCTTTTTCTGCCATTTCTCGCATCGTCTGTAAAAACAACTCAAAGCTGCGGTTCGAATTAACCTTTTCTTGTTCTTTTGCATCTTCAGCTTCTTCTGCCCTTGTCTTCTTCTTAGAAGCGTTGTGCTCATTTATTGAGCAAGGAATAGCACTGACAAGCTCATACCCTGTCTCATCAGAGAACTCTCCAACAAATACATCACACATTGTATTATCGATAATGCGTACAGCTGCATTATTAACATCAAGGCGCATTTTATACTCCACGCCATCGATGCATACAATATATGGAGCTTTATTTCCTTTTACATACTGCACCACATGTTTCGACATACGAATACCTGTATAAACAGGTTCAATAACATTACGAGCCATTCTGGTGCCGCTGAGTTCACCTTTTTCAAAAAGTTCTTTTAAATCTGCCATTATATCACATCCATAATCTGAATATAGTATTTACCCAACTTGCACATATAAATTGTGCAGTTGATTGGAAAATTGCTTTTCAAGAGTTTGTTAAAAACGCTTAAAGGAATAGGAAAAGAAGTATTGTTGATTACAGCCCAACAAGCATTTTTATCAACATCATTTGAAAGATGCTGAATAGAATCGATAGTAACCTCAATGGACTTTGCAATAAACTTGGATTCCTCATTACGCTCGTACTTATCAAATTCTGTGTTTCTTGGCATAAGTTTTAGTGTAACCAAAAATACACAGACTAACAAAACAAAGGAACTTACAGTAATTATATCCATCCAAATGGTAGAATAGCGTTTATACAATGTAATAAACGCACAGAATATTCCTGCCAAGATAACTATCGAAATTAGTGTAATAAAAACACCACTATAAGCAATACTGTTGTTTTTACGCTTACTCTTGATAACTCCCTTTGCAGTTTCCGTTAAAGCATCATAAGGAACCAACTTACCCTGCTCCCACAACTTTTGGCTTTCTTTTCTTAGATTAGACATAACACTGCACTTCCTTTAATAAAAGGGCTACAGTCTTCTTCCATTCGAAAGTAGGCTGTAGCCCACAAATTTACTTACACTTCGATGTTTTGCACATCCAGATCTTCGTCGAGATCCAAACCTTCGATGTAGTCAGAGATACTTTCCATGTCGGACATGGTATCGTCAAAATTAGTACCCAAGATTGAGCCGAGAATGATCTTCTTTCTTTCAACGGTACTCTTACCGAACAGAAGCTCCAGAGTAGCATACACATCTGAGTCTTCAGGAGAGATTTTGATTTGAGTGAGGTGACGAGTAGCAGGATCAAGGATGGTTTTAGACAGGTCCACAGGATCCATCTCACCAAGGCCCTTCATGCGGTCCACAGAAGAAACAGAGCCAGCGTACTCTTCACGCTTTTTCTGGAGTTCTACATCGTTGACGCAGTAGATTCTTTCGCCATTCCGAAGATTGATTACATACAGAGGCGGTTCAGCCTTATAAAGGCGACCCTCATACAGAAGCTGGGGGAACAGCCTGATGAACATAACCGCAATCAGCATGCAGATGTGCTTGCCGTCTTCGTCAGCATCAGCTGCGATAATGATTTTGCCAACCTTCAGCTTATTGCGGTTAAAGGTTTCGATTTCTTCGATGCCGAGATCGATACCACAACCAAGAATGGAAATGATATCACGGATTTCCCGGTTAGCAACCATCTTCTCGATAGGAGCCTTATACAGGTTCAAGGACTTACCCCTGATAGGCAGAACGCACTGATAAGAGCTGGCTCGACTGGTAACGATCTGGCCGCCTGCGGAATCACCCTCAGCGATGAAGAATTCAGTTTCCTCGGTTTTGCCATCAACATAGGTACGGCAAGAAGTAAACTTCTGAGAAGTTTTGTGCTTCTTGACGGAGCTCTGAACTTCACGGAGATTCTTTGTCATCTCAGCGACAGCAATACGGTTCTTAGCGTTCTCGAGTGTCTGTTCGACAATCTCCTTAAGCCACGGAGTACCCTTATCATACTCCTTTCTCAGAAGTGCATATACGCTATCTGCAAGGAAGAACATGATCCAGGAGTCATCGATGCTGTCCTTGGTCTGGTTTCTGAGGCTTGCCTTATTAGCCAGAGTGGAAATAATGCAAGAAATCAGACCGGAATAGTCCAGTTCTCTAATCTTAACACCAGTGTTTTGAGAAATCATACTAAAGAACTGAGATACACCAGAACCATACCCTGACGAATGAGCTCCACCACTGACAGACACCTTATTGTGGAAGTAGTCAGAACCATGACCCTTAGGCCCAAGGGCAATCTCAGCATCACAAATACAGATATCACCCTCATTGTCGGTAATATGCTTGAACTCGTGAGCATAGGCAACCCTTCCAGTATCCTCCTTCATAATGTTGGAGATGGAGCTGGCAGGATAGGTGTTCACTACACCGTTATCGTTGAACTCGATATCAATACCCGCCACATAGGAAAGGGTCTTAGCAATGTTCTCGAGCCACTTCGCAGGGATGCGGGTGTCGGTGAAGACTGCGTCGTCAGGCTTCCAACAGATGTAGGTGCCATTCGGCTCATTAGTTGCCTCGATAGTCATTGCATCCCACGCAGGTTCACCATTTTCAAAGTGCATCTCGTACTTCTTTCCGTCACGATAGCTCTTGACGATAAAGTACTTAGAAGTACACTGGGTGATAGCACATCCAAGACCGTTAAGACCAATGGAAGTGAGGTAGCTGTAATTTTCGATGCGGAAGTTGTCCCATGCATCTCGCTGATCGATGTCTTGCAGGATTTCCTGGTTCTTACCATACTTACCTCCTGCATACAGTTCGCAGAAGATGAGATACCAGTTATACTGTTTTTCCTTTTCATTCCAGCCCATGGGGATACCCCGACCATAATCTCTTACATAGATAGACCCATCAGAGTTCAGACCAACGATGATCTTGGATCCAAAACCTGAGAGTTTCTCATCTACGGAGTTGCCGATGATCTCCCATACAGTATGCTTAGCGCCGTCCAATCCACGGCTACCCAACAAGGCTTCGGGTCTGAGTCGAACACGATCAGCACCTTTAAGCTGGGAAATGCTATTGTCATTATAGGCTTGTTTGCTATTCATCAAATTACCTCCTATAAATTATCAACCAATTTGTTTTTAGTCATCCAGTTCACCGAGCAGGTATCGCTCCATTGCTACACTATATGAACCGTCCGGTGTTGGAGTCATTGAAGATAGATTTCGTTCTACTTCGCTATTTAACTGAGCAAGTTCCAGATAGTAATCACTGCTCTTACCAACAAGTTGACTAACCTTAGACAGAGCTCTTTTAAATTGCCTTGCAATAGTCTGAGTAAGATTTTTAATTGCGACTCTATCTGGTCCACTGACACTTATTGCATACTCGATAGCCCAATTGTCAGTTTCACACTTTTTAGCACCAGCCCATTCAAGTATTTGTTCGAGTTGTTCTTCTTTAGTAAGAGGCTTAGCCATTTGGATTACCTCCTTTACACAGCAACTACCCGCTATATTCCTTTGTACATATATTGTACCATACTTCAGTAAGTATTGCAATCATTTCAGTAGCATAATTTGAAGCTTATACGCAAAATCTTGCCGTTTTTATATTTGTTAGTTACTTGTAAATGAAAAATCTGGAGTTCCTTTAAACATTTCATTTTGATTTGGATACTCTTCATACAAATAGATGTTTACTGTTGCAGATTTGAATAAACTGAAAAAGGGAGAAAAGTCCTCTTTTGAAAAGTCACGGTCTTTTCCCATATAAGCAAGCGTTGCATTTGCAGAGTATTCGCCACTTTTAACAACAGACTCAAGATCTTTATCACAAGTATATAAAACACGCTTACCAAATGGCGTTGGTGATAACCAACAATAGCCACTCATTGGATTACCAACTTCGCAGGTTGTAAGTACAAAGTTATATAAGTTAGAAGCAACGTCATTATAATTTAAGTAAGAACATACCTTATCAAGCTTTAAGTTATAATATACTTCACTGGAGTCACCATTTAATTTAATATGCGCCTTTACAAAGTCACTACCAATATTTGAAGAGTAAGATATACTTATTATCTCTACCTCATACCCATCTTCTTTTAGTATGTCTACTATTCGTTCTTCTGCATTTACAGATACATTTTTATTACTATTACCTACACCAAAGGTAGTTACAATAGTACAACCATTAAACATAGCTACAAACAATGCAATTGCTAAAATCAAAGCACGGCGCATTTTCTATCACTCCAAGAGAGCTCCAGAATTAAACTGGTATAAAAAGTATATTTATAGAGTATATTCCACAAAATAGTATATTCATAAAAGGATAACGGAAAGGAGCTCACACAAATAAAAAATTCCTAAATTCCTGAGATTTCAATCCCAAAAATTTAACGCTGTTTAAAAGATTGTATGCAATCTTATAGTATAAAACACTAATTTGAAGAGTTTTCTATATTGAAACAAGAGTTATATACTTTAACATACTTTAACTATAATATGAATGATAACAAAAATTTTCTAAAATTCTTACTAAAAATCCTAAAACCAAGTTTTCAGTAGTCTGAATTTATAAAACATAACAATATGAAAGCATAAGAAAAGACGGCATCAAAGATGCCGCCTTTCCTTTTTAGAAAGAGGTTTTAGTTCTTTTCAGTGAAGTATTTCTTACGCTTAATCAGAACAGTTGCGCCAATTGCCAACAACATGCCGACAATAATAGCCATGATAGCATAGGGAGTGACATTGTGCTCATCACCAGTCTTCGGAGGAGTTACATCAACTGTAACAGTCTGGTCTTCGTCCTTGAGGTCTTTATTGTGCTCAAGAATCTTCTTACCATCCTTGTTGTAAACCTCTTCAACAATCGTAAGCTTCTTACCCTCAAGAACAGTAGTATCAATGGTGAACACCATTTCAATCTCTTGATCAGAAGAAGTAAGCTTACCAGTCCACTCCAGCATAATGGGCTTACCATTCTGCTCAATCGGCTTACCTGTCACAGCATCATACACATAACCAACCCACTTGAATTCCTCACCAATCGGGAATCCAAAATTGGAAATGATGTCCTTCAGCTTAACAGACTTGCCAAGTTCAAGGATCTTGGAGCCGGTTGCTGCGCTAACAGCCTTAGTATGCATATTCAGCACACGGACTGTCTGACCTTCGTCGAACTCATCTTCATGCGTGGCAATTTCTACCTCTTCCGTAGTCTTATTGCCTTCCTCGTCCTCCACCTCTTTTGTAGTGTAGAGATATTCAAAGAAAACAAATGCCTTGCCACCGAGCTTAGATGTATCTACCTCAGTCTCGACAATGATAGTACCGTTGGGTTCCTTAGGAGTAAAGGTTACTTCGAGAATACCATCTTCCTTGAAGAACTTAACCTTGTAGTTCTCAGCCTCGTATTCAGCCTTTGTTGGAACGAAAGCAATCTTGGTACGGATGGTGTACTCTCTACCAACCTCAAGACCAATATAATTGACTTCGTCGTACCACTTAATAGTCTTCCCAGCCTGAATGTACTTCATACCTTCATCGAAGTGAGCAAGAGTACGAATATCAATCAGGTTGACAGTCTGATCTTCGTCATCAAGGTTCTCATGAATAATGATGTCGACACCATTATACTGAACACGCTCAAAGAATACAGTCTGACTTCCAGCCAATTCACGAGAATCAAAGATGACTTCAATCAGTACAGAGCCTTCCTTAGCAGTAGGAACAAACTTACCTGTGTTGCCTTCAACCTTTACACCATCAAAATAGAATTCTGCGGATTCGAGATTGATTTCCTTGCCAGTAAGCTTATCCATCAGCTTGACAGGCAGTTCATACTCCTTGCCAACAACCAGATTGTTATAGAAGAAGCGGTCACTTAATTTGCTCTTCTCACCAACCTGCACCATGTGAGTGTCTTCATCAACACCCCAAGCAGTAGTATGACCCTCAGGAATTTGGATCTGCTGGTCAACATCGTCCTTATCTTTGTGTTCGCCAATAAGAACTTCCTTATAACCATCTTCACCATCTTCAATGACAGCATAGACCTCTTCCATAAAGGTATAGGTCTTACCGTGCAGACCCTCAGTCTTTAACTTTACAGGAATATCGAAAGAACCTGAGAATCCATCAGCAACAAATCTACCCTCTACTGCAACAGGTTGACCATCAATGACAAGGGGTTCACCAGTTTCGCTATCCACAAGCCAAGTCTTGATCAGAACTTCATAACCGTCCCAAATGGCTTCATAGCCAAGAGTATCTACCCAAGTTACAAAGTCTTCGCCAATGGTTTCACGAGAAATGTGATCCTTAGTCTCGGAATCCCAAGCCTGGGTTCTAATCTTCGGGAACAGTACCCACTGCGAAGCATCCTTCGGATTGTTGTGCTCAGCACGGACTTCCCAAACATACTTGTCTTCCTCTGTCTCAGCAGTAGGATTGAAAGCAAGAACTTCACAAGTTTCAGAGATGTAGGTGTACCTACCCTCGAGATCGATGCTAATTTTCTCACCATTAACAAGTACATCGTAGAAATCGTCAGGCATAGAGATAACTACCTCTTTGTGAATAATGCCATCAGCTTCACCATCAGCTGCATCAGCATCGAGGATATCCTGAATAGTAGCATAGCTGAAGTACTCCTGACCAGTAATGCCTTCCAGCACCTGACCATCGAAATAATGAGAATGCAGGAGAGCAGTCAGCCTATACTGATAGCCAGGAACAATACCATCTGCGTTCACAGAAACGGTATCAATAATCTTGTTCTCACCTGCACCAACAATTACCATGTGGTGACCAAGAGCAAGTTCTGCGTTCCAAGCGTTAGTGGAGATCTCGATGTGCTCAGCATCAATGATGGTCTGGTCCTCACTCAGAGCAATTTCCTGAGTTTCTCCGGTCAAGAGCTCTTCATTGGTGATATCGAACTCTTCATGGTTTAAAGCAGAGTCAAGACCATAGTTTGCCTCAGCATAGAGCTCTTGCAGTACATAATGACCCATAGGAAGCGCACCATACTCAGCGAGATCTACACGAATGGTGTCAGTACCCGACTCGTCTACAAAGAACCACACGCCACCGACCTTCAAGGCGTCAGCTTTAATGCGAAGCTCCTTGGTATTGAGGATATACAAACCGCTTTCGGCGTCCTTCAGCCAGCCTTCACCCATAATAGCATCGTTGAGGTTGACGGATTCTGCATCAAAAGCAGTTTCAGGATTAGAATGGAACCAACCGTCTGCACCAGTAACAATGATGTGTTGCTCTCCAGTGGTAGTATTAGTCAGCAGGTAAGGAACACCCTCAACAGGATACTTACTCTGAGACAGCTTCTGGAATGAGAGCTTACCCCTTACAGGCTTATCGTAAGCTACAATTGGTTCACCATCAGTTGCGAGAGTCTCGATCTTTTCAGGAGTAACTGTAAACTCGATAGAGCGCTCATCTGCAAAGTAGGAATCATTTGCTGCCCCGTGCTCGTTAGTAGCGACTTCCTTAATGATGTAAGAACCAGGCAACAGTTTGTAGCCAGTAGCAATATCATTAGACCAGTTACCATCTACATAATCACGAGTAGAGGCTTCCCACTTAGAAGTGCTGGAGTTCCAATGAACTTCAATAGTAAGAACAACATTGCCCTTATTGAACTTTGTATCTGAACCCTTCAGGAACTCAGACTCAAAGTCGTTATTAGAGATAATGTCGAACTTAATACCATTGAAATCATGGTTTTCTGTAGTAGCTTCGTCATACAAATCATTTAGCTTGATGAGAGAAACACCGCCATACAGACGCTCTTCTTCACAAGTGAATTCATAGCACTCTTCGGTGTTATCATTGATTGTGACCTCAATGTCTTCGCACTTGGCATATCCATAGGGGGCTTCTGTTTCAACAAACTTGTAACTACCAGCAGGAAGTTCCTGTGGAGAAACCCAGGTTTCGCCAGCGTGAATAACAATGTTGTCATAGATCATACCCTCATTCACTTCAGTAGCGGGGTCATCTTTGACAAAGGTTTTCTTTTCTCTGGAGATTGAACCATCCTCGTTTACAGTGTTTACCATAATAGTGATGGCCTTTTCACCAGTGTACTCAAAGGTGAACTTAGCGGTGAAGTCTAATTCAGGGTTGAAGTGCTGAGCCAGACCATTGTAGGCATCAACCTTCTTAAGAGATACACTGTTCAGATAAGGATGTTCCTCACAAACCTGCACAGGAAGAGTGGTGTCTTCGTTTACAGTAAAGACAATGGCGTCAGACATTACATGGTAGTTAACAGGTTGAGAACCTTCAACTTCTTCAATGCGATATTCGCCAGCCCTATAAATGACAGGGGAAGTATAAGTTTGCAGGTCTTCGATAGAGAATGAGCCGATTTCTTGATCCTTTGTATACCATCCAGCTGCATATCCTTCTGTTCCGTCAAACCACACCTTGTCGCTGTTTACATACAGCTTGAAGTGTGCTTCCAGCTTCTGACCTTCTTGCATGTGAGACTGCAGACCAGTAACATCATCAATCTTTTTGATGCTGAAACCATAGACCTTAGCCACATTGTTCCAGGCAACAAGGTCTGTGTGGTGTTCGTACTCATACTCAAGAGCTCCAGTAGAATCGGACTTGTTCCAACGGCACTTAGCAGTATTGCCATTCTGACGAATCAGCCATTCTGCACTTACATCAGAAAGCACATACTCAGACGGAGCAATCTCTTCCTTAATTACAACAGTTCCAAGGGGAACACGATTCCAAAGATCTGTGCTTGTATAGCCTTCTGCAGAATAGAGGAAGTTTTCATCATATTCTACATCGCCGCTGCTGTTGGAAACAAAGTACCAAGTGCCATACTTGAATTCGTCGTTAACGGTCTCGCTTGCATAGTAAGTGTAGCTGAAAACAGCACCGCTTAACAATTCATTGTTGGACTTGTCCTTCTTTACAATCCTGGGCATCGTACCAAAAATGGGTTTGTCTTTTACATTCACAACATTTTGGCTGGAAACAGGCGTAACAGTGAGTTTATACAGAGCGTTGTCCTTTTCATAACCCTTAGGAGCCTTATACTCCTTGATAACTAACTCAGTATGGATTGGCCACTTTCTATCTGAAGTAACCTTACCATCCTCATCAGTAATCAGTACAGTATAATCCCCGCAAGCATCATAATCAAAGTCATCACCCTGATAGAGATATACACGATACTCAGCACCCTCTAAGGAGTACATCTCACTATTCTGAATAATCTGTCGTTCAACAGTTGTCAGGCCAGTGAAGTCAATTCCCTTATACAGTGATACAGGCTTAGAGTCAATCTCATTGCCCCATTCCATATCACCATTGGAATCAATGACATAATGGATGCAAAGAGGACGATTAGTATTGTCTTCCCAGCTGCTTACGCAACTTGTAGAAGCTTCCTCGTAGTCAATGTGCCACTTCTCAACCAAGCCTTCAGCTTCAGGAGCAATATGGTAATTAACCGGAGCCTGAACCTCTTCTACAGTTACAGTACCAAGAGGTACACAATCAGCTTCATACAACTCGCTGCTGTTATTGCCATCGTAAGTGACAGCTGTTGACAGGTCCAGATAGCCATCAGTCTGAGTCTTGAAATACCAAACTCTTGAAGCTTCACCTGAGCCATCAGTGTTCATATAGTAGCTCAGCTTAAAGACTGCACCTTCCAGCTTGACATCCGTAGCGTCCTTATCTACCTTAATCAGGTTAGGAAGTTCACCAAACACAGGCTCGTCTTCGATGCTAACCTTGTTGTCTACGGAATTGCTCTTCAGGGTAATGGGGTGAGCAGTAGTGTCCAACTTATACCCATAAGGCGCCTTTGTTTCTACTACAAACAGCTTTGTGCCAATTGGCCACTTGCTTGTTGAAACAGCGTTGCCTTCGGCATCAGTTGTAATGGTCTCCAGAATCACAGATTCATCAATAGTTCCGTCCTCGTTAGAACCATAGATAGCAAACTGTGCACCGCTCAGAGAGTACAAAGGATTGTCTTTTACGAGTTCCTTATACTCATTAGTAGTTACCTTGAGTACACGAACATCTCTGGACTCACGCTCGTCTTTCCACATCAGAGAGCCGTTCGGGTCAATGTTTACATAAGCATTATAGCTGTCAGTGACAGTATAGTCAGTAAGGCTCTTTACCCACTCACACTTTACAGTCTTCTTACCGCTTTCTACCTGATAAATCCGATAATAGGCAGAGCCTTCAGTTACAAGGTAGTTAGCAGGAGCAGACTTCTCAGTGATTTCGAACACACCCATCGGGACATAGGTTGCACCGTTAACCGTGAATTCCGGAACATCGAACACAACTTCACCGTTATCGGAGCTTGTAAACTCCCAGGTGTACTTGGCAGTTGTAGAAGTTCCTGGGTAATACTTTACAGTGAATACCGCACCACCAAGAGGAGTATTGTCGAAGTCATCCAGCTTGATGATTGAGGGAACAGTACCAAACACAGGGGGATCAGAGAGTTCTACAGAATTAGTTCCGTTCTCTGTTACTGTAACAGTCTTAGTATGGTTTGTGGGAATGTAATAACCCTTAGGAGCAATAATCTCTTCCACGGTTACTACAGTCCCAACCCTATAGGTCTGAGCGCTGGTTGCAGTTCCAGATTCATTAGTGGTCAAGATCTCATCTTCGTAACCGTCAGCAGTCAGCTTAAACTTTGTGTTCTTCAAATTATAAGCGTTGTTGTCGACAATCAGAGCTGCAATACCCTCTGGGGAGTTAGTAGTTACTTTAGAAACAGTTACTTTCTTCTTAATAGGAGCATTACCCCAAGACATAGAACCCTCTTCGTTACTTACATAGTAAATAACTGCGGGTCTGTCGCCATTGGACTTCCAAGCGCTCTTAGCATTTCCGCCAGATGAGGTCTGAGTAATCATCCAAAGCTCTTTGTAACTGGCAGATACACCTTCAGCAAACTCATAATTTGCAGGAGCCTTAACCTCTTCCACGGTTACACAGCCAAGAGCAATGTTAGACAGGATGCCGTCACTTGTATAGCCAGAAGCTAAATGAGCTGCATTCGGGATGATTTTGCCGTCTGTGTCAGTCTCAAAGTACCAAACCTTTGCAGGTGTTCCAGTAGCTGTATTGGACTTGTAATAAGAGTACTTAAAGACAGCACCAGCAAGTTTCTCGTTTTCATTCTCTACATCGTACTTAACAAGCTCAGGGAGTTTGCCGAACACAGGCTCGTCAGACAGTGTTACCTTGTCGTGCTCGGTATTGCCATTCAGAGTTACCTCAGTAGAGAAGTTAGGATTGAGTTTATACCCCTTCGGAGCATAAGTCTCTTTTACCTTAACCTTAGTACCCTTGTCGTACTCACCCGGAATTCTGAGAATACCATCTGCACTGGTAAGCTCGATGTTACCCTTGTTTTCTCCGTTAATGTAATAGTCGAACTTTGCACCAACAAGAGAGTAGTTGCCGTTGCCGTTGATTAAAGCATACTCTTCGTCAGAAACACCTGAGGGCTTTACAGAAACCTTCAGCAGTGTGACTGGAACTTTGTCTGGCTCGTTAGTTCCGTCAGCCTTCATCGATTCGGAGATATTGGTGATCTTGTAAATACCAAATTGATTTCCGGTAGTAATGGGGTCGGCACTCCAGTTGCCCCAATATGCCTTGGCAGGCTTGCCATTCTGTTCTACCTTCGTACCACCCTGACGGATGAATAGCAAAATAGCGCCATCGTTTCCTGTTGGTAGAATATAGCCATTTGGGGCTTTTACTTCTCGAATTACAACACAACCAAGAGGAAGCATGCAATCTGAAGAATACATGGAATCAGAATTGACACCATTATAGTTTGTCAGATGCGCAGAGTCAAATTTGACACGACCATTTGAATCAGACTTAAAATACCAGGTCTTCAATAAATTATTCGCATCAGCCCATGTGGAGCCGTAATACTTAACCTCAAAGACAGCATCCTGTAATTTTTCCCCAGTGTAGTTCTGTTTTGTAATTTCAATAGGCCTCGGATCAAATGTTGGCTTATCCTTTGCACTAAAGACATTATTACTTGCAGTAGCTGTAAGCGTCAACTTAATAGGAGTTGCGTCTAAAGTATAACCCCTTGGTGCTACTGTCTCTACTGCATACAAGACTGTACCAACAGCGTACTTCTTTGTGCCAGTTGCATTACCATTAGCATCCGTGGTAAGAGTCTCTACCACAGTACCAGTTGCAGAGTCTTTGTGGATCTCATACTTTGCGCCTGCAAGTGTATAAAGTGGATGAGAAGCTGCTACCGCATTTTGAGTAGAAGACCCATTAGAAACTTTCTTAAGAGAATACCCAATGGTGTTATCAAAGGTAATCACATTGTTCATCCAAATGTATTCCTGGTTGCCAGAAGATTGACTTTTGTCAATGAAGAACCAGTGAACATGATTTGCATCTGCAGTACCGCTCTTTACAAACCAACCAGTTGTGTTGGTAACAGCGCCAACTTTGTTAACAATAGAGGTTAATGTGTTGTCGCCGGTCTTTGAACCAGTAATGCCCTTTTCCTTGGTGTAAACATTACAACGGGCAATGATTTCACCCATCTGCTTGTTAACAGCACTACTGGAAGTACCCATCGGAGTACCGTGGAAAACCTTGTCTGAGCCTACACCGATATAGCCCCAAATACGGCTCATGATAAGCGTAGTACCAGCTGCGGTGATGTTTGCCGTTCCACTCTCGGTCATACCGCCCATTCCTCGGGCAACACCGTAAATAAGGCTTACATCGCGGAACATCTCCGTGGTGAATGTAGGAACAAAATTCGAATACAGAGATTCCAGCTTAAAGGGAGGTACACCAGTTCCTTGCTGAGTGTAGGGTCCATAACCGCCAAGATAGTTACCATCTGGTCCGTATTCTGACCAACCGGACTCCATACTAACTCTGATAGGAATTGCAAGAGGTGTTCCACCCATCGAGGAATAATAAATAGGCCCGTTCTGACACCATACGTTATAGGTGCAGACCCTTTTGCCTGTCGAAGCAACAACACCTGTTGTTGCAGGCCACCACTGATTGCTCCCCCATTTCCAGCTGTCATACTTACCGCCAGCCTTTACAACATACCCATTCAGGTCATTGGCGTGACCACCAAAAGTGTTGCTATAATAAATACCTGAGGGCTTTGCTCTGGTGTTGTTGCTGAAAACAGCCTCTTCAGTGATAGGATTATAGGGAACAAAAACGTCACCTACAAGAGCCAGAAGATTAGCATCTCTCCAGTTAGACTCTTTCTTGTCGTCATCCTTGTCTTCAGCTACAGGAACTACAACAGGATCTAAGTCTTCCTTCGTGTCTTCCTCAACAGGTTCAGTCGTTTCAACGTCTTCGACAGGTTCAGTTGACGCAACTTCTTCTGTTGCCTCGGGTGTTTCAGATACTTGCTCTTCAGCAGGCTCCGAAACAATTGTCTCTACTTCCGAAGGTTCTGAAGTAAGTTCTTCTTCAGAATCTGAAGTAAGCACTTCCTCAGGCTCGGAAGTAACTTCGTCTACAGCGATTGATACTTCCGTAGTATCCTCGTTTGAAGAGCCCTCCTCTGCATACACAGGAAGAACTCCTGTCACGAGTGACATCAACATCAGTACAACAAGCACCATAGAAGTCAGTCGTTTCCAGATTCTCATACACATAATACCTACTTTCCAAAAAATTCCGCAATATATGCGGTTATAATATATAAACATTTTATACCAAAAAACTTCAGGTATAAAATATCTACCCACTTTGTAATATACTAACGCTATACTAACAAAAACAAGCATTTATTTAAAATAATATACTTTACAGATACAAAATACTAACAGGACACTAATTTTTTTTACACAATAAAATAACCATCTTAACAATAAATAGTCTTAGAAAGACTTCCCAAAAATATACAATATGTAAATATTTATATTACTATTATATACAAAACTAAATATAAAAAATACAGGGCTTCCGAAGAAGCCCTGTGTAAGTATTTTATTTTGGTTGAGTACAGTCTTCATTTTTGATTTTTTGCAACTTTGCTAACAAATCTTGAGTTTCTAACCAGGTTAAGCCGGTAGTCTTTCTGATGACTAACTCCACAAACCCGATTAAGGCATCGACCTTTTCGTTTAAGGCATCCACCTTTTCGTTCAAATCCATGGTTAGTACCTCCATCGTGTGGAAACCCCCATTATGCGGGGGTTTCCATACCACATCTCTTGCACTTGTTGTATGCGGGCTTGATTACATGATCTTCAGAAGTAGCCATGTAACCACAGTGATTGTCTTCATCATCCGTACCCCAATAGCTGTCAGAATGCGCATTCCAGTCTTCATAGGAATAGAACTTAGCTCCGCAATCACAGTAGAACACAGACACGGTCTCGGTTTCGGCGGGATGATATTCCCAATCGTGACCGAGAGCATTGACCGTGCGGGTCTTGTGACATACACTGCAGGTTTCGGTTCCGTTGTTGGTGCAGGTAGGAGCCTGAGTCTGCTTCCAGCTGTGATTGCCAGTCGCGGGAATCACTTCGGTCTTCGTCTTGCTGCAACCAGTGCGCTTGCAATGATAGGTGCGAACACCAGCATTACCGCAGGTCGGCTGGGTCGTTACAGTTCCGTTGTCCCAGTTATGACCAAGAGCATTAACAGTTCTGGTTTCAATAATATCGCAGTTCTTGCAATATCTCTGCTCCTTACCAGCAGTCTCACAGGACGGAGCAACAGACTGCGTCCAGGTGCTCCAGTCATGATCAGTTGCGGGAATTACGCCAGTTTCCTTGTAAGAACAGCCAGTCCTCTTGCAGGATCTTTCCTGTGAACCAGTGGATGTACAAGTGGGCTGAGAAGTCACAACCCAGTTACCCATATCGTGACCAAGAGCAGGAATCGTTTCCGTGTAACTTGCACCGCAAGCGCAGGTGTAAGTCTTGATACCAGTCTCGGTGCAAGTAGGAGCCTTAGTGACTACCGCAGTATAGTTGTGGACGTGAGGCGGTTCAGTGGGATTAGTTGGTTCTGTCACAGGCTCGGAAGGTTCCGTGGTCTGAGTCGGTTCTGTGACAGGCTCAGAGGACTCTGTCGGCTGAGTTGGTTCCTCAGTGGGTTCAGTAGGCTCCGTGACCTCTGTAGTGACCTCGATGGATTCTAACTCAGTAGTGTTGTCGATCGAGATGACCTGATGGATGAGGATGTCAGTGTTTGCACTCGCCTCATTTTCGCTGGAGTCTGTCATAGGCTTCACACTGGAAGCACACCCTGACAGGGTGAGGATGACGAGGACACCAGCAAGAAGTTTCTTAAAAGTTTTCATTGTTTACAACCTCCTAACAAGTTGATATACCATATTTTGTTTACACTAACAGTTTACCATAAAATGAAGCAAGTTGCAAGTCCTTTACTAAAAAAGTTTTGAAGATCTACAGATATTTTCGAAATTTCATAAAACTGTACACTATTTGTAACAAGAAGCGGTTGTATGCAAACCACTAAAGCATACAACCGCTTCTTGTTATTTAGAAAATTCGCTATAAATTTTGGGAGTGCCGTCTTCATTAACAAGCAATGTAAAAACACCTCTGTTTTCTGCGCCATCTGAGACTGCATACATTACGCCAGTTTGAATATCATAAACTACATCGTAGTTATACCCGTTATAAACTCTGACAAAGGGTTCTACATTCTCAGCTTCTACAGTTTCTACAGAACTCATAGTCTCTTGCTGTTGTTTATTACTTTCGTATGAATACTTTAAAGCATTTTTGCCCGCAAAATAGATAAATGCAAGAGCTAATATACAAATAATTAAAAGGGTTAGTTTACGCTCAGTCTTCTTTTGCACTACTCTTACGCCTCCGTACCCGTCTTACTACAGTAAAAACTATGTACATTATAGGTATGAAAACAGCTAATACACAGCCTGTAATATGGATAGTGTCGTCTATTACAATCTCCTTTTCAGATGAAAAGTATTGCACTTCAGGCAAGTTTATAGTTTCCTGTTTTTCTACAACAACATCAGTGTAAGGCTCTTCTACCCATTCATAGGTTTCACTATATGTTAAATGAGAATTGTTTACCCGTTCTGCTATAACTAAATACCTATAGTATCTACCACCTGTCCCATAAGGGTGACAAGTTACAAGAGTTATTAAGTCTTTACCTGGGACTATTAGTATTTCATCTACATCATTTGGATAAATAATTCTAATCTCTGAAACAACATATTCCATTGGATACCACAAAGTGTCAACCTTTATAGTGTCTCCAACTTGCACTTTCTCTATATCTTTCAAGTATTTACCACCATTTATCCAGCCTCTGTGACCGGCCAACACGCAGTTAGTATTTATTCCACCAATCGGCATTGAAGTTTGAGTTAGTTGTGCAAGACCCTTAGACATGTGTGAGTCCGTTGCACCAAGATAAATAGGGAATGAGACACCCATCGATGGTATTTCTACAACGCCAACTATGTCATCTTCAATACCATAGTCCTTCAGATTAATAGCAGTAGCACAATAGCTCCAAGCATCTGTTAGCCCATCTTGGTGTTCTCTGTATATTCTCTCGTTATATTCAAGCATTGCATCAAGAAGATCAGCGTATTGAAGGTCTCCAGAAGCACCAAACTGTTGCACCAACTCACGTTCGGTTACTACAACACCTGTTTGCTTAAGAACCCGTTTATACCCAGTTATAGGTACTTCCATAGTAGAAGTATATGAACCGCTTGCTCTGTCTATATCTTTCTTCACTTCTTCTGCAGTGTTTTGAGACTTTATACTTTGAATTTCGCAATCTACATAAGGATAAACAACCAAAAATACAGAAACAAAATAGACAATTACAAGTATTAGCGCAAGCAATACCCTCTTAGGGTTTATCTGCTTTTTCCTTTTCTGTTGCTTCTCCTGATTTTTCATGCTTCTTCGCCTGTCCTTTACCCAATTTTCTACCAACCAATAATAACAGGAACAATGCCAGAGGAATTAAACCAATTAGCATACCTTTTATCCAGTTTTGATACCAAGGAGATTCAATTACTGATATTGTGTCCTGAGTTTTCTCAATTTCCTTAGCCTCTTCATAAGGTATTCTTTCACCACGAACAAGTAACCTGTGAGAGTTTACACCATAAGGAGTACAGGTAATTAGAGTAGCGTAGTCATGGCCTTTATATACTCTTAATAGACTTGTGTCCCATGGCTCCACAACATTTATTTCTACTGTCTGATACGCAAGCCTTTCACCAAGAACATCGATGTAGAATACATCTCCAATCTTAACCTTTTCAAGGTCTGTGAATAATCTGTTGCTTGACAAACCTGTATGAGCAGAGATTGCAGTATGAGTATTGTTACCACCAACAGGTAAGGATGTGCCAAATAAATGCACAGAACCTACCTCAAGATGTCCAACATCCTCAGCCTCATCATCAGTATTCCCGTGATAAATAGGTAACTTAACTTTGATACTTGGAACCTCTAAATATGCCATCAAGCCATTGTCTGATACATTTAACAGCTTGTTATAGTCATCTTTTAGGATGCTTAAGTAATCTTCACCAAATGCATCCGAGTCAGTAATAATTCCAGCAAGTAGAGTGTTATACTCGATTGCCAATCGCCTTTGCTCGTCCAGCTCAGAAGTATCTGTTTTTTCAATTTCCTTTTTATACTCGATTTCTACCTTTGAAGCATTTCTTTCAGCGTTAATATTACTTATCATCGGATAGAGAATCAATGTGAGGCAAGCTAAAATTGCAAGCACCGCAAATATTGCAAAAATGATTTTGCCGATAGACTTCTTCTTTTTCAAAATACCCACCTTCCTTAATAGTAGAACGGCAGGTGACCTAATTAGATTAAGCCACCTGCCTAATTCTATTTAACCAGTAGCTTAATATCCTTTAATGGGAGTATTAAGCGGCGTCCTCTTCTTCCTTGCGCTTCTTGCCAAAGACGAAGAACATCACAAGAGCGATAGCGGACAGACCCACAACACCGATCACACCGTACAGAACAGTGCCTTCAGCACCGGTCTTCGGCAGGTCGAAGCCACGAGTATTGATGACAGTCAGAGGAACAATAGCATTGGTGCTGTTAGTATCCTGGCTATTATTAGCAGAAGTATCAACATCATCGTTGTCGTTCAGCATCACAACAGCATCGCCATCAACAGTAGCAGAAGCGGTCAGCATGTAATGCTGCATTACCTTCTGAGCGAAAGCAGAAGCAGTGTAGAACTCACCAGTGAACTTGTTCTGCCACACACCGTACTTACCAGAAGCACCATTGTGACCATTCAACAGCTCATAAGAGTAGATGTCGCACTCACGAGCGGGGCTATGAGCAGCATCGGAACCATCCATCAGAGTGGTGGAAATGACAACATTGATGTTGTCCTTCAGCAAAGTATAACCATTGTCGGTCTGAACCTCAGTGATGATGTACTCGTCATCCTCAAGACCATAGATCCACAGATCGCCCTTAGCATTGGGAACAAAGGTAGTACCCTTTGCACCGTCTTCATCACTACCAGTAACTTCGCCAGTAGACATATCGTCGTCAGAGAAACCAGCAACATGACCAGCAACATGATCAGTAGCTGCAATATCGTTCAGAGCGCCATTCTCATAAGAACCATTAGTACCCTCAACATAGTACAGACCATCAGCGGCCTTAACGGCAGTTACCCAATAATTGTCGGTCTTGTTGAAGATCTTGAACTGGACATTGGAGAAGTTACCCTGATCATCGGAGAACTCCTTGGTTAGGTGAAGAGCATAGGTATAAACATGGCAGTCATCAGACAGAGTATCCCAATAGTTGGTGTTGGAACGCTTCCAAGTCAGGTCAACGGTGTTGGGGTTGCTCTGATCGCCGTAGATGACGGCCTCACTCTGGTTGATAGTACAAGAGTAAGTAATACGCATATAGCAGTTGGAATAACCACGCTGCACTTCACCATGAGCGATCATATCATCGGTGTAGACAGCCTTAGAATGGTTGATCTCTTCCAGACCAGCAGCCTTCATGGTGATGGTCATAGTCGTGCCGCCAGCGTCTCTGCCCTTAGCAGCATCCTCATCAGAGACAGTACCATAAGCCACGGCGAAATTATCGCTGGTGCCATCGTTACCACCAACAGTACCACCGGTCAGTGCCCAAGTGGTGATCTTCTTGGCTTCAGTGCACTCGGCATCCTTGAAGAACTCAATCTTTACATTGTTGGGATCAAAATGATCCTTCAGCATAGCCATCTCATCACGGTTGCCGTCGTACTCAAGACCCTTGGACAAGGTATCAACGAAGGTATACATAGTCAGAGAAGTCGCATCAGAAGTGATAGCGGGCAGCTTAGAGATGATCTGATACTCCATACGGTCGCCATCGGAACCGGTGGCATTATGAGCATAACCATCATCAATGGGGGAACCACCGTTGTCTTCCCAAGTGGCAGTATCCTGGAGAGACTCCCGCACGGTCTTTTCGAGGCTGGGAATACCGGTTTCATTCTTCGGGAACACGGTAACATCATACAGCCACTGCTGACCACCATTAGTAGCAACAGTACCATTGATGGTAGTCATGGGGACAGAAACGAAGAAGGGGTTCACGGTAGCAGTGACCTGCTCGGGAACCTTAGTCTCGAGGATGAGATACAGACCAAGAGGCAGACCGCCCTTAGTGGTGTAGCCCTTGTCATTGGTCTCGTCGAACTTAGCAAAGCCATTCTGAGAAGCGGCATAGGCTTCCAGCTTGTTCTTAACCTCAGTGGGGTTAGCCTGCAGAGCGGTCTTGATAGCATTAACAAGAGTATCGCTCGTGAAGTAATGCTTGCCATTCTTTGCAGTGAACAGAGCAGAGTTCACAGTGGGGTAAGCATTATCGTTAGTCAGGCCAATAGCTGCCAGCAGAGCGGCATCAGCGGTATCGTCCATCTCGTACAGAACGATGTCCTTGTGGACACCACCAGTCTCAGTGGCAGTGTACTGAATAATCTCAGCAACCTTCAGATAAGAGAACTCAACACCCTTAATGGCATAACCATACTCCTTCTGGCCATTGCCAATAATGTGACCATCCGCACCACCAGCATTCTCAGAACCGGGATGCTCGTTAGTATCAGGGTTGGTGAGAGCCTCACGGAGAGCGGCGTTGTCAACACCATCAGAAGTGTAAACAGCAAGCAGGTCGTTTAGAGGAACCTTATTGTCAGCGGGAACAGTGGGCTTATGCGCCGCCGTAAGAGCAGTGTTCAGGTTAGCCAGCGCATCAGCAGACAGGTTACTCACGTCAACCTTAGTGGTGCTGTCAAGGGATGCCGAGGTCAGGTCATACTTATAAATAGTAATGGAGCCTGTCGCATCGGTGTCGATAGTTGCTGCCGGAACATC
>ODAI014718388.1_pt1 | contig 27699 bp, 25 predicted proteins | sample 1539321 | NCBI WGS metagenome assembly ODAI01 (sample SAMN02144231, study PRJEB22623) | gut metagenome | biome: sheep rumen | host: Ovis aries | place: New Zealand
GAGCGTTATGAATTTTGACACCCTGAGCGGGCGCCTCACGGTGACGGCAACAGATCAAGGATTTTCCATGGACTTTCCCGTGGGACGCATCAAGCGCGTACCGGTCACGGAGGAGATCCGCAAGGCGAGCGCGGATCTTGCAAGAGAGGCCTATTTCGACGGCGGCGACACGGTCGCGGTCGTCGAAAGCGAGGAGGCGCTTGCCCGGTTCGAGCCCGACTCCGAAGCGATCCTCAAGGCCCCCGGCCTGGGATTTATCATGACTGCGCCGTCCGCACAGTACGACTTTGTCTCGCGCTGCTTCTATCCGAAGCTTGCAATTGCCGAGGATCCCGTGACCGGAAGAGCCCATACGTACCTCGCCCCGATCTGGGCTGAAAAGCTGGGAAAGAGCGTTTTCAGCGCGCGCCAGATCTCCCGGCGCGGCGGCTTGGTCGGCGTGCGTCTGAAGGGCGATCGGGTAGAGCTCACCGGCCAGGTGGTGACCTTCATGATAGGCGACATACCCTTCGACCTGTAGCGGGTTCTCTTTGCGCAGGAAGACGGAAAGCCGGGGTTTTGCGCCTCGGCTTTCTATTTCGGAAACGATATTTTGATTAGGTTTTTTGCCTAAAAATTTCGGGTTTCCACCGATAAAACGTCTTGATTTTTTTGAGATCCCCTGTCCGAGAATAACGACACGGAAGGTTGGTGCCTCTGAGTGCTGTTTTCTGGGGGCATCGCTGTTAAAGGCCCTGCAGCCGCGTGCTTGTACAGAAGCCGCGACTCATCCAAGGAGACTCAAAGTGTCGCGTTTCATCTTCAGATCTCTCGCTGCCGCAGTCCTCGGGGCGTGTGCAGTGTCTTCAGTTCAGGCCGGCGGCTTCATGCTCTACGAGCAGTCGGTTGCCGGCACCGGCCGCGCCTATGCGGGTGCCGGCGTTCATCGTGACGACGATCTGTCGGCTGCCTGGTACAACCCGGCCGGCATGACGCTTCTGGACGGCACCCAGAGCCAGTTTGGCGGAACCATCGTGTTCACGACGATGGATCTGCATGCCAGCCCCATGATGGGCGGCAGGGACAACGGCCGCAAGAAGTTCGTTCCCGTTCCCAACATGTACCTCACGCACAAGGTCAACGACAGCTGGTGGCTGGGGCTGAGCCTGAACGTTCCCTACGGCATGGCCCAGGAATACGCCCGGGGCCGCATGATGAACAACTGGGGCGTGAACTCCGAGATGAAGGTGTTCGACCTGAGTCCGTCCATTGCCTACAAGGTCAATGACAAGCTCTCCGTGGGCGGCGGCTTTTCCATTCAGTATGCGAAGTCCTGGGTGGAGTCGGCCGAGTATCAGGCCAAGGGGCCGTACCAGGGCAAGCTTGCCTACGGCAGGCTCGTGGCGGACAGCTGGTCTGCCGGAGTCAACCTGGGCGTGATGTGGACGCCGGTTGAGACGCTGCGCCTTGGCATTGGCTGGCGCTCCGAAGTGCGCCATGATGCGGACGGAACCTATCGGTTCGGCATTGGAAATCTTGGCGACAGCAGCCCCACCGCGTATTCGATCCATGCCAAGGGAAGCGCAACCGTGCGTGCGCCCCAAAACATCACGCTCTCGGCAGTCTGGGACGTGACCCCCAAGTGGGATCTCGCTGCCACGATCCGCTGGTATCAGTGGAGCAGCTTTGACAAGCTCATCATCAAGAACGACAGCAAGCAGCTTGCCATGATGGGGGCGAGCACCAAGGTGATGGACAACGACTGGAAGAACTCCTGGTTCTTCAGCATCGGCACGGACTACCGGATCAACGACGAGTGGACGGTGCGCGCGGGCTTTGCCTATGAGGACTCTCCGGTGGTCAATGAAAAGCGCACGGCGCTCATTCCCGATGCGGACCGCATCTGGATCTCGCTCGGCGCAACCTGGAAAATGAACAAGCAGCTGAGAACCGACTTCGGCTTCACCTGGATTCACGGTGTCGGAAACATGGGACTGTACAAGGGTGAACAGAAGGTTGCCGAGTACGACAACATCGACTGCATTCTTCTCGGAGCCCAGATGGTCTACAAGTTCTAGCCGTCAGGCGATTTCTTGAGGAACGGGGAGGCGGATCGCTCGGTTCGTCTCCTTTTTCTTGTCCCTATCCGGATGAAATTTCTGGAATTTTTGAGAAAAGCGGGTTGGATCGGACAAGGTGTCTGACCATGCGCGCCGCTTGTATCAGAAATGATATTTCAGAGAACTTTGACTTATTTGACGCTCGTCATATAGGAAATAAAAAACATATTTATTCCTCTGGAAAACGTTGTTACTGTCTCCCATGTGGATCGAAAAGATCTGTATTCAGATTCAAGTTGCAGGACCCCGAAAATGACTTGAACTGAGTTTCTTTTGATTACAGGAGAGTTGTTATGGAAATTAAACCGGTCAATTTCTCTCGTCGCCATCTTCTGCAGGGCGCCGTGTCCGCCGCGTCCGTTGCGGTGCTTCCGGCTGTGAGCGCTGCTGAAGAAGAAAAGCCCAAGATCCGTCCCCTTTCGGGCAAGAACCTCAAGATGAAGGACGTTCTGAACCGTGCGCGCGAAATGATGATTCCGCGCTGCTACGTGTGTCCGGAATGCAACGGCCGCGGCCCCTGCCTTGGCCAGTGGCCGGGACTGGGCGGAACCGGTGCGAACCGCTCCTTCCAGGCTAACTATGACGCCCTGGCAGCCATCCGCCTGAACGGGCGCGTTGTGCACGGCGTGACCAACCCCGATACCACGTTCAACTTCTTCGGGCAGAAGCTCTCCATGCCGGTACTTGCCGGCCCCACGGGCGGCACGACCTACAACATGGGCGGCCACCTCACGGAAGCTGAATTCGTGGAGGCGATCTGCGGCGGCTGCACGGCAGCCGGCACGCTCGGCGCCCTTGCCGACGGCATTGGCGATCCGCTGCCCGTGTTCGAAGAACGCGTCCAGAAGCTCAAGTCCCTCGGCTACAAGGCGATCTGCGGCCTCAAGCCCCGTCTGCAGAAGGACATCATCGAGCGCATGAAGATTGCCGCCAACGCCGGCATCGTTGCCTTTACGATCGACCTTGACTCCGCTGGCCGCGCCGCCAACGCCACCAAGGGGCAGACCGTCGAGCCGAAGACGCCCAAGCAGCTCAAGGAGCTTGTCAAGGCGAGCCCGCTGCCCCTGATCTTCAAGGGCATCATGACGGTGGACGAGGCCAAGGCCTGCGTCAACGCCGGCGCCGCAGGCATCGTGGTTTCCAACCACGGCGGCAGAACGCTTGCCGATGCACCGGGGACGGCAGAGGTTCTGCCCGAGATCGCCGACGCGCTCGGCGGAAAGGTCATGATTCTCGTCGACGGCTGCGTCAAGCGCGGCACGGACGTTGAAAAGTCCCTGGCTCTCGGCGCCAACGGCTGCCTGGTCGGCCGCCACTTCGTGCGCGGCGCCCATGGCGCTCTGGCTGATGGCGTTGAACTGATGGCCAACACGATCCGCCGCGAACTGCGCACGGCGATGGTTCTGACGGGCGCCGCAACGCTCAAGGACATCAACCGCTCGCGCATCCGCCGGAAGACCCCGCCGCCTCTGGCTTTCAGCCCGCAGTAACGGCCTGGTTCTGATCGTTTGACGGATCAGCAAAGCCCCGGAAACGGTTTTCCGATTCCGGGGTTTGGTGCATTCGGAGGCGGAAAATCATCACCCGTTCAGCCAGGGTGCGTCGGAGGGCTCGATCTGGGTTCCTGCAAGAACGGCTGAATACCCGGCAAGACTCTCGCACTGGCGATGCCAGGATTCGTCCTGCAGCAGCGAGAGGAGCTTGTTCAGTCCCGGTATCGGGAGATTCTTCTTCAGAACGGCGAGGTAGTAGGTTTCCATAACGAGCGGGATGAACTCGATGCCGGCTTTCTTGGCGACCGATTCGATGCACAGGCCAACATCGGCGGTGCCCTGCAAAATCGCCTGGGCAACGGCCTGATGGCTCGCTTCAATGTTGTCGTAGCCGCTGATCATGCTGGCGCTCAGGCCGCTCTGGGTGATGAGATCCTCAAGCAGAACACGCGTGCCCGTGCCTTTTTCCCTGTTGATGTATCGGGCTTTTTTGCGGGCGACATCAATCAGGGAGCTGATTTTGAGCGGGTTGCCGCGGGCGACCCCCAGACCCTGAGGGCGCGAGCAGTAGTGGAAGAGGGCGATCTGCGAGCAATCGCAAAGATCGGCAAAGGCCGCAACGGCAGCGCTTTGCGCTCCGGCGTTTGCCGGAGCGTTGAACCCGGCGATCAGGCTGCGGCCGGCAACCAGATCCTCCAGCCCCTGACGGCTGCTGTTGAATGTAATGTCAAGCAGCAGGTCATGGCTGGCAGTACGGTCTTTGAACAGGAGAAGCGACTCGTCCGGGCAGCCCGAGAGCGTGAGAATCTGTGCATTCGGTGCCATGGCCTGGGCAAAGACCTGCTCGATGTCGGTGCGCACCTTCAGCAGTTCCATGGCGTTTCTCGCGACGATCTGACGCTCGGCCCAGAGCAGTTTTTTCGCAAGCGCCGTGAGCTGGGTGTCCCGGCCGCGTGCGCCCTGAACGAGAGGATGTCCGATTTTCTCCTCCCACTCCTTGATCTGGCCCCAGAGATGGCGGTAGCTGATGCCGAGCTCTCTGGCTGCGCCGGCGATCGAGCCTTTGGATTCTATGGCTGACAGGATGTCAGTGAGGGCATTGGAGAGGGGCAAGTCCCTTCGTTGCTCGCGGGTAAATGAGTAAAAAAGATTAATTTTGAACATAGTCGGATAGCAAGGGCACAACTTGCGATCATACAGTGCCGAGAATGCGGCTGCTGAAATCCTTGAGAAAGCCGGTAGGGCTTCTTGCCGCATCCGAAGCGTCATGAGGCGTGTCTGCGTCCTTGTCCAGCTGCGCAAAAAATCATATGGAGCACGGGGATGAGCTCCACCCCGTATGATGTAGGCGAAGGGGAGCCGAGGCGGCTCTCGTAGACTGCGTACGTTTTTTGGCACGTCACCCGACGATACCGGCAAAAAATTGCAGCCTCTGGTTCCTCGCACCCCGTATTGCTCTGGCCCCTTCGGACCAAGGTGGATGAAAAAATGGACTCGCCCGCGGGCGAGAGCGCTTTTTCTCTAACCAAGGTGCATGAGTCGCACGGCTCCCCACAGATCCCTTCTCTTTTCAAGGAGGATCCATGGCGAAGTCTACAACCAAACTTCCCGCCCACAAGAGCAAGTCAAGCTCCGTCAGCTCCGTCATCACTGGACCCGCCCATGTTGTCGAAGCTCGCTACCCATCCGTTCTTGGCGTTGATGTCCACGCCCAACTACTTGTCTGCGCCTTCCAAAGGATGCACGATCACAAGATCGAGACGGTGTTTGCTAATTTCGAGACAGGACGATCTGGACTGGCTGAGTTTGCAGCACGCCTGGCTTCTCTCATGAAAGGCAGGGAAGTTCCCTATTACACAACACTTCGGAACCATTTGGCTCGCTCAAGTGAGAATATCACCGTCCACACGCTCTCTGAGGAAGAAATCCAGTCAGCGATTTGTCCTCAAGCACTGCCGACAGCAGCTGGTCCTGCAGACATGCCGACAGAAATATTTTTCCTGCGCAGCCAAAGCGTCGTCATCCGTCTGGCTGGCGGGACGACTGTCAAATTTGACCCCACCGTGCATAAATTTATGCACGCGTGCATATTTTTACGCACGCTTTGGGGGATGACGAAGGACCTCTTCGCCATTGTGTTGGGTGGAGAGGCTAGTTTTTAGCGTGTTAGCATGGAATTGACGCTGCTGTCAGCCGTTTCCCTCGGCTGTGGTCAGCAACTCGCCCCACCACTCGTCAGTGAGTGGTTCTTTGCTCATGCAAATCTCTTAAGACGTATGAAGAATCCGAATGGGCCCTTGCAAGCCTTTATTTACGGCACTCCACGCCGTACCAACAAAATTGAAAACGTCCCCACAAACATCCCCACAATTTTGCGCACTAGGGGGGTGGTTGCTGGGACATTATGGGACGAGGTGGGTGAAAAAATCAAATAAAAACAAGGCGCCCCTAAGTGGACGGGACGCCTTGGGATGATCTGTGGTGGAGGTGGCGGGAATTGAACCCGCGTCCGAAATGATTTTTCCGCCGGATCTACATGTTTAGTCCGCTGATTTAAATCTCACTCGAAACCCTGCCAATGGACGGGCCGATTCCGAGCCAGCCGCTAAATTTCGGATCACGCGTCGCGACTCCGCGCAACCCTAGACTCTGTATATGACGATGCTGCCGGTTTTACCCGGCCCGGGCCAGAGACCACCCGGTGCATCGCTCGCGGCACTAGGCGGCGAGAGCGAAACGCTCGTTGTTGGCGTTTATTTGTTTTCTAGCTGTTTAACGAGGTGACTAGACCTCGACATGCACCGAGCAGCGTCCTACACCCCGTCGAATCCAAGACACCCCCACTGCGGAGTGACGTATTCTATGAATAATTCCTTGTTTGTCAAAGCTGAATAATCCGCTTGTTTGCATTTGGTAGCACATTGTTGCAAGCGAGAACAGAGATTGAACCGCGCACCCCATAGAATCCCACTCATGAAACTGACAAGACGACTGCTGCTGATCGCGCTGTGTGCCTGCGCCGCGCATGGACGGGTTGCCTCTGCCTCGCAGCAGGAGAGGAGGGAGCCTGAGGCTGCGGCCGCTCAGCCAGCGGCTGATGCAGCAAAAGCCCGGAAGAAAACAAGGTCCCGCAGCCTTCATTCCGTGAGCGGCGCCTCGCGGCGGATGAAAAGACAGCGTTCCACAAACCCGAACAACACCAGGCGGAATTCGAAAAAATGAGACAAAAGACGATGCTTTTGCTGGCGGCGGCCGTTTTGCAGGTTCTCTGCACAGGGGAGGCCTTGGCAGCAGATCCGCTCCTAGACAGCACGCGCGATAAAAGCGAAGAGCTGCGTGCTCAGGCTCGCGGCGAAGGCGCGGGAAAGAAGTCCGAGGATTTTCGCTATTGGGGCGAAAAGACAGGCGGGGCTCCTGCTGCAACGGGACTCGATTCCGTGGATCGGGCCGTGCAGTCCAACTCCTACGCACAGGGGGTCAATGCGGGCGTCGAAAAGGACGTCGGCTCAACGACCGTGGGTGCTGCCGTCACAGCTGGCCGGGGCGACGCCGCAAACAGAGATCTCAAGCCGGAGAATTACACCTACCAGGGCGTGACCGTCTACCAGAGGGCCAAGGATGCGGCAAGCGGCACCGCCTTTGACGTGTCCGCATCCTATGTTTCTGGCAATGCCCAGGGAGGCGAAGCAGCCGGGAAGACGGACGTGTACTCCGTGGGCACCCAGGTCTCGACCAAGGTCTATGACGGCTTTGTCAAGGTCGAGCCTTTTGTCGGCGCGGCCGTGAACCGCGTTGAGCGCTCGGGCAGGGCGGCCGCAAGCTCCGGAACCACGGCAGAGCTCCCGCTCGGGGTCCAGGTTACCGGCAGAGCAACCTCGGCCGCCGGCTTTGCCGTCACGCCGAGAGCCAGCGTCTCAGCCGCTCCCGTGATGGGGGATGAGGCGCTCACCAAGGGCCAGGACATGCACTATCGCTCTGGGGTCGGCGTCACCGCCAGGAAGGATGACTTCAGCCTTGACCTTGACGCCCAGAAGGACAAGGGGGCGGCAGCCAGGTCCGACACGACGGTCATGCTGCGCGCAAAGCAGCGGTTCTGACCACGCTCGGCGATCGTCTTCGGGGGAATCCGTTCCGTGGGGCCTCGTGTGCCTAATTTTTAGGCACTCGGAGAAAATCCTTTCCCGACAAGCCTCTGAATGCGAAAAAAGAAAGGTATTCACAGATTGTGTGAATACCCGTGCAAAGTGCCCGGAATGTCTTGAGATAATGTCACGTAACCAATTGAAATAATTATTAAATTCTACATCTGATGCATGATTTTTCAAAATGTGGACAAGTGCTTTTTTCTCAAGGAAAACAGGCGGATTGCCGGGAGTCACTCAGCCCTCCGGCTTGTTCACATCCGACCCCCGAAAAACGGGCATTTGTGAATAACTTGCAAATTCCAGCGGTTTGTTGTATGGGGCCAGAGTGCAGGATTTTCTCTTCCTGCTCCAGTGGGGAGACCCGGCGCACAGGGGCGCTGCCGGGCCCCGTTTCCACCAGCGACTGCGGGTCCGGCGGGATTGTGTGAGGTGCCTTTCTGTCTCGCCGATCCTCAACGGGATCTGCTGCTTGTGTCTTGCTGATGTCCGCGCGCACCAAAGCGGCAAGGCGGTTGACTTTGCCAGATCGGCAGCTGGCGTCCGCCGTCCCGTCAGGACTGTCCGGCGATCATCCGCCGGGCTCTTTTGAGCCGCCCCGGAAGCGGAGAGGCGGGGTGAGCGCCCAGTTCGGAGGCGGGCGCTTGCATGCAAGATCGAGTGCCTAATTTTTAGGCACGCGGAGAAAATCCTTTCCCGACAAGGGTCTGAATGTGCAAAAGGGAAGGTATTCACAGAATGTGTGAATACCCGCCCAAAAGCGCCTTGAATGTCTTGCTATATGAGTGCATAATAAGTTGAAATGAAAACGAAAAACACTGCTTGATGCCGAATTTTTCAAAATCTGGGAAGGTGCTTTTTCTCTAGGAAAAACAGGGGGATTGAGCATCTTTGCTGCGGTTTGCGCCTTGCTGTCTGTGGTGCCTGCGGAAATCCGCATTTGTGAATAACTTGCATTTTTTCCGGTTTTGCGGTAGAGGTTCAGGCACTGTGCAAGGTGCGGCCCGAGTGCCTCCCCAGGCACGTTCTGCGTTTTAGCCGTCCTGCCGCTATCATGCGCCTCAGAGACGGAGACCAGACAAAGTGAACCGCATATTGAGAGCTCTCGCAAGAACTGCCCTGGCATGCGCCGCGTGTGCCGCAACGCTCTCATTTGCGCAGGGCGACCAGCGGCAGACTGTCCGGATTGGGCTGGTCGACAACTTTTCGCCGAGGTTTTACATTCAGACATACGCTCCGACGATCCAGTATCTGAAGGAGAAGTTTCCAGAGTACCGTTTCGAGTCGGTGGAGTTCGACGGCGCCCAGGCCATCGAGCGGTCCGGCGAGACCTTCGACTTTGTCGTGAGCTCAAGCGGCGCTTTCGCCGTATTGCGCTCAAAACTCGGACTTGAGCACGTGGTGATGCGCCGCCGGGTCGGCGCACCCCGCGCCTCGGCTTCCGTGAGCGGGGTCATGCTGGTGCGCGCCGATCGCAAGGATCTGAAAACGATCAGGGACCTCAAGGGCAAGGTGCTTGCCACGGACAGCACCAGGCTTTTCGGGGGGTACGTTGCGCTGCTCGATGAGATCGGCCGCAGTGGCTACGACCCGGACAGCTTCTTTTCCGGAAAGCTCGTCACGGACTACCGCTATCCCGATGCGGTCTCGCTTCTGAGCCTCGGCAGGGCGGACGTGGCTTTCCTCTCGACCTGCCGCTGGGAGGAGCTCATCGAAACCGGAGTCGTTGCCCGGGATGCGCTTCGCGTGATCAACGACAAGACGCAGGCGGGGGAGCGCTGCGCGCGCTCTGCCGAAGGGCTGCCCGGGGAGATTTTCGCCGCGACCCCGGCCGTGTCAAGCGAAGTCGCAAAGAACGTCACGATCGCCCTGCTGCAGATGCCCCGCGGCGAGCGCGACTGGGAGTGGGTCTCCGCAACGGTGCTCGTGCCCGTCTACGAGCTGCTTGAAAGGATGAAGCTCGGTCCGTTTGCGTACCTGAGGGAGCGCACGCCGGCAGTGTTTTTCGAGCGCTACCGCATGCAGATCGGCCTGGGGCTGCTCTTCATCGTGTTCTGCCTAGGGCTCGCGCTGCTGCGCATCTATCGCTCAAACGTTCTCATCCGCCGCAGAACGCAGGAGCTCACACAGACCATCCGGGAGAAGGAAAGGCTGACGCAGGAAGCCAACCAGACCCGCCACTACCTGCGCCTGCTTGAACGCAACAACATCGTCAGCCAGCTCTCGAGCATGTTTGCGCACGAGCTCAAGCAGCCCGTCACCAACATCATCAACTATGCGGCCGGACTCAAGATGCTCTCCGATTCGGGCAGAAGCTCGGAAAAGGAGACGCAGCTTGCGCTTGCCGCCATCTCCGACCAGGCAAGGCGCGTGGGCGACATTATCGAGCGCGTCCGCGCGTATGCTAAGGGACAGCCCGCCATGGTGACCGAATGCCGCCTGAGAGAAGTCGCCGAGCAGCTGGCCCGTGACTTCCGGATGGGACAGACTTCCAAGGCGAGGCTGCAGATCTCCGTGCCCGGAGACATCGTTCTTCCCGCCGACCCCGTGGCGCTCGAGCTGCTGCTCCTGAATCTCCTTCGCAATGCAGACAATGCCCTGAGGGGCGTTCGCAAGCCCGAGATCCAGGTTTCGGCTGCGAGCCGGGCCGGGCACGTGCGCATCACTGTGAGCGACAATGGGCCGGGCGTGCCCGAGCAGTTCCTCGACAAGCTCGGCGGGCTGGGCGCCGTTCCCAATCCAAGCGGACTTGGCATGGGGCTCACGATCGCAGCCGGCATCGCCGAGAAGCACAAGGGACATCTGGAGTTCCACAACCGCCCCGAGGGCGGGTTCACCGTTGCCGTCTATCTGCCGGGAATGCCGCAGTAAGGCGAGCCCGACGAGGACGAAAAGCGGCGCCAGGCGTTTCAGGATGCTTTTTAGCCGGACAGAACGAGCATGCTTCGAGTCAGCGCAAATGCTGACATGGGTTAGAAGTTGTCGTTCCGATTGAGCTTGTCTTGCGCAATGGGCGCACAATTTGACCATGCAGGGCGGGGTGACGGTTTCCCGCGCGCATTGGTTTTAGGAGTAGCAGGCCATGTCAGACACGATTCAATCCTATGTTCCAGAAATGATCCGCACGAGAAGAGCACTGCACCGCAGGCCGGAGCTGGGCTGGACGGAATTCGAGACGACGGCGCTTGCCATGGAAAGGCTGCGCGCCATGGGCTACGAGGTTCTCGCGGGAACGCGGGTGATCGATCCGAAGGCGGTGCTCGGGCGCGACGAGAAGGCGGTGGCCGAGGCGCAGCAGCGCGCAAGGGCGCACGGCGTTTCTGAGGAGCTCCTTGCGCAAATGCAGGGCTACACGGGGTGCGTCGCCATTTTGCGGACCGGCCGTCCGGGACCGGTGCTTGCTTTCCGTCACGACATGGACGCGCTTCCCATTCAGGAGATCACGGATCCGGCAACGGGACACCTGCCCGCCGTCCTGGGGTTCGCTTCGGAATTTCCGCTTCGCATGCATGCCTGCGGGCACGACGCCCACACGGCGATCGGACTGGCGCTCGCGCGCTACCTGATGGATCACAGGGAGGAATTCTGCGGAACGATCAAGCTGATCTTCCAGCCTGCCGAGGAGGGAACGCGGGGCGCTGCCGCCATGGCTTCGGCCGGGGTGGTTGACGACGTCGACTGGCTCTTTGGTGCGCACATGGGCACGAGTGCCGCAAGCGGCGAGCTCATGGTCGTAACGGGCGGGTTCCTCTCGACCACCAAGTTTGATGTGGACTTCACGGGTACACCCTCGCACGCGGGCGGCAACCCGGAAAAGGGGCGCAGTGCCCTCATCGCGGCGGCCAATGCGGCAATCATGCTCACGGCCATCCCGAGAACTAGCCAGGGCGACACGCGCATCAGCGTGGGAAGGCTCGATGCCGGCGAAGGGCGCAACATCACCCCGGTGCATGCGCACATGGAGTGCGAGGTGCGCGGCGCAACGGACGCAGCGAACCGCTTCATGATGGAGCGGGCCCGGGCCGTGATCGAGGGCTGCGCCATCGCCCAGGGCGTCACCTGGACGCTCACCAAGACCGGTGAGGCGTGCACGCTCTACACGGACGAGGAGGCGCTCGGGGTGATGCGGCAGGCCGTGCGGCAGGTGCCGGGCACGACGCTTTCGGACGCCGTGTGCGTGGGCAGCGAGGACTGCACGGTTCTCATGAGGCGGGTTGCCGAGCGGGGCGGGCACGCCGGGTATTTTCTTGCAGGCTGCAGCCACCACGGACACCACAGGCCCGACTTTGACGTGCAGGACGAGGTCAACCTGAAGCCGGCTCTGGAAACCTTCACGCAGATTGCGGCAATCGTCTGCGGCCGGGCTGGGCGCTAGGGCGGCTCGGCGGGCCTTCCCGGCGGCTTGCCGGGGGGCGGTGCCGCTCTCCCGCACTTAGCGCTCCCGGTGCGTGCTCTTGCAGTCGGTAGAATTCGGGCATGGCGGCGCCCTTTTTCTCAGGAAAGCGTATTACGATTTCCGTCTTTTAACTGACGCTTGAGTCCTGGTCATGATTTCGAGAAACACACTGGTGCGGATTGTCGATGACGACGAGTCGGTTTGCGGCTCGCTCTCGTTCATGCTGCGCATCGCCGGCTTTGATGTGACCACCTACACAAGCGCCCGCGATTTCCTCGACAAGGATGACCGGGAGCGTCCCGGATGCGTCATTCTGGATGTGCGCATGAGCGGCATGTCCGGGCTTGAAGTGCATCAGGAAATGATCCGCAGGCAGAGCCTGCTGAGCGTGATTTTTCTCACCGGGCATGGAGAGGTGCAGATGGCTGTCCAGGCCCTGCACGACGGGGCTGTCGATTTTCTTCTGAAGCCCGCCCAGCCCGAAAAGCTCCTTGACGCCGTGCGCAAGGCGATCGAAATCAACGAACGAAAACTGCAGCGCAGGATGGAGCTCGAAGAAGTGCGCAGACAGATCGGGCAGCTCACGCGCAGCGAGCTTGAGGTCGCGCAGCTGATCAGCAAGGGCTTCACCACGCAGATGATCAGTTTGGCGCTCGGAATTTCCGAGCAGACCGTCAAGGTGTACCGCTCCCATATCTACAAGAAGTGGGGGATCGTCAATGCAGTGGAGATTTCCCGGGTCGTCGACGAATACAACCGGGACATCGCCCCCGAACGCCATGCCTGAACGCGCTCTTTGCCTTGACCGGCGCCGTTTTCTTCAAGGGACTGCAGCGCTCGGGCTGAGCCTTGCATGCGCTCAGGCCTTTGCCCAGTCGCCAAAGCTTGTCTACGACGTCGTTGTCGTCGGCGCGGGGGGCGCGGGGCTGGCGGCTGCCGTGTCCGCGGCCCAGGCCGGTGCTTCGGTCTGCGTGCTCGAGAAGATGTCGAGCATCGGAGGCGACACCCAGCGCTCGGCGGGCTTCATGGCGGTCGTCGATCCCGACAGGCAGCAGCCCTGGGGCATTGAGGACTCGTTTGACCTGCATGTTTCCCAGACGCTCAGAACCGGCCATGACCTGGGCAATCCGCAGCTTGTCAGGCAGATGGTGGAGAAGGCTCCGGCGGTGGTCCGCTGGCTCGAGGCGATGGGCGTCATGTTCGAGCCGTGCGTGTACGAAGCCGAAGGCACGGGATTGCGGCGCTGCATCCGCCCGATTGCCGCAAGGGGCGACGGGTACATCCGGGCGCTCTCGCATGAAGCCTTGCGGCTTGGCGTGGAGATCTACACGGACGCGGCGGTGATGAGTCTTGCCCCGGATCTGACGGGCGCGGTGCGCGGCGTCACCGTGCGTCTGGCCGGCAGCACATTCCCGAAATTCGTGAGCGCAAGAAACGGCGTCATCCTGGCCACGGGAGGGTTCGGCGCCAGCGACGCCCTTGTCCGGAAATGGGCGCCGGAGCTCGCGGAACTGCCCACGGACTCCTCGGCATCGAGTACGGGAGACGGTCTTCTCATGGCCGGGCAGCTTGGTGCGCAGTTGGAGTGCATGGAGCACATCGAGTGCGTGACCGGCGTGAAGTCCGAAAAGAATATTGCGGTGCGTCTGGCTGCGCCCGCCGACATGATCTACGTCAACGACTCAGGCGAACGGTTTGCCGAGGAAAACGAGGCGCAGGACGCGCTTGCCGCGGCAATCCGCGCCCAGCACGATGGCCGGTGCTTTGTGATTTTCGATTCCGCTGCCGTCGCCAGCCTCGATCCGCTCACGCAAAAATCCCTGTACAGGGCGCTTGTGGCCGACGCGATTTTTTCCGCACCGAGCCTGGAGAAGCTTGCGGAAATTCTGAAAATTCCTGCGCAGGGGCTGCGGCGCAGCATTGAAACATACAACAGCAGGCTTGATTCCGGCGAAAAAAGCGGAAAATGCCGTACCATGCCCTGCAAAAAGATCCGGAAAAGTCCTTTTTGGGGCTATGAGGCGGCGCTCATGATCCACAATACGGCGGGGGGACTCAAAATCGATGTCAAGGGACGGGTTTTAAAGACCTCGGGCGAGCCGATTGCCGGACTCTGGGCTGCGGGCGCCGTGACCGGAAGCGTGCACGGGGCGAACTGCTCCTCCGGAAACGGGCTGACGGATGTCTTTGTCATGGGAAAAATCACAGGAGAGCTGGTGGCTCTTGCTGGAAATTTCCGGTGATCTCTCGGTATTCTGCCGGTTTTTCGTTGCGTTCCGTCTTTTTCTGGGTTTCTGATTTCTTGGTTTTCGTTTTTTTTTTTTTTTTTTGATGCTTCCAAGATAATTTTTCCGTTTTTCTTCTTTTTTTTGAAAAGCGATAGGAAATTCGTGAAAAACGTGACGAATTTCCGTCTATTTTCAAAGTTGCTTTTTCTGAATTTTGTGGAAAAGTCGAAAAATCGGACCGATGTGGTCAGGGATTTTGTGCATTTCCTGCAGAAAAGATGATGGCCGCGACGAGGGCCTCGAGGATGTTTTCCGGCAAAACCGGCCTGGGCGAGCCGTCTTCGGAGACAGAGAGCTTCGACGCTGGCAGTTCAAAGCTTTCAGCGAGAAAATCGGCACCGGAAAAAGTGCCGAATCCTGCAGCGCCGAGCGAAATGTCCGATGTGGTTTCCTCCATCCCTCTGGCGCGCCGGACGGCGTCAAGACATTTTTCTCCGCAATTGCCGATGCGGGCGATGCCAAAAGCTTCGCAGCGCTGCGCGAAGTCCCGAACCGCCATTCGGGTGATGCGCACCTTGAGCGATCCGGAGACTTTGACGGGGGCAAGGAGCGATGCGGGATCGTCCCCGGCCGAGATTGCGGCATGCGTCCAGGGGGACTTTGCCGCAAGCCGCATCACGTTGCCCGGGGCGCCGATTCTGCTGCACAGGACGATGTCGCCCGCCTGCAGGGCGGGAGCCCGGCGGATGTCCCGGGCGCGGACGGCGCTTTCGGGCTCTCCGGCATAAAAGTGCCAGGCAAAGTCTGCCGCGACGGCAATCGCGAGCAGGGCGAGCAAAACGGGGCGGAATCGAGGCATGGCTGAATGCGGAACGAAGATGCGCCGCATTCTAGCGGCGGGGCGCCAAGGCCTGCTACATTTCGCTGCGGCTTGTGCCGGCCGCGTTGGCCGAAGCTGTTGTTGGACTCTTCAGAACAATCCTCATCCCCGGAATCATGGACAAAATTGCCTTTCTGATGTACGTCGCATTCACGGTGATTACGCCGGGACCCAACAATTTGATGTCGATGATGAACGCGGAGCGGTTCGGGCTGGTGAAGTCGCTGCCCTTCAATCTGGGCATTTTCTGCGGGTTCTTTTTCATCATGGCGCTGTGCGCGCTCTTTACCGGGACGCTCTATGAGCTGATGCCGCAGGTCACGCCCGTGATGGTCTGGGTGGGAGCGGCCTACATCCTGTGGCTTGCGTACGTGGTGGCGTGCGACAAGCCCAAGAGCGCACGGGAGCTCATGGAGTCGAACAGTTTTCTTGCCGGGCTCCTGCTGCAGTTCATGAACGTGAAGATCATGCTCTACGGGCTCACGGCCTTTTCGGCCTTCATCCTGCCGCACTACTCGGGCGTGGCAACGATCGTTGCCTTTGCCCTGTTTCTAGCGGCTGCGGGATGCTCCGCAAACCTGCTCTGGGCAGCTGCGGGCGCCGTGTTCCGCCGGTTTTTCGCCCTGTACCGGCGGCCCTTCAACTGGGTGATGGCGGCAAGCCTCGTGTACTGCGCCGCGGCTCTTCTCCTTCAGCCGCTGCCGGCCTGAAGCTCAATCGGGTGGCGAGCGCTGGCCTTGCTGAGGAAAACGGAAGCGAAAACCGGCGCAGGCACTCGCGCTACTTTTTCATCAGGATGGCCGCGGGCTTTTCGAAATGCTGGTAGTCCTTGCGGTTGGTCCAGTCTCCGCCCCAGATGAAGCCTCTTTCGGTGAAGAGCTTGTAGGCAAGGTCGTTGCGGTCGATTTTGTACGGGTTGGGTGCCGATCTGTCGACATAGGGCTTGGCGGCCGCCGGTTCGATGTGCACAGTTCCGTCCTTGCGGGGAACGACATACGGGTTGTAGAGCGTGTTGACGTCGACCGCGATGCCGTAGCCGTGCTTGGAGATGCGTTTGGTTCCGCTCACCGTCCGGTAGCAGAAGCTCGACGTGTTGTTGTCCGTCATGGCCGCTTCGTCATTGGCGCCGTAATCGTCGATCAGGCGGATTTTCTCGATGGGGTAGCGGGCCTTGTAGAGCGCAGTGAAGATCTCGATCAGTTCGGAGGCGATTCTGCGGTTGCAGACCATCTCGCCCTCGTGCGCCTTGCCGTCAAAGCCGATGTGCGTGATTCTGAGATAGCGCAGATCCTCGCGGGGCACCCTGCACTCCTTCGGATAGCTCTTGCCGAGCATGCGGGCAAACACCGCGTCGGGGATCAGTTCGGACGAAAAGACTGCGATCGTCGAAGCGTGCGCGGCCGACAGCGCAAGAAGCGCCGAGCAGGCAAGAGCCGACAGAGTTTGGGTAAGACGCATGGGAAACCTCCGGACTGCAGCAATGCGAGTGGCTGAAATTTAGCCGGATCGGCGCAGGGCGCTCGGAAAAAAGAGGGCGCCCTCAGTCCCAGCGGGTGAAGGCGCCCCGGCATCAAGCCCGGCATGCCGTCCGGGCTCGCGCTTTTTCCTTAGAGCGAATCGGTGAGGATCTTCAGGATGCCAGCCTTGTCGATCGGACGGATTGCGCCCGTGAGCGGATACCAGTGGGCAATCACGTGGTCGGCCATGGCCTCGAAGTGCTCGCTGGTGACGCCGAGTTCGGAGAGATGCGCAGGGATGCCGATCGAAGCGAAGAACTCTGCGGTCTTCTCGATCGCCTTGAGGGCCGTCTCCATCGCCGGAGCCTTCGCGTCAAGCCCCCAGACCCGCACGCCGTACTGGGCAAAGCGCGGCGCCGTCTCTTCGGTGAGGCTGTAGCGCATCCAGTGCGGCGTGATGATCGCCAGGCCTGCGCCGTGGGTGATGTCGTGGAAGGCGCTGATCTCGTGCTCGATGCCGTGGCAGGGCCAGGGGCTCGGCGTTCTGCCGATGGAGAGCAGGCCGCAGCAGCCAAAGGAGCTGGCGAGCATCAGCTCGGAGCGGGCGTCGTAGTCCTCTGGATTGGCGATCGCCTTGGGCGTGTTCTCGATCACGGTGCGCAGCACCGCTTCGCAAAGGCCGTCGGTCACGGTGTTGCCCTCGGCCACCAGATACTGCTCGAACGTGTGCGACATGATGTCGGCGGCGCCGGCTGCCGTGTGCCATGCGGGCACGCTGTAGGTGAGGGCTGGATCGCAGAACGAGGCGACCGGGAAGAGGTTGGGAGCGCCAAGGAACAGCTTTTCGCTGGTCTCGGGGTTGGAGATCACGCCGGCTCCGTCGTATTCGCTGCCCGTTGCCGCCAGGGTGAGCACGGCAAAGAAGGGAAGCGTGCGGCCGATCTTGCCCGAGTCAAGGACGAGATCCCAGGGATCGCCGTCGTAGAACGCGCCCGCGGCGATGTTCTTCGTGGCGTCGATCACGCTGCCGCCGCCGACGGCGACGATGAAGTCGATGCCTTCCTTCTTGCAGATCTCTACGCCCTTGCGAACCGAGCCGATCTTCGGATTGGGCTCGATGCCGGAGAGTTCAAACACTTCGCAGCCCGCGAGCTGCTCGAGCACCTTGTCGTACAGACCGATGCGCTTGACCGAGCCGCCGCCGTAGGTGAGAAGCACCTTCTTGCCGTACGGGGCGATCGCGTCCTTCAGACCCGTGACGGAATCCTTGCCGAAAACGAGTTTCGTGGGCAGATACAGGGTAAAGGCTTGCATGAGATGAGTCTCCTTGAAAAACAGATGTTCGTGAGGAATGCGTCGGAACGATAGCGCGGATTGCCTGCCGGTTGATTGACGAGCTCCTTTTTTGAGCGGTTTGGGCAGGGGCTGAATGTGTTCAGATAGCGGGACAGGTGGCTTGTTTGCTTGCTAAAACAAGCATTGATGAAATAAAAATAATTTAAAATCAACTAGTTGTTATTGTTGTCGGTGAGCCGCGCCGGACGCTGGGGAATCGAAAAAAGCCGGCTCGGGAAGGAGCCGGCTCTCAGACTGCCGATCAAACGGCAGGACTACTTGAGAATGTCAAAGTGCAGCACGTCGATTTCGGCGTCCTGCCCGCGGTCCTTGTCGACCTCGGCCTGGACGCGCAGGCGGTTCTGGGGCGTCACCTTGCGGCCTGCAAAGACCTGGTCATCGATTTCGGCAACAATGGTTCCGGTCTTGTCGGCAAAGAAGTACTTCTTTCTGCCGAACTGCTCCGTGATCCTGCCCTCGAGCACCACAAGCTGGTCATCCCGGCCGGTTTGCAGCACCTTCTTCACCGTGGTGACGGAGGTGGTGTTGGCGCTCACGAACTGGGCGCTCGCAAGATTTCCCGTGAGGGCAACGGCAGCGGCGGCGATGATCGGTAAGAGTTTGCTCATGACAATCCTTGAAGGAGGGTTGAAAATAACGATCATACCGTCTCCTCGACTTCCAAAACTGGGAGCGCGTCCCGAGTTTGCAAAAGCGGCAGCCTACGGGCTTTCGCCATCCTGCCGGCAATAACCGTATTGTCTTGAAAATCCATATTTGCACGAGGCGGCAGGCACGCAGCTACCGACCTGCCGGTTTTGGCTGATGGGCTTGGATAGGCGCAGGCCTACTACTATGAATTCCCGATGGGGTTTGCGGCATTCCCTTTACAATTCTCAGGCTCGGGCAGAAGCGGGGCCGCGCGCCGCCTTCGCCTGAAACTTTCACGGGCAAAAGCCCAAGCTCTCTCTAGGAAAGGGGAATCACAAATGGGCGGTTTTTTCGGAGCCGTGTCCAAGCGCGACTGCGTTCTGGACGTGTTTTTTGGCGTTGACTATCACTCGCACCTTGGCACCCGCTACGGCGGCATGGTGATCCACAGTCCGGAAAAGGGCTTTCAGAGGGAGATCCACAACATCACGAACACGCCCTTCAGGACGAAGTTCGAGGACGAGATGAGCAAGATGTCCGGCCACATGGGCATCGGCTGCATCAGCGACGACGATCCGCAGCCGCTGCTCGTGCGCTCGCACCTGGGGCTCTTTGCCATCACCACGGTCGGCATCATCAAGAATGCCGAGGCGCTGATCGAGCGGTACTTCGAGGAAACCAAGACCCAGTTCATGGCGATGAGCTCTGGCAAGGTCAATTCCACCGAACTCGTTGCCGCACTCATCAACACCAAGCCCACGCTTGTCGAGGGCATCCGCTACGCGCAGGACATGATCCAGGGCTCGGCCACCATCATGGTGCTCACCGATCGCGGCATCACGGTGGCTCGCGACAAGTTCGGCCGCCTGCCGGTGCTGATCGGCAGATCCTCGGACGGCCACTGCGTCTCATTCGAGTCTTTCGTGTACCACAAGCTCGGGTACGACGACTTTTACGAGCTCGGCCCCCAGGAGATCGTCGAAGTCACCGCCGAGCGCGTGAGAACGCTCTCGCCCGCAGCGCAGAAGATGCGCCTTTGCGCCTTCCTCTGGACGTACTACGGCTATCCCAATTCGAACTATCAGGGTGTGAACGTCGAGGTCATGCGCTACCGCAACGGCAGGATCATGGCCCGCAACGAAAAGGCGGCCGGGGTGATGCCCGAGGTCGATTTCGTGGCGGGCGTGCCCGATTCCGGGCTGCCCCACGGCATCGGCTACGCCAACGAGAGCGGCGTTGACTTTGCGCGCCCCTTCATCAAATACACGCCCACGTGGTCGCGCTCGTTCATGCCGACCAACCAGAAGGTGCGCAACCAGGTTGCCAAGATGAAGCAGATTCCGGTGCCCGAGCTCATCAAGGACAAGAGGCTTCTGCTCATCGACGACTCCATCGTGCGCGGCACGCAGCTGCGCGAGACCGTGGACTTCCTCTACGCCTCGGGCGCAAAGGAGGTGCACATGCGCTCTGCCTGTCCGCCCATCATGTACAGTTGCAAGTACCTGAACTTCTCCCGCGGCAATTCGGACATGGAGCTCATTGCCCGGCGCGTCATCCAGGAACTCGAGGGCGACGAGGGCCAGAAGCATCTTGACGAGTACGCGGACGCGACAACCGAACGCGGCAAGCGGCTCCTGAAGTGCATCTGCGACAAGCTCGGATTCGACTCGCTCGGATTCCAGTCGCTCGATGGCGTGCTCGAGGCGATCGGCCTGAATCCCGAGTGCCTGTGCACGTACTGCTGGAACGGCCGCGAATAAAGACGCCTGAATTCCGCTCCCGTCCGCCCCTGACTGCGCTGCGCAGCAGGGGCGCGGTGCTTTTTGCGATGGGCAAATTTTTTCGGCCTGCCTAAAATGACAAGACTTTTCCTGTTGAGGTCTCAGAAAGATGCAGACACCGAACGAACAGACGCAGGCTCAGGACAATGAGGCTGCACAAAGCGAGGCACCGGCCGAGCGCAAGAATGCACAGAAGACGGCTGGCGGACAGAAAAAGTCCGCCGAGCACAAGCATCGCCGCCGCCACGGCAAGGGCGAGGGCAGGCATGGCGAAGCCAAGCCTCTGCCTCAGGGCTCGCTGCAGAGCGCCATGCGCGACGCTGCGGGAGACTGGAAGGCCTTCCGCGACGAGCAGACCGCGCTCGGCCGCTCCCAGAAGAGCTTCTGGCTCACCGAAGAGGAGGCCTGGCGCGTGCGCAACTACATCCGCAAGATGCGCGAGAAGGCTGAGAAGCACCAGAAGCTTCTGGCCGAGCAGGCGCGGGGCAAGGCCGAGCGCCAGGCCCAGGCTCTTGCCAAGACTCTGACTGAGTCAATGACGGGCGCAGAGGGCGTTCAGTCCCAGGCTGACGCGACTCCTGAGACGGCCGAATGAGTCAGACGGCGGTCAGTCTCTTCTGGCTTTTCTTCGATACGCTCTGCCCGATTGCGCTCGGCTACGTGCTGCACGCAAGAGGGCTTGTGACCCGCTCCCAGACGCAAAAGCTCATCACCTTCAACGTGCGGGTGATCTTCACCCTGTTGGCATTCCTCGCGTTCTGGCGCCTGCCGCTCAGCGCCGAGATCCTCTGGATTGCACCCGTATCGCTGCTTCTCACATTCATCCCGTACTGGGTCGGCATGTTCATGAGCCGGCGCTTTGCCGATCCGGCCGAGCGGGGCGCCTTTGTCATGTCCGCGATGCTCGGAAATACCGGATCGTTGGGCGGGCTTGTCTCGTTTCTCATTCTGGGGCCGATCGGATTCGCGTATGTGCAGATGACGGCGGTGATCCAGAACGTGCTGCTCGTCTTCTTTTGCTTTCCCGTCTGCCAGAAGTTCCGCGATCAGGCAAGCTCAAGCCGCGGGATCGTGCAGAAGCGCTCACTGCGTGAGCTGCTACTCACCTGGAACCAGATTTCCATCGTCGGCATGGTTGCGGGCGGCATCATGTCAGCGTGCGGCGTGGCGCAGCCCGAATCGCTCTCGCCGGTGTTCGCTGCCATCGTGCACCTGTCGTGCTGGCTGAATTTCCTGCCCGTCGGGCTGCTCATCGATTTCCGGGCAGCGATGCCCTACATGCGGATGGTGAGCGGCATCATTCCGATCAAGTTCCTCCTGGTGCCGGGGTTTGTCTGGGCGATGTGCGAGGCGATCTTCTCCGATCCGGCGATTACCAAGACCATGGTGATTCTGGCGGCAACGCCAACCGCCATCAACGCCGTCGTCTCAACGGCGCTCTATGAGCTCAAGAAGGACGTGGCGATCGCATCCTTCATCGGGACGACCATCCTCTTCGGGGTCGCGGTCTGCCCGATCCTGTTCTGGCTCTTTGCCTGATTGCGCCCCCGGGGCTCAGCGCAGCTGGCTGTCCTTGGAGCCGCGCCGGTTGTAAAGCGCGAAGGGGCGGGCGTCCTTGTCGCGCTTTTCCTGGCATGCGATGCAGAGCCGCACGCCGGGCAGCGCCTTGCGGCGGCCTTCCGGAATGGGCTCTCCGCACTCTTCGCAATAGAGCGTGCCCGGGCCGCTGTACAGACCCCGCCTTGCCCGGGCGATTTCGTCGTTCAGAGAATCGGCGATCTGATCGTTGACCGCGTCATCGCCCGCCCAGCCGACAGCCATGAGCAAAATCCTCCCAGCGCCGGTTACTTCACGCGCCCCGGGAAGGAGGTCACGTACTGGATCTTGATGTCAGGGAACGAGTTCACGAACTGAATCTTGGTGTTCGGGAACGAGTTCACCATCTGCCACTTGCCGCATTTGTCCGGGAACGAATTCACCACCTGCACCTTGAGATCCGGGAAGGAGTTGACGACCTGCACCTTGATGTCCGGGAACGAGTTCACGACCTGGATCTTTCCGTAGAGCTTCTTGCCCTTGTAAGTGCAGTTGCTGCCGACCTTGCCCGCATGGGCGGCCGAAATGGCAAAAAGGGCTAGCGTGCCCGCAAGAAGAAGGGATCTGGTGCGCATGGTGTGACCTCCCGAGAAAGTTGAAGAACCCAAGAAACGGCGCGGCCGGGACGGAAACGAGCGCTGGCTTGGGATTGCAGAGAAAGCGGTCCCGGCTTGCGGGGATTGTAGCGCCGGGAGGGCAAGTCCCGGGCAACCGCTAGCGGCCGCTCCTCTTCGATGAAGGGGCTAAAACAAATCATTTTTGACCTAAAATAGAACATTCCTTACCAGGTTAGCCTCATGAAAGACAAGATTCAGATTTTTGAGAACAACATCATTCGTTCCGTCTGGGATGACGAGAAAGAAGAGTGGTACTTTTCAGTCATTGACGTTTGCGCTGTTCTATCCCAATCCACGAATCCAAAACGCTACTGGAGTGATCTAAAAAGAAAACTAAAACAAGAGGGTGCAAGCGAAACGTACGAAAAAATCGTACGGTTGCGGATGACGTCAGAGGATGGTGCTCATCGGCAAACAGATGCAACAACCATCTCTGGAATACTGCGGATCATCCAATCCATACCTTCTCCAAAGGCAGAGCCGATCAAGCAATGGCTCGCAAAGGTTGGGACGGCGCGCATAGATGAAGATATCGATCCACAAATTGCGATCGATCGCGCCAGGGCAACATTTAAAGCAAAGGGCTACAGCGACGCATGGATAAAGACAAGGTTGCAGGGGATCCAGGCTCGTCACGCTCTTACTGACGAATGGAGGGCACGCGGCGTAAAGGACGACCAGTACGCTATCCTCACAAACATCATTCATTCCGCCACATTTGATCTCAGCGTCAAGCAGCACAAACAGATTAAGGGACTCAAGAAGGAAAATTTACGTGACAACATGACTCCGGTCGAAATGGCCCTTACAACCCTCGCAGAAGTTTCCACGACAGAGATCAGCAAAACCAGAAAACCCGAATCGCTCGACGAGAATCAGGCCGTGGCCAGAGAGGGAGGTGACATTGCTAAACGCGCCAGATTGGACATTGAAAAGAAAACAGGACGAAAGGTTGTCTCTGCTCAAAACGCGAAAGACATGCTCGAAGCCCAGAAACAAGTTGATGTCCTTGAAGGAACAGCCGAAGAAAAGGTCAAGTAGCGATGTTCTCGCCCTGAGTCTTGGGCTCATTGGGCTTAAGTCCTGCCACTGGTATGCCTCTGCAGGCTTGGACAGGCGGGGCCATCGGTGGGGGTGTCAAACACTCTGAGAGCCTCAAACTGAGCGTTTGAGGGGCGTTTGAAAAACGCACGGTGATTGCCGACTCGGATGCGCTATGCCGCTATACAGGTCTCGCCTTGACTGGGCGATTTCGTCATCGAGTGAATTGGCGATCTGATCGTTGAGCTCGTCATCGCCTGTCCAGCCGGCAGCCATGAGCAAAATCCGCCTCGCGCTGATTACTTGACGGGCTCCGGGAAGGATGTCACGTACCGGATCTTGATATCTGGGAACGAGTTCACGATCTGGATCTTTCCGTAGAGCTTCTTGCCCTTGTAGGTGCAGTCGCTGCCGACCTTGCCCGCATGGGCGGCCGAAATGGCAAACAGGGCTAGCGTGCCCGCAAGAAGAAGGGATCTGGTGCGCATGGCGGCCTCCGAAGAAACATGACGAGCCCAAGAAACGGCTCGGCCGAGATGGAAATGATCTCCAACTTGGGGTTGCAGAGCAACCTGCCTTGCTGGGTTTGCAGCGCTGGGGGACATGTCCCGGACAGCCGCCGCGGCCGCCCGGGGCAAAGGAGGGGATCAGAGCGCGTCGATGTCGATCAGCTCGTAGCGGGGATTGCCCATTCTGAGCTCGTTCATGCGCGAGAGCTGGCGCAGTCCATGGCGGGATTCCATGCGCTCCTTGAGGTCATGGTTCTCTTCGGGCGAGAGGCTGTAGACCATGTCCACGCACGCCTGGTCGGCGGCCAGGATGTCGGTCGAAGCGACGATGCCGATGTCGGGGATCGTGGGCTCGGCTGCGTGGATGCCCGCGCAGTCGCAGTCGACCGACATGCGGCGCATCACGTTGATGTAGACGATCCGTTTGCCAAAAAAGTCCGCTGTTGCCTTTGCCGACTCAGCCATGAGCTCCATGAAGTACTCCTGCATCGGCCACTCGCGGTAGTCCGCGGGCATCGATTCGACGACGCCGTGCACCTGGCGCTTGCCGACCTGGCCGGAGGCGCAGCCGATCGCGATGTTCTTCATCGAGCCGCCGAAGCCGCCCATGGCGTGGCCCTTGAAGTGCGTGAGCACGATGAGCGAGTCGTAGTTCACGAGGTGGCTGCCCATGGTGACGAACTTCAGGTGCTTGCCGCCGCGCACGGGGAGGTCAACGCCGCCTTCCTCATCGAGAATGTCAACCGGGCAGAAGGTCCAGCCGTTGACTTCGAGCGTCTTGCGGTGCGATTCGGTCGTGTAGCGGTCGCCTTCGTAGAGCGTGTTGGTCTCGACGATGGCGCTCTCCGGAACCTGGCTCTGGAACGCCTGCACAAGATCGCGCGGCAGGATGTTCGGGCCGTGCTGCTCGCCGGTGTGCAGCTTGATGGCGACCTTGCCGTAAATGCCATCGTTGACGAGGCCGTAGAGCTTGATGAGGTGCTCGGCGTCGATATGGCGGGAGAAAAAGACTTTTGCTGAAGAGCCGGCGCACGAGCCGTCAGGAAGCTTGGGGCCGATGACGGGGGTGTTCTTTTGCGTGACGGGTTTTCCAAGAATTTCGATCTGGGACATCGGGATGACCTCCGGAAAAAACAACTACCAGAATCATTATTGCAGACGGACTTTGATGACGGTTATGTCAAAAGGTGCTGATGTTTGCCTGTTCGTACCAGAGTCTGCGCCCAGGCGAGCGACTGAACGGGGCTTGGTTCTTGCCGCGGGCGGGCAGGAAATGAGAGTTCCTTGAGATGCTGAGGGAGAAAAACTTTCATCTGAAATCAATGGTGTTATCCTTAAGCTGACCGAAAATCGGAGAAGGGGCTTGCCAAATGGCTTTCGGGTCTTATAATGCGCAGTCTCTTCGTTGGCAGAGACGCCTTTTCGGCTGCCGAGAAAACCCGGCTCCGAATCTAATAAACGAAGATCCACGGAAGGGTGGCAGAGTGGTTTAATGTACCGCCCTGGAAAGGCGGCGTATCCAATCGGGTACCGAGAGTTCGAATCTCTCCCCTTCCGCCAAGATTCCTAAAGACCCGAGGTCCTTGCGGACTCGGGTTTTTTCTTTCCTTATGCGTCTCCTGATCTCGGGACTTACCAGGGGACAAATTGTCCCCTGATAGTAATGACCACAGAGTCAGGCAAGAAGCGGAAAAACCTTGCCGGTACGGCAGAGCCTATCCTGTGCGTTCTTTTTTTGTCGGGGTCGGTGTTGTGTCTGGCGCATCGAAGTACTCTGAGTGCCTTTTGTCGAGGGCCGGACAGACAGTCACAGGGAGCGTTTCCCATTGAGCTCCTTAGTCATGGCGCTGCGGAGAATCTGGTTGATTCTGGATTGGTATTCGCCACCCTTGGAGCGCAGCCACTGCAGGACGTCGGAATCCAGGCGGATGCTGATCTGCTGCTTGACAGGGCGATAGAAGACGCCGCGGCCGGCGTCTGCCCAGTCTGCCTCGGTGGTTTCCGGCATGTCGGTCAAGTCAATCGGCTGGTCGCAGAGTTTCTTGAGCGATTCAGCTTCCTGAGTGGTCAGGGGGCTCGCCTTGCGGGGATCAAAAGTGGCCGTTGACATGGTGTCCTTGGTTCCTCTTGTTGGAGGTGCGGTCGATTATTCGAACAGCTGATTGTTCCTCATGAAGAGCGGGATGTTCTCATGCTTGATCCCGTTTCGCTTCTGCAGGAGATCATTGCGCGTCAGCAGGTACTTGGGATAGTTGTCTTTGATGGCTTCCAGCGGACGGTATTCGCGCTCTTCCGTCTCGGCACTGGCCATGATCGTCATGGCAACCTGCACATAGGCGTATCCGGTGTCATGGTTCTGGAGGATGAAGTCGCACTCGAATTTGCCGATGCGGCCGACACTGACGCTGTAGCCTTTGGACAGGGCATAAATGAAGACAATGTTTTCCAGCGCCGGGCCGTAATTGATGCGCCTGTCGGTGTTGAGCGCGAAATAAAAGCCGAGGTCGGCCAGATAGTACTTCCTCTCTCCGGCGATCGACCTGCGCGACTTGAGATCGAATCTGTGGCATGGATGGATGATTTTTGCATCTTCCAGGATCTTGATGTACCGGTTCAGGGTTTCCCTTTGGATGGCGCATCCGTTCCTTTTGAGGTCATCCATCATGTTCTGCAGGCTCGCCATGGCGCCAAAATTGTTAATGACGTACCGTTGCACCGTTTCGAAAACAGAGGGTTTCGTAATCTTGGCGCGGCCTCTGATGTCCTTGTCGAAAATCTCGGTGATGATTCCCCGCACATAGGTCATCTTGTCCGCGCCCTCGAATTCAAGCGCCTTAGGAAAGCCGCCCTCGGAAATGTAACGGTCGAATTCCGCAGTCAGGTCGGCTAGAACTTCCTTGCCCAGGAAGGCCTTCATTTCAAGGTATTCTTCGAAGCTCAGCGTGAACAGTTCGAATTCCAGGTACCGTCCTGTCAGTTTGGTTGCAAGTTCTCCGCTCAGTAGGTACGAGTTGGATCCTGTGATGAAGATGCTGAACTCTTCCTCCTCCCGGTAGCCGTTGATGACATCTTCGAAGTTTTTGACATTCTGGATCTCATCGATGAAAAGGTACTTGGTGCCCTGTGCAGCCGCCCGCTTTTCTATGAGCGCATCCAATTGCTCTGCAGATCGGATGCTTCGCAGTCCGCGCTTGTCGAGATTCAGATAGATCAGGTTTTCCTCGGGGACGCCTCCGGCCAGCAGCTCCTCGGCAATCGTTGCCATCAGGCTGGATTTGCCGCACCGGCGAATGCCGGTGATGACCTTGATGAGTCCCGTGTCGTGATAAAAGCCGCGGATTTTCTTGAGATAGTTTTCGCGTTTGTAGAGTCTCATAGAAGTCTCCGGAATGGGTCCCGATTCCAATGAAACAAGTATAGGACGCGTTTCGGAAATAATTGAGTTAAGCAGGCATGTTTTGTCAAAAATTCAAA